>Ga0209296_1002120_pt1 | contig 14474 bp, 19 predicted proteins | sample S_130206_EF_Meta_FD_187319 | JGI IMG/M metagenome (GOLD analysis project Ga0209296, IMG submission 187319) | Freshwater microbial communities from Lake Simoncouche, Canada to study carbon cycling - S_130206_EF_MetaG (SPAdes) (version 2) | ecosystem: Environmental > Aquatic > Freshwater > Lake ...
GTGGAAACCGGCCTCAAAAAAAAGCGACTGTCTTTGTCTTGCTTTTTTGAGTTACACGATACGCATGCAGCTACTAGGTTCTCTGGGTTCAATATCTCTCCGCCTTTGGCTACCGGCTCCACGTGATCCACAGTCGTGGCCGGAGCTGCACAATACTGGCACGTATGGCCATCTCTTGCCAAGATATACACCCGCATCTTGCGCCAAGCTGATCCATAGACTCTGGCGTGCTTACCGCTAACCATCAATGCCACCCATGCTTCTGCCAATGACGATAAGCATTGCACATCGATCCATAACGTCCATTGATATATCGGATAGTCCAGTCAATCTGGCGATAACCATCAAGGTTGCGATAGCTCTTATTGCGCATCTGTCCTAGACCATAATGTGATCCATTGATTGCATTGATATTCCAATGAGATTCAACTGTTATCAGTTTGTTAAAGCACTGAAACTGTTGATAGTTAATGATCCTTGAATGTGCATATAGCTTGAGATTATCTATGTCTGTCACTGCTACCGCTGGTGTTGTGCCAACAACACACAGCACTGCCAATAGCACCAGACTTCGCCAGCGAGCTATCCGCATCAGCGGCTCGCCAGCGAGTATGGAGCGTACCGATGCAGTCAAGTAAGATGCAACATTGAGCGCACTCTTGGGCGTTGCGCACACCCTGTGGAAAACGCCTGTGGATAACTTAGTCATAAAGATAGACCTGCAACCTTTGCATCATCAACGACTTTGATGCCCATCGCTCCACAGCCAAGACATGTGCTGAACCATTCGTGAAGCGTTAGCTCTGATGTCTTGCGAATGCCATGACGTTGCTTTGCTTTGCCGTAAAGCTTTGCACAGATTGAGCAATCAAATTCAAGTATTGGCATGGATGGATTTCCTTAATGTCTCAATGGGTTGCAGATTGATTTGGCTAACCCAATAACCGCCTTGTGCTGATTGGAACCTTGGACGCTTTGCAACGCCTACTGGAATCCAGCCCATAACGTAATAGGTCGGTGATTCGCCTACGACTAAAACAGCAATGTCAGTATCACGATCGTCTTCGCTAATAATTAAGTGACCGCGTTTGTGTGGTGTTTGTTTGACCTCGATGGCAATGCCGTTCCAATAGACATCCGGTTCATTCTTGAATGTATTGACTGTCGGCACAAAGTCCTCAACGCCAAAGTATTTGGCTACCGCCATCTCCGCTCCGACGGCTTCGCTATGAATTACGACGGCATTGTGAAAGTTGCCCTTGTTGCCTAAGAATTTGGGATTTGAACCATAATACGATTCTCTCGCAAGTCCAGCAGTATGTGCCACAATCTCATCTTCACGCGATAACCGCACCATAATCATCTGCACTCCGCACAGAACCAAATTATCTTTTCGTTACCAAATCCCTTTTGATAACCGAATTCATCGAATTTGACTAGCTTGGAGCATTTGTCACATTGCTCGACTTTGTAAGTTGCAATAATGACGCCATCTTCCATAAGTGTGCAACTCATAGTCCTTGGATTGATTATCTCAATTGGCCCACTCATAACTGTGGCTTCCATTTGCCATCGCTGCTCATGACTAGCCAATTTGGATCGCATTGCTCAGGCTTCTTTTCAATGCAGCTGTAATTTGCCCAAGGCTTGCCCGTAGTCTTTGACGTGCCTTCTCTAAAGACGCGCTTGCCATGCCTGCACTGTTGCAATGAATCCAGTGTGCCAGCTGCATCAACTTCTTCTTGCGTCTTAAACGATGGCACTTCACCAAATTTGGTCGTCCAGTAATCGTAGTCAAGGTCGGTCTTTGCAACCTTGGCTGGTAGAGCTTCAATCTGCTCCATTGTCTCGCGGGTTGTGCGCTCTGCACCGCCCATGATGAGCTGCATAACTCTAAGAATTGCGCTTGTGACTGTATCTTCAACGAACCAACGTTTCATGTTCTGAACGTATGCGCCTTGATAGCCATAAGCAAAATCAACGCCGGCTGGATATAAATCATCTGCATTGCGATAGCCAGTGGCTTTTACTAAAACGTAACCCTTTTCAGCGTTAAATTCCATGATTTCTGTTTCGATGCGTCCGGTTGGATGTGTGAGAATCCAACGATCTGTGCGAGCGCGTGCGGCCTCATAGCCGTCCAAGAACCCCATTAGCGCACCGACTGAGATGATGCGTGACGCCCGACGGCTTTGCCGCGCTGGTAGCCGTCTTTGTGGCCTTCTCTGTATCCGACTGAATAGCTACATATTGCCCAAAGAATGCATGCAATCGCCATGATGACGAATAGCCCGACTTCACTTGTTGTCATTTCTTGCTCCCGATTCTGAAAGCTGCGTACCAGCTCCCGAATTACAGAGTGACACGCATGGCCGACAAATTCAAGATTCCCGCCTAAGAATCGGCGTGTCGGTTACTTTTTTAGAGCCAATTCAAGAATCAATTGATTAAGCCGTTCTTCAATCCTGCTCACTTGGTCTTTGAGCGAGTTGCCTCCATTCGGTGAGAGCTCTCGCATGATCGACTTCACCATGAATCTCATTGACGAATAGATGGCAGTCAGCACCGCAATAACAAGCCCACCGACCGCCGTCCATTCGCCGACACTCACTTCTTGTTACCGAATGCCACGTCGTTTGGATTAGCCCATCTTGCAAGAACGGGAACAAGCCCCGCAACCATGCCCATTGCTAAATCCTTTGGCTGAGAGTTTCCAGTCATATAAACGGCCAGCGCACCAGCGACAGAGCTTCTTGCCCATGATGCCAGCATTGCTTTTGCTTGATCCATTAGTTGTCTCCTTTGTTCAAGCTCCCGATTAACGCAGCGGCTTTCGCTGGCGTCACGGCGATCTCAAAGTGCATCTCATCTTTACGATGACGGAAATCTCCACCCCAAATCATTCCGTATTTCTTGGCTAATGCTCGTATCATTGGCACTTTCTCGCTTGGGAATGTCCCGACTTTACCAAGTGGGTGCTTGGTGGCGTTTAGATCCACGGCAGTGCCAGATGAATGATTGCTCAGATTGTCAGTGCTCCCACGTATCATCCTGAAGCAATAACCCCAGTCATCAAGACCGCCTTCATCAATGGGTTCAATCAATTCATGAAATTCTTTACATAACCCAGCAAATAAGGGTGCAACCGCTTTTGCGCATTGCACCTTGATTTTTGTGCCTTCAATAGGAACGCTGACGATGTGAATCTCAGCTGCGTCTTTCGACGCTATCCAGTCATTCTGAGATTTCATCTCTGGGTGCTTCCACATTTTGAGCGATAAAAGTGTCACTGCTTTCATCATATAAATCACCAATGCCAGCAAATTTCCCGCGAATTTTCGCGTTGTAACTGGTGCGAATGCATTTTTGATTTCTGAAATTGCCATACCAAATCTCTGGATTTAATCCTTCGATAAGTTCAGTTTCATCAATTCCAGTGATGACTTCAGTGACTATGTTTTCCTCGTTTAAGAATGCGTAATGTGCCATTATGTCCAGCTCACATTTCCCGCGCCTGCTGTGATTGTTGTGATTTTGTAACTTCCGCTGGTAGTTGTAGATCCAGTAAGACCAGCACCGATGGTGATTGTTTTTGAATTGTTGTATCTCAAAATTACAACTCCACTTCCTCCGCTGCTCGTTCCAGAATTTCCCCCGCCCCCGCCCCCGCCGCCTTTATTTGTATCACCATTAGATCCTGATGTATTAACTCCTCCGTTTCCACCGCCACGATTTCCAGTTCCTCCTGTACCACTTGTCGTAACTCCTCCGCCGCCCCCGCCCGCATAACCAACGGATGAACCTGTTATTGCAACAAGTACGCCATCACCTCCATTTGCTCCTACATTTGATGATGCAGGTGATGCACCAATAGATCCAGCTCCGCCGCCACCAGCTCCAGGCCAATAAGGAGAACCATAAAGAGTGACTAAATTTCCGCCGCTATATCCTTGATTTGCAGTGCCAGCGCCACCCGTGTAAAGAGTCGCTCCTGAGCCTCCAGCTCCACCGCCCGATCCTCCAGAAAATCCAGTTGTGACTCCACCTTTTCCACCGCCAACGGATGTAATGGTGTGAAACGATGAATTGTTTCCATTATTGTGGCCGCCACTTCCTGCACCTACTGTGACAGAATAATTTGTTGCAAAAGCAACACTAATTGGGCTTTCCAGAGTTCCTCCTCCTCCAGTTACGGTTACGGTTGATCGAAGTCCGCCCCCGCCCCCGCCGCCCGAATCAGCTCCACCTGCTCCACCCGCGACAACCAAATAATCCACACTCAGTCCTAAATTGCCTGAGATAGCACTGGCCATAATTCCAAGCATCGGTGTCATTATGAAATGTCTCCAAAAATAATCCAAGAATTTGCAGCTAGTTTTTTAAGAGTTGCTCCAGAGTTGGCCACACGCAATTTAGGCGTTGCACTTGTCGCACCAGTTGAAATAACCGTTGTCGTTCCTGGAGTCACTGCGCCTATTGTTGGCTGACCCGCTCCAGTAATCCAAAAGACGTTGATTTCAGTTCCTACTGCAAAGTTATATGTTGCATCTGTTGGAATGTTGAATTGCTGAGTTGCAGCATTATTCATTGAAAAGATGTTGTATTCATCGCCTGCTTGGAATGTATAAGCTGCAGTTTTTGCCGTATATGTTGAAGCTTTAGGTTGAGCAGCAGCAGCTAAATCATAAGCGGCTTTGACCGCCGTTGGAGTTGCAGCCAAGACTGATGAAGTCGTTGATGTTGAATCTGAAAGCTGCACTGAACCTTTTTGAGATGTCGAAGCATCTTGGATTGCGATATTGACTGATCCAGATGTTCCACCGCCCGTGATTGGGCTTGAAACCGTAACGGCTGAAATATCTCCAGCTTCACTCGACCAAGTAAAATCCATGTCAGTGTTTGATGCTTTGGTCAATATCTGACCAGTTGTGCCACCTAGTAAATCGGCCATTGATGTTGCTACTGCTTGACCAAAGACTTCAAAGTCCGCTGGTAAGTCAGTTACTAAATCTGTCGATGTGGGCATTTGCCAGCTAAATGGCGTTGTTGGATTGCTCATGTTTTCTCCTCTATGCAACCTGCGTTGCGTGTTCCCAGTCTAATGTAGGTATAACTGAATTCCATGTTTCGACAATCGGCACGTCGTTCCATCTCATGGCTTGAAGTGAGAACGCTAACGGCGAAAGAATAAGGGTCACGCCAATTTGGTTATATGCAGCTTGAAATGTCCATCCCTCAACAAATCCCAAATAGGTACCGGCTGACATATTAAGCGGCAAATCCGCAATTGCCAGTGGCATTCCCATAAACACATTAATTAGCGAATCTCGGTCGCCATCATCAATCTCTGGATTTGTCAGTTGATAAGAAATTTGATTGAAATTGTATTGCGGATATGCCCGAAGGTCTAAATAGAAATTGGCTTGATCTTGAGCGTCCGCTTTGTGTTTGACTGTTGTTGTGAATATCTGAGCAAGCTGGCCATATAAACCAATTGATGCTGAATCTGTTGCGCTGACTTCAGACGTTGAATTTGTGCCATATTTGAGTGTTATGGCATTGCGCACATCGCCGGTACGCTGTTGAATGCTTAGTCCAGCTCCTTGGGCATCATTGGCTGAAAGATTGACGTATCCATTAGCTGCCAAATAAGTCGTGCGATGTGTCGAGTCTGCATAGGAAATAAGTCCTTGAGCATCTTCATAAATATAACCAACACCGCTATTGGCCAAAGCTGCGACCAAAGAATAAACGTCAGTTCTATCCGATGAACGTGCCGCAAGCTCATAATTGCCCGGCTGGTCAATCTCGCCCAATCCAGTGTTTTGGGCATTTGCCCACGTCTCTGTCGGATCATAGGTAGCCCACGTCAAAGCTGCTGGAACCTGTTGCCACTGATTAAATAAAACGCCTGAAAGTACTTTGTAAATCTGAGTGCCATCAAAAGCCTGAGTTAAAACGCCATTTGTCAAAGCCTTTGGCAATCGAGCCAATGCACCCAAAGCAATAATCTTGACCCGCTGGGCGTAAGCGATATTGCCCAATTCGGCCACTGATATGCCGACCTCAACAACGGAGCCGCCAAAAATGGGAACATACGTAGCTGTTGAATCTTGCAGCTCAATAGTCAAAGAATCATTGATGCCAATAACCACATTTGATTGATCCAAATTGATAAGTTCAATGTTTGTGTATCCGGCTTGCGCCTGTTCGTAGATATTGGTGCGACCAGATGTGATGGTTAGATTAGCCAGAATAGCCGTCTGATATTGAACGCCACCAATCGTCACACGCCATACTGGATTGAAAACGCTCATGTTGTCTGCAAATTCGATGCGCCGCCTGTGCCTCTAAAATAAGAGTTGTTCAAAGTATCCACAATCGTGCGAGCTGTACCTTCTGCATCAATTGCGCCATTGACTGTAATATTGATTCGCTCAGCCGTTGAAAGCCCGCCTGTTGAGGCTGCTCGGGCATTTGCGGCAGCTTCTCTGGCATTGCGTAGGCGTTCAGTCTCAGCTTTGAGTTCTTCACGCCTTAAAATGGCAGCTTGCATTGCTGGGGAATATGCCTCTAATGGTGCGCCGCTGGCAGTGCGTGGATCAATGCCACCGCCAAATGTTGGAGTTCCTCCGCCAAATGGGTCGCCGCCCATGTTGGGATTAGCTTCACCGCCGCCAACAATTAAACTCTTTGAGTTATCTCCACCGCCAAAGAATCGTGTAACCGGGTTATCTGTAATGAGTTTGATAAAGGCCTTGACTGAATTTGTCACTGTTGTGACTATGCTGACAATCTTAGCAAATCCTGAAATGGTAATTGAGATTACTGTACCCAAGACATTAAATGCAGCTTTAAGTGTGCCACCAATAATTGGAGCCAAAATATCTCTGGCAAATTCGGCAACGTCTTTCATAAAGTTGATAAATGGCTTTAATTCCTCAGAATTATCGCTAATTGCTTTTTGAACCTTTGCAAATGCAGTGCGCAACCCTTCAATGGCGGGAACAAGAATTGCCGAAAATATGGGAACCAAGAAATCTGTGATGAATCCCCAAATGCTTTTGAAAGCTGGCAATAAAACTTCTTGAATATAAGTGCCAAGAAATTTGATTACTGGCTGGAGTTTTGGCCCAATTTCTTCTGCAAATTGTTGGATGGCTGGAACAACTTGATTAACAAAAGTATTGATCATAGGAGTGATGGCATCAAGCACAAATGATCCGACTGTCTCTTTGCCTTCATCAAATGCCACTTTGAGACGATCCATTTTGCCGGCAAATGTGTCTGCCTTTTCAGCAGCTTGGCCGCCAAATGTTGTGGCCAATGCTTTGGTGACATCATCCATGCTCATGGTCTTAAGTTGCGCAGCTGATAAGCCAACGCCTAATTTAGCCAATGCGCCTGAATTGCCCTCATAGGCTTTACCAAGTGCGTTAGATACGGCTTCCAACGATTTGCCTGAACCGGCTGCAATGTCAAGAGCTAAAGTTTGTAGTTTTTGTGATTCGGCAACGTCCTTTGTTGCTCTGAGCAATCTTTCCAGCGATGGACGCAATTGGTCGTCTGTAATTCCGTTGGCCAAAGATGTCTTAAGAATATACGCCTCAGTTGCCGCAACCTGAGCATCTGTTGCACCTGTAACATTCTGCAAAGTTGTGGCCAATTTAGCTTGTGCAGCTTCATCGGCAATGGCTGATTTTACGCCATCAATCAATAGCTTGGATGCGTAAGCGGCCGCGGCTATACCAGCCGCTGCAAATGCTAATCCGGCCTTTTTGCCAAAGTCTCCAACCTTTGAGCCAAAAGATTCAATTTCATCTTGACCGCCTTTAATTCCTTTTTTTAACTCGTCAAAGTCAGCATCAAAGGTAATCTTTACTTTTGGAATTCCAGCCATTAGTTGAGCCTCAAATCGTTAATAATTCCCTGAACAACAGCAATGTATTCTTTTGCAACAATTGGCGTGTAATAATCAACGGCATCATTGATCCAATAGCCAGATTTGTTTTGCGGAGCTTTGAATCGGTTGGTGTATCTACGACCAGCGCGGTCAATGCCAGAATGTGAGCCATATTCAGAACCCCAAAGTAAAGCACCTGCTGGAGCTGCACTACGCCCAACCTTGTTGCCTTTTCCGCTTTTGCTTGCAGTGCCGCCGTATGGCCGACCGACTTTCTTAGGCCCACCAATATCAACGCGAATCAATCTATCTCTTGGAGTGAGCATTGATTGAAGAACCAATTTAGTTTGTGGAGTAGGTGAGCTACCACCGAACATCATCAGCTGACCAGCAAGTCTTTTGGATAATGGCTGCGCAGCATCTCTGACGCGACTCTGACTTTCTTTGTCTAGTGAATTAAGAGTAGAAATCAAATTCTTCAGTTCGTATGGCTCAACCTCAATGCGAAATGAGCCTTGACCCTTTGTCGCCTTAAATGCCATGATCTCGCTCCAATATCTCGAATGCTGTAAGAATCTGCTCCGCCGTCGTCCATTCGCTCATCGGAATCTTTGTGGCTATTGCAAGCTCAAGGACTATTCGACTGAGACTTCCGACGGCGTAACTTTTGGGTCTGCATTCCCTGCTCCTATATCTGCAACGCCTTCACACCAAATGTCGTAAGATTTGACCGGCTTACCGGCTTGCTCACGCTTCATGGAGTTATAGGCCAGAAATAAGAGATCAGAAATGCCAATCTTCTCCTCTGCTTGCTGAATTGTAAATCCAGTCTTTTGCTCCCACTTTTGCCATTCTGGAGGAGCCGCCGTATATGTAGCGACTTCGCCAGATTGATAAGTTACTTCGATATTTAGTTTCATGCTCCCGGCTCCTTTATTAGCTAATTGTTAAGACTGGTGTAGTAACGCAAGTAAATGCAAGAGATACTGTTTGAGCATCTGGTGCAGTTCCACCGGCTGATGGCAAAATTGGTTGCACTGTAAATGCAAAAGATGCACCTGTGTCTGCAACCAAAACAACTGGCAGTCCCGTTTGTGGAGCTGATGTTGCAGCTGTCCAAAGGGCTTCACAAAGTGATGAAGGTGCGCCCCAGTCAGCAAGCATTTCCACAGCGAATGTTCCTTGAGTGTCTGTTGTGTAATACGCTTTGCCATCAAGTGTCTGATATGTGTTAATTGTTGAATCGACTGTTAAAGTCGCTGATGTTGCTTGGGCATCGAAGTTATCACTGTCAATCGTGAAAGTGATGTCTCTGCCAGTGATGATTGTCGTTGCCATGAGTTTTCTCCTTAGTCGGTGTAATACGTTGAGACTTGCAAGTCAGATGTCAAGAATTTTCCTGTACCGACTTCCAAAGGTGTGGGTGAGCTAACATCGCCGACGACATATCCAGCCGGCATGGTCGAAATTATTTCAATCATTAAATCTTCAAGATTGGTCAAAGCTGCTGCGTTGCTTGAATAACCAACAACGCCAGTAACCAAGAAATTGATTTTGACTTTAGTTGTTGATCCATTGATAAGAGTGCTTTCCAGATAAGGTGAATCTGGAACCAAAACTATGCTTGGGCTGGTCATAGCTTCTGGAATGCCATTATAGACATTGGCTGCAATTGTTGAAAGAGTAGTTTGTAATGGTGTTCGGATGTCGGCTTCGATTGTCATAAACACATCGTTTCGACTTCTAAAAATGGCCCAAGTAAGCCTACAATGCGACTTGTCAAGCTGCGACCAAGGACGAATGGTGATGGCTGGAATGCATCGCTCATAATTTGATTTCCCGGAGCTGTAACGCTTTGGAACACTTCAACAGCTACAACAAGAATGGCTGACTTAATGGGAGCAACGCCAGAGTATAAATCGCCGGCGGTTGCCCCATCAATACACGCAAGCCCGCTCGGAATGATTGGGATGGTGTATGTGCTGTCTGCTTCGCCCGTTGCAGACGTAAAGACCATTGGCGCAATGCGATCGTCTGTGACTGTCACTGTTGCGTCGTAAATGCCGCATCCGGTAATGACGACATCTTGACCCGGCACGAAATAATTAACGCGCTGAGTTCCGTAATAGGCAATTGAATTTTCTACAAAGACTGCTGTAACTGCTGATTGGTATCCAGTAAGCAATGGGAGAATCGTAAGCTCCGCGCTTGAAATCATCTGCTCTAAATAAGCATCTGAATAAAGAGACACGGAAACACCAAGTATTGATCGCAATTCTCCTGCGGTAACAATTGGCATTTCCGTTCCCTTCTACTGCTCGACCACATCCGGGAGCGGCTGTGGTCGATGATTAGTTATTAGGTGAAATTAAATAGGTTTCCACCAGCTGCAATTTTTGTGGCGCATGCACCATAAGAATTGAGGCTGATTTCAACAGTTCCGTCAGATGGCTTATTGACATCAAGACGATAATTGCCGCTCTCATACCAAGTAAATGCATCTGGCTCAAGAACGACCATTGAATCATCGCCTGTACCAGTAAATTCACCTGAATTATCGACGAAGAAATTAAGCCCCAGCACTACGCCGCGCTGTGATTGACCTGTAACAAGACCGGCCTGATTTTGTGGCTGGTAAGCATTGAACAATGGTGTTCCATTGTCGTTGTAACCCATGATGTTTGACCATTGTCCGGGTGATACCAAGATGTTACGTGCAAAGCGTTGAGTTCCTGCATAGACGGCCGCATTTGCACGACTGACATACGCAATTAAACCGGCTGCTGTGTTAGCTGTTGGTGTTCCATCTGATGCTGCATCTGCCTTGATTTGATTTGCAACATACTTGTTCTGAGAGAAAGCCATGGCTGATCCCATGATACGAACAAGCTCGTTGAAGAAATCCGGTGAGCTGCGCTCAATGATTTCAGTCGTGAGCACATTGCGTCCTGCGAAGCGCGTGATTGGGACTGAAATGAAACTTGAATTTACATCGGTATTTGTTACCGCGCCATTTTCTGCAACTGGATCAACTTCTGCAATTTGTGTGATTTTTGGAATCTCAAATTGAAGGCCAGAATCCGGCAAAGTTCCACGACTTACGGCATCAATTGCGCCTCGTGTTCCGTTGCTCAAGCCGTTAATGACTTCAGTGAGCTGACGTGTTGGATTGAATGCTGGGTTTGTTGAACCTAAATTGTCATTTGTTGCCGCAATGTAAATTGCAGAATCTGACATTGGATTCAACTTTGCCTTGATTGAATGCTCCATCCATGACCCAAGATTGACAATTGGGTTGCGTGGTGAAGTGAAATATGGTGCTGGCTTGTTAGCTTGCACGACGTTCTGTGAAGCCTCTACCGATTCAACGGCTGGTGCTTCTGTTTTTTCGGTAGTGGTTTCCACTGCGTCTCCTTCGGTTGGTGTTTCTTCTGGTGTGACTTCGGTAGTCGCTGCGACATGACTGACGCGAGCTTCATCGAATGCTGGGTTGTGTGTTAATGCGACGCCAACAAGTGTCGCCGAATTGACGACCATTGTGCCATCCTCGTTAAATCCATGATCTGCGACATTTGCTTCAACAGAGAATCCATCTCGAAGTCCATCCATCGCTTCTTGAATTGCATCTGTGCCAGCTGTTGTCTTTGAAATCTTAAACGTGGCATTGATTGACTTGCCATCTGGTGCAAGTTCCATCGATAGTGTCTTTCCAATTGGTCGCTTTGAGTCGTGTTCGAGATTTAGCTTGACCGACGCTGGAATCAATGACCCAGACTTGAATAAAACTTTGCCTGTTGATGCATTTGCTGGCGTATCGAATTGCACAATCTGGCCGGTGATTGTTCGCTCTTCTGAATCGGCCGCTGTAATTGTGAATGGTGTTAGTACCTTCATCGGATCATTTCCTCTGCTACTCGTATTTCTTCTGCACTCAATGCGCCAACGCGATTGAGGATTTCATAAATTTGCGCACGTTCTAAAGCTGAGCCGCGCAAATAGTCGTCTAACGCATAGTCTGCGCGTTGTGATGATGGCAAGAAATCTGGCATTGATAACCTTTTGGTAATTGAGTTCATTAGTGGAATCAAAGAGAAATCCAAAAGGGTTTGACGTGTCGTACTGGCGTTTGAATATGTCATTGATGATCCAGTTTCGGAATCAATGAAGTAGGCCGGAATTCCTAAGGCCCGGGCCAGTTCGGTGGCAATGTACGAACGGGCGGCCGCGAGCTGTAATTTTTCCGGGTCAAAGCCCAAAGTTTCCAAAGAAATATCACCGTTCAAAAATGCCGTTGTGCGATTTCTACGACTTGCACCCCAAGACTCCAAGAGTTTAGCAATGCGATCTGCTGGCAATGCTGTTCCATTTGATTTCAATACCATTTGCGGAACAGGCTCACGTGCATAGAGTGCAGCCGCACGTTCCAATTCCGCGCCGGTGCGGATAGTCATACCAGCTCGGTTGAGTAACCCTTCATCATTTCCGTAGAACACGCATAAACTTCCGATGCCAGATGTCGGCAATGGTGTATGACCATCAATTGAATACGATTCGATTTCTGTTGAATCTGTATTTGTATTTATTGTGACGCGCTCTGGCGAAATTCTTTGAACGCTTCGAACGCGCTGCGTATCTGCAAATAATTCTGTGATTTGCCAATAGGCGTAACCATAAAACAATAAATCTTCAAGCGTCCAGACATAGGTTGCAACGCCGGGAATGCGTGGGTCTGGTGTGTGAATGACGCGCGGTGAATCAACTTCCATTCCTGTAACACGATCACGCACTTCAATGCCAATTGATGCAATGGATGAGCAGATGATGTTACGACCGCGAGCTATTGCCGGAACGCTCATGGCTTCTTCGCGTGTAGCTGTGCGATTACCTCGAAAGAATGGCGAGAGTGAATCCAGCGTCGTCACTGGAGCAAGAGATGCAGAGACGTCGTATGTCAGTGTTTCGACGGATGATGTACGCACAAAGATGTCTCTGAATCCCATGCGTAAATTTTCCCACGCTTGAAGCACTATCCAACTAGGATGTCAATCTCCGTCTCTGGGCGTGTCGCGTAAAATGTGGCTAAAGCTGTGGCAACAGCTGCACACACTGTCGTCTGTGACGCTCTGCGTCCTATGACCCATCCACCATCGCCATGAGGCAATCGAACAGCTGAGAGCATTTGCTTAGTTAATTCTTCGTTGCCTGCATGACGCAATCGATTCGATGTAATGGCCGAAAGCAATTGATCGCACGCGGTCGCGTAATTATGACCATCAAAGTCCATGATGGGAATTCCGGCTGGAACCAAGCGACCGGCAACAGCTGTGGCCGTTCTCTTTGAATAGGCAATTGTCTCAACAGGATATTTCCTGAAATGGTCAGCGATTTGATTTGCCATTTCCAAATCGTTCAGAGATACCGAGTTCTCCCAAGTTCGAAGCAATTTGACGACAAATTTGTCATTGTCCAGTTTTTGAGCAGCTACTAATGCACCAGCTCTACGATCCGGCGACAAATCAAGTCCGAACCATGTTGTTTTCTCTGGATCAAGCTGGACTGACTCATCAACGCATTCTTGCCATGAAATCGCCGGAATGACTGCATCCTTTTGATGAATCCAGCGGCATAAGACTTCCTGTTGAACGACGTGTGGCGGATCGTTAAGAATTGCCCGGATATTATCCTCATGGACTGTGTGGCCTAAAGCTGGATTACTTGCTACCCAATTTCGCTCGTCATGGATGTCGTCGGTATATCCCGACCATTCCAAATAGCAAATCTGGTCAGTGCCGCCAACAGCTGCTGCCATGCCGCGTTCTCGTAGCTGATTAAGGACAACCGAAGTCTGATCACCGGCCGTCGAGAACGTCCATACTTGCGGATTACGCGATGCCATCATTGTGTAACGTAAAGATGCAAAGCCATCCAAATCTTTCATCTCAGAGAGCTCATCCATATAAACGACCTCTGGCCGCGAAATTCCACGCGCTGCATTGTTGGATGCCTTCACCATGTAGCGATTTCCAGTAATGGTCACGATTTCTTCTGATCCATGCGCCCATCGAATTACTTGCACCTGTTTCTTCAAAAAATCATTTGTTTCAATGACCTTGACGATTTGCCGAAATAACTCCAAGGCCGTTGAAAGCCTGTGAGCTGATGAGATTTGCAAGGGCTCATTCCACAGAAAGAGTCCAGCCAATGCCCGGATTAATAAAAGTGTGGATTTACCTTGTTGTCTAGCTGCCACAATGCAGATTTCAGAATGATGCCATCGCTGGTCAGCTTTGACTTTGTGAGCGTGATGAATGACAAATTTTTGCCAAGGCATCAGATCAATGCCCACTGACTCGGCAAATGCAATCATCTCATCGCCTTTTGAGGGTAAATCGTTCAAGCGTGAATGAATTCTTGGGGTTGGGGAGCCTATTAGAGACTTGACTGGCTCTGGTGGCGTATCCAAATCCGAATTCGTCCTGTTCGAGCCTGATACGACCTTGAGTGCCCGGATTGCAACCGGCTTGTCCTTAGTCATAACTTTTCGTTTCGTTTGTTGGTGAAAGAGAAACCC
>Ga0209296_1002121_pt1 | contig 14474 bp, 16 predicted proteins | sample S_130206_EF_Meta_FD_187319 | JGI IMG/M metagenome (GOLD analysis project Ga0209296, IMG submission 187319) | Freshwater microbial communities from Lake Simoncouche, Canada to study carbon cycling - S_130206_EF_MetaG (SPAdes) (version 2) | ecosystem: Environmental > Aquatic > Freshwater > Lake ...
GCTCTGCTAAACTTCTCCCACCTCGCGTGCGTGCGCGTGCGAGGAGTTCCCCCCGCTTGGCATCTTTTTCTATCCATTTGTAGAAACCACCGATGCTTATGTCCAAAGACTTAATCACTGAATTGACTGTTTTGCCTTCGGAGATATGGTCAAAGAGCATAGCCTCACCGCCAAACGCGTGAATTTTCTTATTGATCCCAGACATCTCTTTTCGTTCGACAGCTGCTTGATCACGCAATGTGAGCTGACGCTCGACAATGTTGTCGGCAAGCTCACTTAGTGTTTGTGCTTTGGCCATTCAAATACCCTTCAATGATTTTGATTGCATCTGGCGCTGATCTTGAGACCAGGCACAGATATCCTTTTGCGTTTAACTGCAAACCCACAGCGCTTTGTTTCTCTGAAACCACTCCGGCCTTGGTCTTCATCTCAATGAAAAGCCCATGAAACCCATTTTTAGGCTCCAAGACGCACAGATCAGGCATCCCTGCTAAAACCCCTTCAGAATGCAATCTGACGCGCTCTGAGGCCGTTCTATCGCCTCCATTGGGTATTGCTGCAATGATGACCTCCGGATAAAACGCACGAATGTGTTGCACCACCTTGACCTGGTCAATGTGTTCAATGCTTTTGCGCTTGCGCTTTATGTCAACCACCATGACTCGGATTCTACTGCCGTGGCCTTGGCTTGAAACAAGTGGCATCGGTGTTTGACATCGGTCGGGAATGTGGCCAGACCTGTCTGGCTGCATTGATGTTCGGACCATGTGATGGTTGCCCATCCATTCCTAATCTTTGCCTGGTCAAACATCCACTGCAATGGCTTTGCGTTGACCTTTCTGTGGCGCTCCATCTGCTCGGCTGGCATGGACTGCTTCATGTCCACTTCTACCGCCTTACTGCACTGGTGGCAGAAAACCCTGTCATCTTCGACCCATTTGTCAGATTGTGGATAACCTGTGGATAACTTCTCAATTTGATTGACCATGCAAAACCTCCAAAAAGAGTGAAAAGTAAACCGGTATGACCAAAGGAAATCTACCGCTTTACCGCTTTACTTTTCACCATGACAAAACTGACCAGATTGGCCTGTGGATAAGTGGGTCTACGACCCCCACTTATACCAACAGACCTGCCTTTATCTAAACCGGTATACCGCTTTACTACCGGTTTACTACCGGTTTACCGGTTTACTTTATTTGAACCCACCCAGTGCCTACTTGGTCCTGACAGAAGCGCTGGAATATGGCGGCTCCGACCGCCCGTCTTGCGTAGCTTTGGTCGGCCATTGGCACGGCCTGATAGATGTCAGCCCACTCCAGCTGGTGCATTGATTGCAGTTCTTTTGGCACGGCTGGCCTGCCAGAGCCTCTGCGCATGATGACCGCGCCTTTGGCATTGATGATGGACTGGACAAAGTTGCAGGCAGCATCACACGCATCTTGGACTTGTTGCTGTTTTTTATCGTTCTGCCGGTCGTTGGCTGCCTGCCTTCGGTCATCTTCCGAGGACATGGCCGGCACGACAAGCAGCACCATTTGCTCTTGGATATCCCCGTCTTCATCAAGCACAGTGTCGGCAAAGACATCACTTTGGAATTTGATTTCTCTGAAGTTGGGCTGGTATCGGGTCTTGACCAGGCGCATATAACGGGTCTTGGTCTCATCTTCAAACAGAATGCCGGTCAGGGTTGCATCGCCTGTGAATGCTGATGCACCACGGGCTGTGGCATCTGAGTCTGACTTGCTGATGGTCTTGTTGGTATGGGTAATGATGCAGACTGGCGTGTCCAGTTGGATGTAGATAGTTTGTTTTAGTGCTGCAATATATGCACCAACTTCTGAGTTGTCATTCTCATTATCAATATCCATTGTGGCGTTAGCAGTATCTAATACCAATAATGGCCTGACATTATCTATTGTGTGGTGAATCACATTATGAGCAAGCATAAGTAAATCTTTAACATTAGACCTCTTGGCATCGATGATGACAAACCATTGGGATAATGAATCAGCGCTGATTCCATAATGCCTGGCATACCCTGTGAGAGTTCTTTCGACTTGGTCCGAGTCTTCTGTCACTATGATTGTTTTGCGCTTTTTAGTGGCTGTGAGTTCGCAATCCTTGGCCTTTAAACCGGCCATGACCATGCACAGACTGATCACTGCTGTGGTCTTGCCAATGCCAGGCTGACCGGCCAGCACCATGAAGCTGTGCGCCCAGAAACCTTTGACCATGTAGCGGATAGGTTTGATCTGGCCAATGGATAGTTGGCGCTCTGGCCAGCCTTTGGTCTCTTTTTGCGCTTCAATTTGCGCTTCAGTTTGCGCTTCAGCTTGGCCAATCACTGCTGCAAAGTCTTCCACCGCACTTTTTCTTTCGGCCTGCTTGGTTGGCGGCTCCCAGCCATTGTCTTTGGCGTGTTTGAAGAGTGTGCCAATGCCAACACCTTTGCCCTGGTGGAAGCTCTTCCAGTGGACTTCAATGTCTTTTGTGCCTGCAAACTTGTTGCCGGCCATGGACCATGTCATCCATGGCCCCATGCCTGCCTCACCGAATTCGGTATGCAGCGCTTGGCCCAGTTCAATCCACTGGTCGTAGTCGCAGTCTGGGGAAATATGGTGCAAAGCCTTGACGGCACGATCAAGATCGCTGTCATCCAGTCTTGAGCCTAATTGGGTGAAGTCAAATGATTGTGTGGGTGCGGCAGGCTTTGGCTCTTGCAGCTGGTGCTGCTCGATGATGCCCCAGTCCATTAACAATTCATGCAAATTGACGGCCTCTTGGAATTCACCGACCACAGATTTGCCACTGAGTAGCACTGACTTGCCGGCACTGTTTGGCAGGCCGAAAACCTCAAGCTCTTGGCCACCGCCTAGTTTGTACTTAGGCAGCACTTGGTCAGATTCTTTGGGTGGTTGGACCCATAAGAAGACATGACGGCCACGGCCTGAGACAGAGACCTCGGTCAGCATCTGCTTTTGTTTCACATACTTGGCCATGCGCTGGATGGCCACATTGGTGGGGCCAGAGGCGTGTTTCATATCCACATCAAGGCAAACCAAATAGTTCCCTGATGCGCTGATGATGGGGCGCTGCTGGACTAAGCCAAGATACTGGCCATGGGGGGCATCTTCCATGGTCCAGACATCTTCAGCGTTATAAAGGTCTGTCGGGTCTGTATCCCGTGCCACACCTTGGCCAGATCGCTTGTAAGGGATTTTTTTAGAGCCTTGCAGGGCAAAGGTGCAGAACACGGCATCGGGGGCCACAGCGCCTATTTTGCAGGCAATGCTTTGGGACTGCTGAAATGTGTCGTTTTGGGGTGTTTCAGTTATGATTGGCACTGAAATTCCTTTAGTTGGGGGTTTCATTGTGAGTTGCCTTGAGTTGACTTTGGCCTGGTAGTGTTAACGCGCTACCAGGCTTTTCTTTTGGCAGGGATGTGAATTCTATTCCTTCGCCTTTTCTTTGACTAGGCTTGATGCAGCCTGTTTCTCACCGACTAGGTCTTCGCTCACCTCGACACCAAGTTTTAAGACTGCACTAGGCGACTTCAGCTCCCATGCGGTTGGCGTGTCTTTGAATGCTTCCATGACTAGCGCCTCATCCTTCCAGAATTTAGTCTTGCGGCCTGCGCGCATGGCCCAGCCGGAAATAGCCGAACCATTGGTCAATTGGTCTTTGGCAGCAGACTGCACTGCATCGGCCCATGCGGCCATCAGGACAGCGTTGTCTAGCATCTCAGGGGTAATGCTTGTGTCGGGCTTGAAATCGTTTCTGGCGACCTCTTGGACCTTCTCACGCATGGATGGGCAAATGGTCTTGGCCTTGCAGTATCGGCAGGCATCGGGTGATGGGTTGGTTGGTGCATCGCCTGAGAGCGCCAGCTCGGCTGCGGCCTTGAGTCTTTCGCCATGCTCGACCAGTTCTTGGCCAGACACTGTCCACTTGCTGTGGCCGACTCGCGGCTGGAATATGTGCATGGTGCAAGTGATGTGGCTGGGCGCTTTGAATTGCCTCATGGCTCCCAGTGCATAGGTCAGCAGCTGCTTGTTGTCTGTGGCATCCACAGCCACTCGGCCAGTCTTCAGATCAACGACATGAAGATGGTCCCCATCGACCAGGACTGCATCGGCCGTGCCACCAAGTGCTGGGTGCAGAGACTTTAGACCTTCATCCAAGTTGACCTCGATGAGCTTTTTGCGTGGGTTTTCGACCAGCGTATTGACAAAGTCGGCATAGCCTTGGGCCATGGCCACATGGTCCTGATCAGTGCCGGCTGGCACTTCTTTGCCTGACAGAATGATCTCTGACAGCTCATGGATGGCAGTGCCAATGGCAGCGGCCTCACCGGCTGGCTCATAGGGCATGAGGGATTCGAGCCGGTATGAGCCTGGGCATTGCATGAATCTGTCTGTGCGGGATGCTGACAGTCGGGCGTGTTTTCTGGTTTCGTGTTGCATGGTTTCTCCTGGTTAAATGATTTGATTGACAACATTGAGCTTCTTTAAAACCTTGGCCAAGACATTGTGGTCTAGGCTGGCTTTGATGGTCAGAATGTAGATGACGGGTGGAATGCCTGACTTGTTGATGTTTTCCACTCGGCTGCTGGCCTGCTCCAGTGCTGATGTGGACCAAGTGCATTCAACAAAGACAATGGTGTCGGCAGCCGATAGGTCCACACCTTCAGACATGGCAGCAATGTTGCCAATGATGCAATTTGTCTTGCCGGACTGAAAGTCTGCAATGGCTTTGTCGCGCTTGGCCCTTGACGTTTCACCCGTAATAACTACGGGTTTGTGGACAAATAAGAGCTTTTCCAGCTCGGCCACCACATCCTTATGGTGCGCAAAGACCACCACCGGCTCATTGGCCTGGAGCAAGTCATCGATGAATTCACTGGCAGCCTTCACTTTGCGCATCCCAGCTTCCCGCATGATCTCAGCCAAGCCTTCAAAGGCCATCAAGGCATTGGGGTTGGCCATCAAGGCATCGGCATCAAAGGCTTGCTCTCGCTTGTCATTGGGCAGATCAAAGGTGATCAGACTGACTTGTGGGTCTTTGTAGTCTTTGAAGATGGCTTCTTTCTTTCTGCGCAGTACATGGGGCTTCATCAGCTCTTTGAGTTCGACCAGGTTAGACGCACCAGATGTGTCCAATCCCCATGGTGCTGTCCACATCTTTGCGTATCTGGCCGCAAAATCAAACCAGCCGCCCCTGTAAATGCCAAGGCCGTGCAAGATGGGCCACAGCTCAATCGGCCTGTTTGGAATTGGCGTTCCAGACAATGCATAAACATGGTCCACTTTCTTCATGGCTAGCATCGCAGCCTTCGTTCTTTGGGCTTTTGGATTCTTAATCCTGTGGCATTCATCCAAAACTAGTGTGTTATATCTGTCCACTTGCGTAACACCATATTGCAAGACATCGTAGTTGATGATGGTGACATCGGCACTATTTACCTCTGAAGCCTCACGTTTTCCATTGACCACATGGACAGAGACGTTGGGGGCTAATCTTTGAAAGGCCGCCTCCCAGACTGTCTTGGCAATGGCTGGGCAAACAATGAGGGCTGGTAGGTTTTCAAGTGCAGCAGCTGCTGTGGGTAGCGTCTTACCAACACGGGGCTGGTCGGCCAGTATGGCCCTACGCCTGGACAGCAAGAAGAGCTTGGCCTCTTGCTGATGGGGGAATAACTGCATGATCGTTTCCTCGTTTTAAGTTGTTTGCATCATATCTGATTTGTGCTAAAGTGCAATTTCTGTTTGACGACAGAAACGTAAAAACCTAAACCCTTAAAAGGAAAAAACCATGACTAGAGTTGTAACCGGCAAAGTTCGTTTCTCATATTTCTCAGCACTGACTGCTCGCAAGAATGAGATGAACGGCAAAGAAGAGTTCTCAACGCAAGTGCTTGTCCCAAAGACAGACACCGAGACTGTGAACCAATTGAAAGCGGCAGCCAAGGCCGCATTGACCGCCAAGTTTGGGGACAAGATTCCTAAGACTGTGCGCAATCCCTTGCGTGATGGCGATACAGAAGTCAAATCTGATGGATCACCACTGGGACCAGAGTATGCAGGGCATTACTTTTTCAACACCAAATCCACCAATAAGCCTGGCGCAGTGGATGCCCATGGCCATGACATTCTTGGATCACAAGATATTGTCTCTGGCGACTATGGCCGAGTCAGTCTGAATGCCTATGCTTATGACCAGGCAGGCAATAAGGGCGTGTCGTATGGCCTCAACAACATCATGCTTTTGTCAAAGGGTGACTCGCTGGGTGGTGCAAAGCCATCAGCGGCATCTGACTTTGGCGTGGTGGCCGGCAAAGCCGCACCAGCTGCTGCCGAGTCAATCGATAACGACTGGTGATTTGTCGATCAGTTTATTGAGTGCCAAGTGCAATTGATTGACTGATGTCCACAATGGCTCCACAGTTCCACTCAGCCACCGGCTGACTTGGGACTGCTGGATGCCAGCCTCATCGCACACGGCAGACATGGTTATCTTGTGAGCCTTGGCCCTTGCCCTGATAGTGTGAATTGATTCCATGGCCGCATTCTAATTGCGCTATATGCAAAAAAACAACATGGACAGAATTACTTCTTGCAAGATAATTAAATTCTGTCAGACTCCGTTACTCCTATTACTTAACACTGGAAACGACATGAAACAGAAAATCATTACTACCCTGATTGAATGCACCTTGGCCATCATTATTTTTGGTGGCATTGGCGTGATGCTGGCTTGGAGGGGTTGATCATGAACTACGGCCCTACACCCAGCTGCCCCAGAGGCTTGTTCCAGTTTGAGTGCTGCATTGAAGATGTGGACTTGGTCTGCTTCCTTGAATACAGCCCAGAGGAAAAGGGATCAGTTGATTCCCTTGGCTCACCTTATGAGCCTGACTTTGAAGAGTGCATGACCTTGAATAACGCATACATTGCCGACACTGATGTAGACATTGCCCACATGATTTTGCAAGGGTTTGTGGACCACATTGAAGTGACTGCATTGGCTAAATATAAGGATGGTGATGAATGAGCTGGCTCTTTTCGCAGGCGCTGGTGGAGGAATACTCGGAGGCAAGCTCCTTGGATGGCGCACAGTCTGCGCAGTCGAGTGGGAGCCATACCCAGCTAGCGTATTGTGCGCCAGACAAAATGACGGCCTTCTCCCGCCTTTCCCAGTTTGGGATGACGTACAAACCTTTGACGGCAGACCTTGGAGAGGAATTGTGCAAATCATTTCGGGCGGTTTTCCTTGCCAAGACATATCCGCAGCGGGGGGGGGGGAGGAATTACGGGAGCCAGAAGCTCGATGTGGAAACACATGGCCAGAATCATTAGCGAAGTGGGACCAAGATTCGTGTTCGTGGAAAACAGCCCAATGCTCACTTCTCGGGGACTTGGAGTTGTTCTCGGGGACTTGGCCCAAATGGGGTTTGATGCGAAATGGGGAGTCTTGGGCGCAGACCTCACTGGTGCAGCGCATCGCAGGGACAGAATTTGGTTGGTTGCCCACTCCAACAGCGACCGACTGGATGACTGGGAAAGTGAATGGAATAGAACACCGAAACAGAAGATTCATCCGGACCAGTCTGACAAGTGGGACAGAGTTTGGAGCAAATCTCAGGGATGCGTTTCGTTTGATGACTGGAAAAGCCTTGCCACCGAATTTCTCAGAATGGATGATGGGATGGCCAATAGGATGGACCGACTTAAAGCCATTGGAAATGGACAAGTTCCAGTAGTTGCAGAAAAAGCATGGAAAACATTAAATGAACCAAGACCTACCACCGGCCCTTGAGGCTTGCCTTGACCTGGTCAAAGACTTACTCCACCCAGAAGTCTTTGGCCACTCAATACCTAATGAAGTTAAAACCCGCGCATTCGTTGTCAGAACAATGCTGGAGCGCTTAAAAGCAAGAATGGATAAGCAGACATGACCAGAGGATTGAAACCCCGTGTAGGCCCTGCCATTGAGGCAGCACTACAAAAGAAAGGCAATCTGTCAGACCTTGATCTGGCCAAGATTTGTTTTTGTTGCCGGAGGAGCGCGGCCAGAGAACTGTTTGACCTTCACTGCAATGAATTGGTATATATCAGCGGATATACCAGAGTCAGCAACAATGGCCAGTGGCGGCCTCTGTGGTCATGGGGTGATGAAGAGGATGCCATTGCACCTGGTCCCGTGCCAGGCGCTGATCGCATTAGGAAATATCGAGAGAAAAAGAGTGCAGACGATAAAGACTTTGACGCTGCCAGACGTAGGCAGAAAAGACGGGTTGTGAAACGCGACCCACTTGTGGCCGCGTTTTTTGGGTCTTAGTTATTCTTGCGCACCAATGGCTGCACCAAATCCCATTTGTTCAGCCTTTTTGCGCAGTGACTGGGCCAGTGGCTCGACTTTCATAATGTTGGCTTTGCCCATCATTGTTGCTGCCAGCTTGGGATCAAGCATAGCTTCAACCAGCAATTGCTGAATCTGCTGATCAGGCAATTTATATAAAAAGTCCAGTGGCCTTGTCATGGTGCGCAGTGTGGTGTTATCAGCCATTGACTCACTAAACACACGGCCAATCAGGTTGCCCATGCTCATGTTCTGGAATGTGTTTGAACCAGGGGCTTTCACGCCTGGTGCAGTTGCAGCCTGACCACGATTGATCTCGTTAATGATGTTATCCAAACGGGTCTGAGCCGCTGGCGACAATTGAGTGCCAATTTCTTCTGCTTTAGAAGCTAGTTGTCTGCGCAATGCTGACGCTGCCAAGACCGGCTCACCCGTCATCAGGTTGGGTTGGCCAGTTGTGACTTTGGACTCGATACCTTGCAATAAGCGCATTTGGTCAATGGCGCTAGATGACTTGCCATATTTCTCCATGTAATTCTTAAAGCCTGGAGCGCCAGATTCAATGGCGTTGTCAATGACTGGCAATAGGTCTGCAAGTTGGCCTTTGGCCAGACGCAAATTGGCTTGTTCGCCTGCCAACTTGCCAGCCATGGCATCTGTGATGTCTTTTCTGACACTGTACAAAGCCATTGGATCAATGGTCCCAGTATCAGGATCAATACGCTTGGCCAATAGGTTGTTGACATAGCCCATCGCCTCATCGACTGATTTGCGCTGGGTTGCAGGGTTGGCCATGATGCCGGATATGGCACTTGTGATCGGCTCGACACTTACGGGTTGTTTGTTGGCAAATGCAGACTCACGCATTGGGGCAGTGATGCTGGTGCGTTTGGCTTCAGCGTATGGGATAGAGCCAGGCTGAGTTACATCGCCACCACGGCCACCGAGCCTTCTGAATGATTCAAGCAAAGCCTGCTGATTTGCAGACAATACGCTTGGGAATGCGCCAGACTGGTCCAATGCGCGAATGGCAGTCTCAGCCGCAGCCAAGCCAGGATCACGCGCACCAGCTGCTGTCGTGACTCTTACGCCTGGCACAAGAGGCTGGGCCTGCTGCAAATTGAGTGCTGCTTGCTCTGGGTTTGTGGCCAGTCGATTCAAGACATTGCCAACAATGACCTCACGGCCTGTTTGTGTAAATGGCTTAACCATTGCACCAGGCGCTTCTAAGATTCTTTGTGTAGGTGAGAGCTTTGGACCGCCTGGGGCGACCATGCCTGCCAACATTGCACCGCCAACTTGGAGAGCTGGAGGCGCACCACCTTCGCGCAACATTCCACCAGCGCCTGATGCTGTTAATGCAGCCGCTGTCTGGGCCTGTGGACTTTGCGCAAAGAATTTGGCCAAGTCTCTAGCCACGCCAGGCAATCTTGGCGCGACTTCACCCGCAATACGCGCAACACCACCAGTGCCGTAACCGGCAGTGGCCACATCTTGCATGATGCGCTCTTGGGGCGTTCTAGCCTCTGGAAATCCAATGCCTGTCAATGTCTTTTCAACCGCTTGGCTTTGCGTTGGAATTCTTGTCCCAGCAGCCAAATTAAAGAAATTAACCATGGGATCGACCACCATAGGCAGCAGGCCACCAGCAGTCAATGCCGCTTGGGCCATGGGTCGAACAGCCATTCCAACTTGACGGCCTAGAGTGTCTGGCGCTTGAGTTGGTGCAGCCATTGGAGGCGGCATTGTCTTTAATATTTCGGTGATCTGATCTTTGGTCATGTCGTCAGGGAAACCGACTGGACCAACACCAATGACATTTACATATTGGGTCATAACTTCACCTTACTGGTAAACATATTGTTTTTTGACTGGGTCCCAAGTTGGGACACCAGACATCATTGGCTGTGCAGCAGGGACAGCAGTCGGTGCAGGCGCTAATGGGGTGTAAGGCTCATAAGCCTTACCAGCAGACTTTTGCATTCCCAATGTAACTACACGCCTAGCTTCTGCCTTTTGCGCAATCTTTTCTGGTGAATCACCCACCATTGGGAAGTAGGTGGCATATTCTTGTTTTGCCTCATCTACACCAATGGCAGCGCCAGACTCTTTGCGCAGTTTGGCGCGAATCCAGTCTTGCGCTGCTTGATCAAATTGTTGCGTTTGCACATTTTGGCCAGTTCGGGCCAATGCACCACCCACAAATGGGATGGCCTCAAGAGTTCGAGTTCCAGCGCCTGGTTGTGATCCAGCAGGCAAACTGCTAATGATGCTTTGAGCCAATTCCATGCGCTGTGCAAAGCCAGCAGCATTTGTTTCACCTTCTGTTGGCTTACTGCCAGAGATGCCTTTGAGTTGTTGGCCACCAGCGCCCATGACTGGCATAGCCTGGCCGCCTGGTGCTTTTGGCACATAGGCAAAGCCTTCTGGGGTTTCGACTCGGTCAAACGCACCACGGGCAAATTCTTGCTGACGCAAGCCAAGACCGCCTTGGGCCACGGCCAAATTGCCTCTGGCCACTTGTAAATTAGCAATCTCTGATGGTGTCATTGTCTGAGCAAATGTTTCGCCACCTTTTAATGCCGACTTATTAACAGCCACAGTCTGGCCACCAAGGTTTGTCAAAACAACATCACGTTTTGGACCATAGCCTTGCATGGTTTTCACAGTGCCATCTTTGTATTGCTGAACCAATAATGGGTTGCCTTTAGGATCAGTCACTTCAAATGGCTGGCCAACAACTTCAGCCCTTGGGTTGAGTTTCTCGGCCATCTCTTGGAATCTCTTGGCATCTTCAGATTTGCCTTGAGCTGCATAAATATCGGCAATCTGCTGATACTGGCCAGCTTTGAGTTCACCAGCAGTGGGTTGTGGAATGCTTGCGGCCAGTTCAGCACGGGCCACAGTTGGTCCGGCTTGCATACCAGGAGCCGCCAAAGCCTGCATCTCTGGACTCAATGCAGTTGTGGGTTTGGTCAAAATGCCAGCGACTTGGGTTTGTAAATTTTGAGCGCGTTGCGCTTCTTTCAGCTTCTCACCCAAAAGCAAATCTTGGAAAGAGCTGGCACGGGCTTTTTCATAACCTTGCTGGCCTGCTTGCAAAGCCGCACCAAATGCTTGGCCCATGCTGATGGGGGTTGTGCTTCGGCCACTGGCCTGAAGCAATGCACCAGCTGCTGATAGTGCAGCATTACGACCAAGTAATTTGCGCTGGTCTTCTGTCAGCAAAGCCTCAAGACCTGATGGCATTCCACCACCACCAAACATATTGCCTAAACTGCTGAAATCAAATTCATTTGCCATATTGCCACCTTAATCCAATAAACCTCTGAGACGGGTGCTGACCACATCGCCTCTGCTCATCATGTTAGTTGATCCAGTATCTGGTGCAAGCAAAGATGCAGCCCTCATGGCCCGTCTTTCTTGACCAGGCTTGATGGCCAGTTCTGCCACTGGTGTTCCAGCCCTGTCCATGGCCACCGCCACATTGTCAAAGCCTTTGGCCTGATCGTATGCATAGCCAAATAGCGCCATGCCCACATCTTTCTCAGACCCTTGGTCAATGATCCTGACCTTGGATGGGTCACTGGTGATCACAATGCCTCGACTTGTCTCAGCCACTGTCAACCCATCAGGGATGCGAGACGGCATCGGGGAACCAGGCGTGATCAGGATGGTGTCACGCTTGCTTGAGGGATCAAGCAAAGCCATCAGCTGCGCGTCAGCGTAGCGTTGTGGCTCTGGGGTTGGGTTTTGTCTCATGTTAGATCAGCGCGGCCAATGCACCAAGGCCAGCACCAGTGCCAGCTGAAATGCCAGCTGCGCCAGCCAATTGAGAGCCAGCCAATGCACCGCCTAATAAGCCAGCACCGACATTCTGAGTGTATGGGGTTGTGGCCACCATGCCCAGGTTGGCAGGCTGAGCGCCAAGTGAAGACTGGACCACACCAAGGCGCTGGAGGCCAATGTTTCGGATTGCATCCATTTGTTGCTGGTCCAAAGCCTGACGCTGACCGCCTGCGGCCATGACCGCTTGAGCGCCACCAAGACGCAATGCTTGTTGCTGTGCAGCCAAATTGCCTAGCTGGCTTGCACCGCCTAGTCGCAATTGAGCGCCTTGCAAGCCAGCTTGCTGATTGGCAATGTCGGCTGCTGACATTCGATTGATATCGGCCTGCTGCATGGCCATTGCCTGGTTAAATGCTTGCTCATTCAAAGTTGTGCCAAGAGTGCCAGCCTGCTTGGCAAAGCCTGCATTGGTCAAAGCCTCGGCCACACCTTGGCGTGATCCACCAAACGCACGGGCTTGTGTGGCGCGTTCACCAGTCTGGGCAATGGCAGCGCGTCTTGCAGATTCCAAGTCAGCCAATGCGTTTTCACGCACCATGCTTGTGTATGGATTCATGTAAGAGCCAATAGTGCCTGCACCTTGGCCAAGACCTAAATTGGTCTGCTGCGCTGTGATTGCCGCAGGCTGATAGACACCGCCATAAGCGGCCATCTGAGCGGCCAAGTCTGTGCCACTGATGCCTGGGCCAGCAAGGCCAGTGTTGACCAGAGCTTCCTCGCCTGCCTGATACATTGGGTTGTAGCCAGCAAACTGCTGAGTCGGCAAAGCGCCAGCGACCCCTTGGGCCTGCTGAAAATTGGCCAAGAATGCTTCTTTGATCTGAGGATCAATCGAGCTTGTCGATGTAGTTGTTCCACCTTTTGACATATTGCCACCTTATCCGAGTAAAGACTTTAATTTCTTGGCAGGCACTTTGCCTTCATTGATCATGTCCAGAAGTCCACGGCCATACTTATTGACTGAGGACTTCTTAATCACATATTCGCCCAAATCAAGATTGACAGCGCCATCATCTGGACCAGGTGGATTGGGGCCAAACATTAAGCCGCCATGGACATAACCACCCTTGGCCGCGCCAGAGCCTGGTGATCCATCACTGCCTGGCGCTGTGCCACTGGCACTTGCGGCCGCAGCCGCAGCAGCACCAGCTGCACTTGCAGCCGCAGCATCACCAGTTGAGTCGCCTGGTCCACCGCCATAATAATCAGCCAATGTTGTGCCGCCCTTAGCAGCAATATCTCGCGCCAAGTTAGCAGCCGCGATTTGGTCATATAGACCAGGGTTATAGCCACCCATTGCTTGGCCTGCCACCACATTAGCGTATGGGTTGCCGACTGGCTTCATCTGGCCCATGACCTGAGAGTAAGGTGAGCCAGTACCGCCAACAACATTGGGGTTGTACTGAGCGCCAATTGGAATGGATGTGTAATTTCTAAAGTTCTGCTCAAAACCTTGGGTTGCATTGGCAAATGGTAATGTTTGACTTTGCTGTTTGGCCCAGTCAACTTCATTCTGGCGTTGCTTGGCAGCCCATGCCGCCTCATTATCTTTAATCTGCTGGGCATTTTTCAAAGCATTAAGGCGCTGCTGTTCGGCCCATGCAAGTTCATTAGCCTTTTGCTGGGCAGCCCAATTAGTCGTGTTGGTCTGCTGCTGCTTGGTCCAGTCAATTACATTTTGTTGTTGCTGCTTGGCCCATTGCGCTTCACGCGCTGCCAGCTCATCCATGGCCGCTTTGTCATAGGCAATTTCAGTGGCCGTTGTGGGCGTTGCCGCTTCCATACGGGATTGAATGATCGCAGGCGTTGACTGAGTGGCACGGGCCACATCAGCAGCGCTGATCTGATACTGATTCATCAAGCTCTCAAACTGGGCATCGCTCAAGCCCTTGGACTCGCCAAGTTTGATTGCGTCAACAATGCTCTTGTCAAACTGCTCTTGGCTGATGTTGTTAGCCAATGACCATGCTAGTGCTGGTGAAGTTGCCATATTTATCCCCTAAAGTTCCTTTGCCATTACAGACCACTGTGGACTGTAACCTTCGTCTTTCAAAAATGTCTTGGCCCAGCCTCTTCGGCCTGCCAAAGTCACCCTGGTGCAGCCAACAGACTTGCCCCAGGATTCGATCAATGGTCGCATCCTTGAGAGTTCATCTAGGTCGCCACCAGCCAGAAAATAATGCAAATTCTTTAGCCTGGGATAGACAATGATCTCTGTCAATACCACCGAGTCTTTGGCTGGCCACAGCTGTAATCTGTGATCC
>Ga0209296_1002122_pt1 | contig 14474 bp, 8 predicted proteins | sample S_130206_EF_Meta_FD_187319 | JGI IMG/M metagenome (GOLD analysis project Ga0209296, IMG submission 187319) | Freshwater microbial communities from Lake Simoncouche, Canada to study carbon cycling - S_130206_EF_MetaG (SPAdes) (version 2) | ecosystem: Environmental > Aquatic > Freshwater > Lake ...
GGCCTGAAACAGGTCGAAATCGGCTGGAGAAAGCGTGGCCAGATAGTCCAGGGCACGGCGGGCCTGAACCTCTTCCTCGGTTTTTTCGAGCTCAAGGGCCTTGCGGTGGGCCTCCTCGGCGGCCTGACGGCGGGCTTCCTGCTCGGCATTCAGCCGCCGAAGCTCGGTGCGAGAGACGAAACTCTTTGGCACCACGTAGTTTTTGCGAATCGAATCGGCCAGAAATCCACCTGGATTCTCGGCCTGACGCTTGTTTTTCCGTACCTGAAGCCAGTCGAAAACCTCGATCTGGGTCTGGATCAACTCCGGATCGTAGTTTTCCACCAGAGCATGGGCCACGCTTGCAGCCACCCCACGTTCGACCAGGAGCCGCGTCAGCTGGTCGGGGATCTCCAAGACCAGCATGACCTCGACAGGGGCAGGAGAGGGCTCTGGCGGCCCAGCAACGGGCTCCAGATCCAGCACAGGTCCCAGCAGGTCGTTCGAAGTCGCGTTCGGGCCCCGCTCAAACACCACCCTCCAGGTCCCGTTCGCCTTCTGGAACCGCAGTTCAGCCGGCAAAGGCTTTAAAAACCCGCTCCGCTCCAGCTCCATGAGCGCCGGAGCCAGCTTTTCCTTGATTTTCGTCGGCGAGTAATTCTTGCTCAAACCGACGTTCCCATAGCCGAACTCGCACAGGTCAAAGGTCCAGAAATCACTCTTGGCAAAGCGTTTATCGAGAAACCGGTAGATCCGTTTCGAGACCGAAGACTCGAGCTTGAGATACGTTTCGAGATCGAGCTGCTTGAGGTTGTTCGCCTGGCAACTCCCGAAAAATATGCCGTTCCAGCGGATTTCGCACATCTCGTCGTCAGATTTCCGGCTTTCCTGAGTCTGCCGGGGAGGGATAATCACGCTTTCGAGAATGTGGAAATTGGCGTTGATCCGTTTCTTTTTCTCGTTGTCCCAGAAGGACATGTGGTATCTCAGGGTGACCCCGACCCACCTCTGCAAAGCCTCCACAGCCCGTTTGTAGTAATGGCCGCTGAGGGGCCATCCAAGGATTTTCAAAAGTTCGTGAAGCGTGAACCGAACGTACGGATCGGTGAAGTTGTTTTTCATCCGGGTGATCTGGATCAACGCCAGGATGACTTCCGAATCCGACGACATCGGCAACCCAAAATCATCCGAGCCAGTGATGGTCAACAAACCGTTCGAAGTTTCGTACTGGATCGTTTTCACGTCAGAAGGAGCCCGATCACTGAGCAAAGCGATCGGGAACTCGGCGAGGTTCATCTCGTCCCGACCGACGTTTTTTCCGAATTCGTCGTTCACGGCAGGGAAGTGGATCACGGTTCTGGTCTCCATTTTCACGAAAAAGGTCCCGATTTAGTGATTTTCGACACTTTCGCACTGGTTTTTTATCATATCCGAACGGCCATAACCCCATAAAACATTATCCTTTCCGCACTAAAAAAGGGCTAAAAACACGATTTCACACTTCGCAGAAAGTGGTTTTCCGGTTTTGGATTTGGTCTGAAAAACAGATTAAAAAACAACAACAAACTGAGAAAAACTCAGACAGACCAGATTATGTGAACCGTACGCGCACACACCCGCGCGCCCGCGTTCTTGTTGTTTTAGTTATACTTAAAGGTTATAGACAGGTTATGACGCGTTGGAAGTCGTTGAATGGTAAGGACTTATGACGAGGAAAATCCCTCAGATTACGTAGTGTACATCCCTCAGATTACGAGTGTACATCCCTCAGATTACGAGTGTACAAGTAGTGTACATGACCCTCAGATTACGAGTGTACAAACTAGTGTACATGACCCTCAGATTACGAGTGTACAGAGATACACCGGTATAAAACAACAGTGAAATACCCTAACCAGAAAATCTTTCCTAGATTACCCAAACCCAACCATTTTTGTGTATACTTGTACATGAGTGCACCCCGTTTTTAAGGTTTGGGGTCGGTTTTTTATAGTAAACCTTAGTATACTCATGAAATGTTTAACTTTGGAGCATCGAAAAATCGTCAAAAAACGGCTGTGAAAAATTTCACAAGAATTTTTAGTGTACGTCTGACCAAAGGTATTAGAACATTCGTACACCGCTTTTTAGGCCAAAAAGTAGTGTACAATTAGTGTACAAGAATTGCATTTGAATTAAAAACATCCCTCAGGTTACGAGTGTACAAGTAGTGTACAAAACCTGCGAATCTAGTGTAAACGATAGTGTACAAAAATTTTTCGATAAGTGTACATCTGCTATCAAACTAGTGTACTTTGATGTACAATGATTCACTATTTAAATCTGTACACTAGTGTAAAGATAGTGTAAACATCCCTCAGATTACGAGTGTACAAGTAGTGTACAAACTAGTGTAAACATAGTGTACAAAATATTTGACATACGTAGTTGAGTAGTGTACAAGTAGTGTACAAGACCTCTTGTACACCTAGTGGACATTATAATTGGATATTTAAATCCTGTACCTGTACTGGCAGTGTACAGCTTTTATTTCGTACCTGTACACTAGTGTAAACACAGTGTACAGTAACCCTCAGATTACGAGTGTACAACTAGTGTACAAACGCAAAAAACGCCTGTTTTAAAAACGGATTGCTTTGTCCTTTTACCAAAGTCAAGTGTAAAACAAGCCTTTTTATGGTGTACATTCACTATTGGAACTGGTATACGAAACTAGTGTACAAACAGGTATGTATCAATCGCACTTATACTGTCAAAACATCCCTCATTTTTTACGAGTCTCCATAAACCACTTCAGTACAATGATATATGACTCTAAAAAAACGATCGTCGCAGACATTCCGCTCATCAGGCTCATATAAACATCTTTTAGTTGTCATAAGAGCGGTACAAACCGAACTCTGCCTTAGAAAAAGCCTGAAACACGTCTAAAAACGCTTCGAAAAACCCGTCGAAAAATGTGCGTTTTTTAGCCCTTTCCGTATCGGAAATCGAAAAAAACATCCCTCAGATTACGAGTGTACAAAATGTACCTATCAAATTTCAGGATTTATATAAAAAGCTATGTCAGAGATAGATAAGTTGTAAGAGGTGCTCTTTTCTGCGAGATAACGTAACGACTTACGATATCGCGTTATTATCCGGCATAAGCGCGAATTAAATTTTTCAGGCAAAAAAAAAATCTTGTAAACCTATATTAATCAATCAGATGTGGATTCTGAAAGTGTACAAAAGTCAACAACATGAGTACGTCGGATAACCGCGAAAAAGATGTTTCAAAAACGTAACAACTTTTCAAAAAGCCTCCCGTAATCAAAAAATGCCCCTCAGATTACTAGTGTACATAAGTCAACAATTTATCGCTGTTTTTCGACCAAAAAAACGCTGTAAAGTCCCAAAATCACCCCCATCAAGGCACCTCAGACTCCAAAAACATCCCTCAGATTACGAGTGTACAAAGTAGTGTACAAAGCCGCAAAGTTTACGCGAACCACCAAACCGACTTACTTTAATGGCCTTCCAGCTCGTAATTCAGAGCTTCGAGCAGGATATGGACCCTGATTCTTCCCCTCAATCTCTTTCAAAACTTTTCTTATCCCTTCCATGGCCACGCCTGACAATGTCAGCGATGGGTTCCAATAGACTGCATTCTTGATCCGTTCCACCAGCTCCCCATCCAGCATCAATGTGACCTTCGCCTTTTTCATCGGCTTGGACCCGATCACAGGCTCTATCCCTGGCTTCTCAGATTTCGAACGTGTATCGGACCTTGATTCCGCTTTCGCGACCTCTGGATCAGGTATCAGGTCTGCGAATGGGTCGTTCTTGATCGTCCTCTTTGATTTGTTGGCTGTCATGACGTCTTGCGACCTTTCTTGGGTTCTTGTGCGATCAGCTCTTTCGCCAGGCTCTTAAAGTCTTCCGCACCAGGACTGTTAGGCGCGTACATGGTAATGGGAACACCCTGAGACGGGCACTCGGCGAGCCTTACGTTCTCGCGAATCTCGGTCTTCAAAGTCTCGGCCGCAAACCGTTCGCGAAGAATCTCAACCACCTCTTTGCCGTGACGGGTCCGCCGATCGACTCGACAGGCCACAATCCCGCAGATCTTCAGATCAGGGTTCAGGCGTTTCTTGACCAGGTCGACGGTTTTCATGAGTTGGGCCAGACCATGAAGGCCCATGACGTGACACTCAACAGGCACGAGCAATTCCCGAGCTGCGTTGAGGGCGTTGACCGTGAGCACACCGAGAGTGGGGGGGCAGTCGATCAGGATGTAATCGAAAGGTTTGTCGGCCAGTTCCCCGAGCTTCTCTCGCAAGCACTGTTCGGCCCCAGGTTCTCCGGCCATGGCTTTTTCAGCACCCACAAGCCAGGCAGAGGAGGGGATGATCGACACATTTTCGCAGGGGGTCGATCGGATCAGACTTTCCGTGGGTGTATTTTCAGGATCTGCGAGCAGGTCGAAGACACCTCGACCGACATCGGAGATGTCCATCCACTGAGTGGCCGAATACTGAGGGTCGAGATCGACCAACAGGACACGTCGTCCGGAGACGGCCAGCGTGGCAGCCAGATTAACGGATGTGGTCGTTTTCCCAGACCCACCTTTTTGATTCACAATAGCGATGATTCGCATGGGACGGGCGCTCCTTCTGTCCATGTCACCAACATAAGTTATCGGGAAATGGAGACTAAGGTGAATAAGAGACCTGAGAAATTTGAGCTTTAGGGAGCGAGAAAAACCAAACAGAGGGGATCAGAAAAGACGTGAAAAAATCGACCCTTATAATATATATATGATCGCGCGCGAGATGAATCATGTAAATCACTGTTATATATGATACTTACGTCAATACCGCAATGATGGCCTGTGTGAATGGCCTGGGAAGATCCAGAAATCAGGAGTGAGAATGAAGGCTCAAGGATCCAAAACGGCGACTCGAGACGTATGGAGAAACAAGAGGTAAAAATAGATAATCGTATACACAACAATGACTTAAAGTGTAACAGAAGAAACAGAAAGATCGAAAAACCGGTGTTTTGGGCCAAAAAACAACTTGGACACTTGGTTTATTAGACACTTTTGGGGTAAAAACCAGAAAGAGTGCATAAGGGCGAAAGAAAAGAATCAGAAGAATAAGTCTGTCAGGGATCAGGCATATGAATGTATATCGTTTATTCATCATAGATTACAGGTGATAAATTAGGAGCAATTGAGGGGAAACGGGTGGCGGAATGAGGGAAATGAGCGAGTTTGGAAGTGGAGATGAGTTGAAGAGGGTTAGGAGAGAGAAAAGGCGGTCATGGTGAGCAGAGGGCATTCAGGCGTGTGATATGAGACACAAACTCTTTTTAAATAGAGAGATATCATATGTTATGTGGGGGTGGATCAGGGGGATGGATGGGGGTAGGTATGGGGGTGGAAGCGTGATGGGTGATAGAGACCATAAAGTTATATATCATAATGATATAAAGCGCCAGTACGAAACGGAATGTGGGGAGTGATTGGGATAGGATATGGGATATGGATTAGGGAAAGGTGAGGGGGAGAAAACGGTAAAAGTTGGGAGATTTCCAAGAAAGTGCTGGCAATCGGGTCGAACTTGCTGTAACATCTAGAATGTCGAAACGACGGACGGGCAGTGACCCGAAAGGGGCACAAAAGGCCTGTCCTTATGTTTTGACACAGCGATCTTTGACAATCCGGTCGATTCGTGGATCAGAACAGATCACCCCCCGTGATCGTTCTGTGTAGTTGTTAGATACCCCTTGAGGGAAGCCTGCGCGAGACTAGTAAAGTTGAGTGTTCACACTTAACAGGCTGGATCGCGTGTTAGATAAATACAGTTCTTCAAACCTCTCCTCAATTTCACAATAAAGCCCGTAGCGCCTTGAGCGGACCGGCGAGTGAAACTTGTAGGATTTTCCGCCGCCTATTTCATAGGTTGGACGTGAAGCATTTCGAAGGGTTTGATCCTGGCTCAGAATGAACGTTGGCGGCGTGGATTAGGCATGCAAGTCGTACGCACAGCAATGTGAGTGGCGCAAGGGTGAGTAATGCGAAGGTAACCAACCCTGAAGTTGGGCATAGCCGCGGGAAACTGCGGGTAATTCCCAGCGACGTTGCGAGATGGCATCATTTTGCAACCAAAGGTGTGATTCCGCTTTAGGACGGGCCTTCGTGGTATTAGGTAGTTGGTGAGGTAACGGCTCACCAAGCCTACGATGCCTACCGGGTGTGAGAGCATGACCCGGCACACTGGAACTGAGACACTGTCCAGACACCTACGGGTGGCTGCAGTCGAGAATCTTCGGCAATGGGCGAAAGCCTGACCGAGCGACGCCGCGTGAGGGATTGAAGGCCTTCGGGTTGTAAACCTCTTTCGTAGAGGAGGAAGGGGCTGTGAAGAACAGTCCTTGACCTATTCTAGGAAGAAGCTTGGGCTAAGTTCGTGCCAGCAGCCGCGGTAAGACGAACCAAGCGAACGTTATTCGGAATTACTGGGCTTAAAGCGCGTGTAGGCGGACTACCACGTTGGTTGTTGAAATCCCCCGGCTTAACCGGGGAACTGGCACCAATACGAGTAGTCTGGAGGTGGGTAGGGGAGACTGGAACTTCCGGTGGAGCGGTGAAATGCGTTGAGATCGGAAGGAACGCCCGCGGCGAAAGCGAGTCTCTGGACCCATACTGACGCTGAGACGCGAAAGCCAGGGGAGCAAACGGGATTAGATACCCCGGTAGTCCTGGCTGTAAACATTGGGCACTGGGTAGTGGAACCGCCGATGGTTTCACTGCCGCAGGGAAACCGTGAAGTGCCCCGCCTGGGGAGTATGGTCGCAAGGCTGAAACTCAAAGGAATTGACGGGGGCTCACACAAGCAGTGGAGTATGTGGCTTAATTCGAGGCTACGCGAAAAACCTTACCTAGGCTTGACATGCAAGGATTAGTCGGCGGAAACGTCGATGACGCCGCAAGGTGGAACTTGCACAGGTGCTGCATGGCTGTCGTCAGCTCGTGCCGTGAGGTGTTGGGTTAAGTCCCGTAACGAGCGAAACCCCTGTGTCCAGTTGCCAGCGCGTAAAGGCGGGGACTCTGGACAGACCGCCGGTGTTAAACCGGAGGAAGGCGGGGACGACGTCAAGTCATCATGGCCCTTATGCCTAGGGCTGCACACGTACTACAATGGGCCGGACAAAGCGACGCAAGACCGCGAGGTGGAGCAAATCGCAAAAACCGTCCCCCAGTTCAGATTGTACTCTGCAATTCGAGTACATGAAGTTGGAATTGCTAGTAATCGCGGATCAGCACTGCCGCGGTGAATGTGTTCCTGAGCCTTGTACACACCGCCCGTCAAGCCACCAAAGGGGGGGGCATCCGAAGTCGTCGGAGCTGAAAGGCAGACGCCGAAGATGAAACTCCTGATGGGGACTAAGTCGTAAAATTGTTGCGACCGCCGCGAGTAATTGCGGTGAAAAAATTGGCTGTATGCTGGAAACCCCGCGTATCCATCTGGTACGTATTCTGAATCGTGGCTAACGTAAGATTCAGAGTCGTGAAAATCCAGTGGTGAAGCGGACAATCAGCAGGGAAGTTCTCTTGTCTAGATCGAGCCAAATATCTTGACAATAACCCCTCAGAGACTACACGCCAACTCCTTGTTCTTATCACAAGGAATACTGAAAGCATATCTTCAGGGTGCTTTGCACGATGGCACACAAAGCCAAATGCATCACACCCATCGTATTGCTCAGAAAAATGTGGAATGGTTGAATACAATTCACCAAATCCTCGCAGTTCTGGGTCATCGATCATGGATTTATCGTGAGGGTAAAACCCGCGATGTTCATATTCTTGAAACGTCAGCAAAGTTTCTCCAGATTGATTTCAATCCGGATGAACTCAATGAACATCAAGAAAGAATCGCTTATACGAGAGGATATTTCGATGCTGAAGGAGGTCTTCCTAGAAGTCTCCCAAGCCGGTTCTATATTCAGATCTGTCAAAAAGATCAGGTAGAACTGTTAAAAGTACGGAATATTCTGGAAGAGGCTTCTATTTCATGTGGTCGGATCCATAATCCAAGTGTGAAAATGGATCCTGATTACTGGCGATTTTTTGTGAGAACAGATTCTCATGAAAGATTCGCTGAAATCATCGGAAGCTGGCATCCGTTGAAGGATGCAGTTTTTAAGACAAGGAAGATGATATAGTCCATGCCACCATGCGAATGGTGGAAAACCATGAACAAGGTAACCGTAGGGGAACCTGCGGTTGGATCACCTCCTTTCTAAGGAATATTCAGCAACGCCCCGTACTGTGTTGATCACAGAACGAGGAGCGTCGTCGGCCACGGATTCAGTTATTACTGGCCCGCGCCGGCTTCCCGCACGGGGTATGTTCTCCAAAGAGAGAACGCCTCAACTACAATCCACGAGATCGATGGACTCATCGCTCCCAAATTCCTGCATCAAAACTGCAGGATCACGGGGCGCGACCGTATTTCAGTATTTATACTGATGGACGGTATCGCCCCCTGATTCGTCTTTTCGAAGACGGACTTAGGAAACGATCTTTGACAATTCGGCAGGCTTGTGAAATTAGACGAGCCACAAGGCTTCGGTCAGATCAGCAATGATCCGACCGGCAAAAAGCTTTTGTGGCCGTGGCATCAGAATCTCCCTCGACTTCATGAGATGGGCAACCATTTTGTGACGAGTCGAATAGAAAACGCCGCAGCAATAATTGCGGATACAGATACACGAGAAAAAATGCAAGTTCTCGACGTGCCGGACTGAGATGTCGTGAGACATGTACTTAGTTTGGCCATTGGAGGAAGCGACAATCTCAGACAGTACCGAGCCGGTCAAACGGCTGGGTTCGAGTCGGTGTGGTCAAGCTTCTAAGGGCGTGGGGGGGATGCCTAGGCGTCATCAGAAAAGTGAGCGTGGAAGGCTGCGAAATGCTTGGGGAAGCTGCCGAACGAGCGTCGATCCCAAGGTACTCACGAAAACCCAGGGAACTGAAACATCTCAGTACCTGGAGGAACAGAAATCAACAGAGATTCCCTGAGTAGTGGCGAGCGAACGGGGAATAGCCTAAACCGCGTGGGATACCACGCGGGGTTGTGGGACCACTCATTGGAATTCGTTCCGATGGAGTAAGAAAAATGAAGTTCAGTCAAAGTTGTCTGGAAAGTCATGCCATAGCGGGTGAAAGCCCCTTAGACGAAGCACTTCATTCTCTCGAGTGGCACCCAAGTAAGATCGGGCACGAGAAACCCGGTCCGAATCCACGGGGACCCTCCCGTAAGGCTAAATACTCGATGACGACCGATAGCGAACCCAGTAGAGCGATCGAAAGGTGGGAAGAACCCCGAAAGGGGAGGACACTGAACCTGAAACCCCATGCCTACAAGCGGTGGGAGGGCATTTACGCCTGACCGCGTGCCTTTTGCATAATGATCCAGCGAGTTATGGTAATCGGCCTGGTTAACCTCTTTAGGAGGGGAGCCCCAGGGAAACCGAGTTTGAATAGAGCGACATTGTCGATTGCCATAGACGCGAAACCAGGTGATCTACCCATGGGCAGGTTGAAGCGATCTTAACCGATCGTGGAGGACCGAACTCACCAGTGTTGAAAAACTGGGGGACGACCTGTGGGGAGGAGTGAAAGTCCAATCAAACCTGGAGATAGCTCGTTCTCTCCGAAATAGCTTTAGGGCTAGCCTCGGACAACTACGATGCGGGGGTAGAGCTACGGATTACGGATGGGGGGCTTCCCGCCTACCCACTGTAGCCCAACTCCGAATACCGCAGCGATTATTCCGGGAGACAGAACGTGGGGGATAAGCTTCACGTTCAAGAGGGAAAGAACCCAGACCGCCGATTAAGGCCCCCAAGACGATACTCAGTGGTAAAGGAAGTGGGATCGCTAAAACAGCCGGGATGTTGGCTTAGAAGCAGCCATCATTTCAAAAGTGCGTAATAGCTTACCGGTCGAGCCATCCCGCGCCGAAAATGACGGGGACTCAAGTATCGCGCCGAAATCGCGGATTCGTAAGAATGGTAGGAGAGCGTTGCCCTCGGCGTAGAAGCTGGACTGTAAAGACCAGTGGAGCGTGGGCAAGTGCGTATGCTGGAACGAGTAACGATAAGATGGGTGGGAAGCCCATCCGCCGAAAGCTCAAGGTTTCCTGGGGAAGGTCAATCCGCCCAGGGTTAGTCGGGACCTAAGACGAGGCCGAAAGGCGTAGTCGATGGACAACAGGTTAATATTCCTGTACCCAATATAAAGGTTGAACTACAGAGGACGCCGTGCAATGGGCGGTCGGGGTGCTAGATGTCCCCGTGCCGCAAGGCCGACAGCATTGTTCTGGAAGCCGCCCTGACACATGGCCACGAAAAGCCCTGTAGGGACGATATATTGGCCCGTACCGTAATCCGACACAGGTGAGCGAGGTGAGTATCCAAAGGCGTTCGGGAGAACTCTCGTGAAGGAACTCGGCAAATTGACCCCGTAACTTCGGGATAAGGGGTGCTCACCGCAAGGTGAGCCGCAGAGAATCGGCTCTAGCGACTGTTTATCAAAAACACAGGACGCTGCGAATTCGCAAGAAGATGTATAGCGTCTGACGCCTGCTCGGTGTCGGTAGGTTAAGGAAGCTGGTTAGCGAAAGCAAAGCTGGCGACCGAAGCCCCGATAAACGGCGGCCGTAACTATGACGGTCCTAAGGTTAACCAATAGCTAGCCTTAGTAAAACTTGGCTATATGCTGGAAAGTCCGGTTAGTATCCGGTGGTACTCGTCCTCTGATAAAGGGCAGTGAAAATCCATCCGGTGCGGATAATCAGCAGGAAAGGTCAAAGCATTCTCTGGTGGTGTTATGCTGAGTTCGTGACTGGTAAAGGTTGTTCTGTGCATCTAATCCATGCATATAACGGCTACAAAATCTGCCTTTACCGATAGGCACGCACTCAGCGTGCAACATTAGAAAACGCTATGAAATCCTCAGAGACTATACGCCAAGACTCACCCTCGGGTGAGCCAAGATATAGTCCGAGCTGCGTGGCGACACGTAGAGACTGACAGAAATGATCAGTCCTTGACCTGACACGCAAGTGAAAGGTCATGTAACAACCCTGAGCGAAATTCCTTGTCGGGTAAGTTCCGACCTGCATGAATGGCGTAACGACTGGAGCACTGTCTCCACGGGAGACCCGGTGAAACTGTAGCCGTGGTGAAGATGCCACGTACCCGCGATTAGACGGAAAGACCCCGTGAACCTTTACTGCAGGTTGTCATTGGGCGAATGTTCGTTCTGTGTAGGATAGGTGGGAGGCTATGATCTCGCGGCGCCAGCCGTGAGGGAGCCAACGGTGAAATACCACCCTGAGTGTACATTCGTCCTCACCGGTTGCAACATCAATCGGGACAGTGATCATCGGGCAGTTTGACTGGGGCGGTCTCCTCCTAAAGAGTAACGGAGGAGTGCAATGGTACCCTCGGCCAGGTCGGCAATCTGGCAACACGAGCGCAAACGTATAAGGGTGCCTGACTGCGAGTCTGATAAGACGAGCAGAGACGAAAGTCGGCGTTAGTGATCCGGCGGTCCAATATGGAATGGCCGTCGCTCAACAGATAAAAGGTACTCCGGGGATAACAGGCTTATCTCCCCCGAGCGTCCATAGCGGCGGGGAGGTTTGGCACCTCGATGTCGGCTCATCGCATCCTGGGGCTGAAGAAGGTCCCAAGGGTTTGGCTGTTCGCCAATGAAAGCGGTACGCGAGCTGGGTTCAGACCGTCGTGAGACAGGTCGGTCCCTATCTGTCGTGGGCGTAGGAAACTTGAAGAGATTCTTCCCTAGTACGAGAGGATTGGGAAGGACCGACCTCTGGTGTGCCAGTTGTTCCGCTAGGGGCAGCGCTGGGTAGCTAGGTCGGGAAAGAATAAACGCTGAAAGCATCTAAGCGTGAAGTCCACTCTAAGACGAGGTTTCCTTTCGAAAGATGAAGGCTCCTGGAAGACTACCAGGTCGATAGGCCGGGCGTGTAAGGCAGGCGACTGTCTCAGCTTACCGGTCCTAACAGCCAATCGCTTGTCCACCCCGACTCGGTTCCATCCGAGTCCGGTAACACAAGAGATTTTAGTCCCTCCAAGTGAACTTGTCAGACATGTACTTAAACATGTCCACCGTGTGTCAGTTCTCCGCAATGCTGCGGATTGAGACTCTGACCACTCCACGGTCCCAAAACGACGTGGCTCATTTAATATTTCACAAGCCATCCGAACATACGTTGTATGCAGGTTGAAACTACACCTGCATATAACTTTGTCGGCGAGCATACTGACGGGGTCACACCCGTTCCCATTCCGAACACGGCCGTTAAGCCCGTCAGGCCAATGATAGTGCCTCTGGCGCGAAAGTCGGTTATCGCCGGCATCCTACAAACAGGACGCCTTGAACTCTTTGTTCAAGGCGTCTTTTTTTGCGCGCATTTACGGATAGTAACCTGGCTATTCTTAGTATCCTGACTTTCATCCCCCTGCTCCGGACATGGCCCACTTAGTTATCGCTTGAATTCTTCAACTGGACGCTCCCAAAACCACCCGCGACAAGTAGCCTTTCACTTTCTCCCCCTCCCCCCTTCACGTCCTGAAATTGATCCATACCCACTTCACTCCCCAGAATCAATTTCGTGTCGGATAACTATTTTTATCCGACGTTATTATTTTCAGTATGCTCGCCCCCCTGCTCCCGACCATCGGCGAGATAGTTCGGATGTCCGGCGTGAACTGATTTGCTGTGAGTGATTCTAGCGACCTTTTTTGGGTAGGCGACCACCTGCGGCATGTCTTGGTTTTTTGAGTCAACGGAGTTCGACTCGACCGGCTCGGGACGGGTACAATTGTGGATAGGCTCGACCTATACCACCTATGTTCGCTAATCAATATGCCAGTCACACATTGCCACCTTGTGACTGGTAAGATTTGACACAATCGTAAAGTCCCCGTGTTACTCCCTGAGCCACTATTGTGTCATTCAGTAGTTATTAAGTACTTATACAATAAGATTTATTCACAGAATAGTAAGTGCCACTATTGTGTGGATAATCACTATTGTGTCACACAATAGTGAGAGAGTGACAGAATAGTGGCAATCACGATTGTGTCGGAACTCTTATTCAGCAATGCTTTACAGCGACACAATCACAGAATAGTGGCTCTGTGGGAGGAACGGGATTTTCACGATTGTGTCAGATTACTTTTACTTATGTCATCGCCGTAAATACCTTGTGGTTAAGGAACTCTCACAGAATAGTGACGCACAATTGTGTCGGATGAATTCCGTAAGTTCTTTAATGGTAAACAACTCTGCTATGAATAAAAGAAAAGCCCGACAGGTCATGCCGAAACCCACCCACTCACGGAAGATGGCTGGTACGAGGTTTGTTCGTATTCGGAGATCGTGCCACTTCTGAATGAGCAGGGAGTGCGTATATCCCAGGCGGATTTTATCCAGGGACTGATCGACGCAAACTCTTTATTCACATAGAGAACGGTCGCGTGTGCAAAACGGGATCGGGTTTGACCGAACGAAGCCAGATCCTGTTGGGGTGGGTCAATTTTAGATGCTCATCTCTCATATGAAGACAAGCCAACCGGGGTTAGATAAATCCCAATCCGAATTAACCGGGGCTAGCGCCAAGGCCGGCTAGGTAGATCCAAAGCCAGATTAACCGGGGCTAGCGTCAGGGCCGGGTAGGTAGATCCAAAGCCCAATCCAAATTAACCGGGGCTAGCGCCAAGACCGGCTAGGTAGATCCAAATCCCAATCCGAATTAACCGGGGCTAGCGCCAGGACCGGCTAGGTAAAGCCAATCAATCGGGGGGCGGGATGGGATTGGGTTTAAACAAAAAAGGGATCAGGGGAGTCGTTTGGTTGTGCTTTGGGGCGATATTAAGCGCAGATTGGTTTTAAACTGGTTTGGGGGCGCTTCTGCGGGTCCGCTGGATGATTGCGAGTACTGATACGGCAACGACGCTCAGAATAATCGTGGATGGCTCAGGGACGGTTACGAATACAGAGACGCCGGTGAAGTTGTAGGTTTGATATTCGGCTGGAATACTGGCTGAGATGTCCACCCAAGAAGTGCCATCGAGTTTTGCGACGCTACCTATCACACCCACGGCATAGGCTTTGGTGCTGCTGACGGTGTAAATACTGCTTAGGCCACCACCAATGTTGGTTGAAAATCCTGAATTCAACCATGTGGAGCCGTCGGTTGTTTTCAGGATGATGGATGCATCACCCACTGCAAAGGCCACGTTAGGATTGGTTTCGGCGACTGAGATGGAGTTGAGCGGGATGCCTGAAATTGTTTGAGTCGTCGACCAGTTCGTCCCATCGGTTGTTTTCAGGATCACCCCGTCTGAACCGTTTTTCCCAACGGCATAAGCGGTGGTGGCGTTTACGGTGTCGACACCGTAAAGCA
>Ga0209296_1002128_pt1 | contig 14455 bp, 12 predicted proteins | sample S_130206_EF_Meta_FD_187319 | JGI IMG/M metagenome (GOLD analysis project Ga0209296, IMG submission 187319) | Freshwater microbial communities from Lake Simoncouche, Canada to study carbon cycling - S_130206_EF_MetaG (SPAdes) (version 2) | ecosystem: Environmental > Aquatic > Freshwater > Lake ...
CAAAGTCAGGAGAACGAGGTATATACAATGTGGCCGCAGCTCAAGCCCAAGCAGCCAAGTATGGAAGAAGAGATCCAGATATACACTATGGAACTAACCCGTGCTCAGAGATTATCTTACGTCCTTATCAGTTTTGTAACCTTTCAGAAGTCGTACTACGTGAAAATGATACAAAGAAAGAAATTGAACGTAAGGTTGAACTTGCAACAATTCTTGGAACATGGCAATCTACCCTTACAGACTTTAAGTATATTCGCAAGATCTGGAAAGACAACACAGAAGAAGAGCGTCTACTAGGCGTTTCTCTGACTGGACAATTTGGACATAAATTTATGTCAGGTAAAGAAGACCTTGTTTCTCTAGAAGCTTTCTTGATGAGTCTTAGAGAATCAGCAAGAGCAAAGAATAAAGATGAGGCTGGGAAGATTGGGATTCCTGAGTCTGCCGCTATTACATGTGTAAAGCCATCAGGAACAGTATCTCAATTGGTCGGGGTATCTTCAGGAATGCATGCTTGGCATTCTCCATATTATATTCGCACAGTACGCGGGGCAAAAGGAGATCCAATCTCTACATTTTTAAAAGAAGTTGGAATTCCAGTAGAAGATGATGTAATGAAACCAAATGACACATACGTATTCTCATTTCCAGTAAAGGCACCAGAGGGTGCAATTGTTAGAAATGATCTTACTGCTATTGAGCACCTAAATATTTGGTTAGTTTACCAACGTGCATGGTGTGAGCACAAGCCTTCAATTACAGTTTCTGTAAAAGAAGACGAATGGATGGAAGTTGGCGCTTGGGTATATAAGCATTTTGATGAAGTGTCTGGAATTTCATTCCTGCCGCATTCAGATCACTCTTATAAGCAAGCTCCATATCAAGAAGTAGATAAGGCAGAATATGATGCACTTGTTGCAAAAATGCCTAAAGAAATTCGTTGGGAAGATCTATCTTTCTACGAGACAGAAGATGGCACTTCTACCAATGCCACGCTTGCCTGCAGCTCAGACGGAAACTGTGAGCTTGTGGATATTTCTGCTTAGTGGTAGAATGGTATTGGTGTAAAAGCCAAATTTACAGGGCACCGTGTCCTGTTAGGAGATGATAAAATGGCTAAATTTGCAAAAGCAGATTTAAACAAAGATGGGAAAGTAGTTATGACAGAACAGATTTTAGCAGCGCTTGGAACTTATGCTCGTGCATTTCTTTCAGCAGCAATTGCTCTATATATGACTGGCAATACAAGTCCAAGAGATCTTTTGATGGGTGGATTTGCCGCAGTGGCTCCAGTTATTCTTAAGGCTCTAAGCCCAGCAAACAAAGAGTTTGGGTTTACAAACAAGTAATTTAACCGTTACTATTGGGATAGCTCCTGTGCTAAAATAAGCATAGGAGTTTTCCTATTTAGGAGTACTAGCAAATGGCAGGAAAAAAGAATTTTGAAGTAGATCAAAATGCTACTTTTTCATTTATTATCGAATATAAGGATAATAACGGAGATCCTATTGACTTAGATGGGTCTTCAGCAAAGCTACAAGTTCGTGATACAGCAGGCGGAAGCAAGCTTGCATTTTCTTTAACCTCACCAAATGGCGGCATAATTATAGATGAGCCAAATGGCAAATTGACTATTAAAATGACTCCTACACAAACAAGCAAATTGTTTTATCCAAAATCATCATACGACATAATGGTTACAGATAGCAATTTAAACAAAACTAAATTACTAGAAGGTTTTATAACCTTAAGTAGATCGGTAACAATATAATGGTAGAAACAGTAATAGTAACCGAAATTGTCAACGATGTAATAGTTTCTTCACCTGGCCCCCAAGGACCCAGAGGAAGAACAATCCTTAATGGAGAAGGTGTTCCTGCTGGAAACCTAGGCCTAGAGGGAGATTTTTATTACGACAAGCTTACAACTAGATTTTATGGACCCAAGCTGCTAAACACCAGTTGGGATACCGCAACAAATTACCTTTTAAGCACAATGACGCTAAGCTACCCATTTTCAATTGGTCAGGTTGTGGATCAAGGATCTTACTGGTCTCTTGAAATAACCCATAATATGGGATACAACCCAAATGTAACTGTAAAGAATAGCGCAGGCGATATATTAGAAACTGGAATAGACTATAATAGTATTAACAAGATAACACTGATAATGGCTCAACCATTCGGTGGGATAGCTTACCTATCCTAAAGGAGAATAGAAAATGGCAAGATTATTTGTAACTGATATCAATCTTAATAAGAATGAGCTTCAGAACGCCAGAATTCAGGGATTAAGCTCAGCTCCATCGGCTCCCGTAACTGGACAGATTTATTACAACAACGCAGAAAATGTGATGTACTATTTCAACAATTTAGCATCACCAAATGGCCCATGGGTGCCAATGAATGCATCTACAGAAATTATTCAAGATGCTATTGGTTCTTCTGTTGAAGGTGGAGTCGGATTAACAAGAACATACGTTGATTCAACAGGCATTACAACAATTGATTTAGATAACACAGCCGTAACCGCAGGCTCATATGGTTCTACAACTAAGATTCCTACATTTACCGTAGATGCTCAAGGTCGTTTAACAGCAGCAGGTGAAACAGATGTAGCAACAATACTTACAGTTAATGGAGACACTGGAACAACTGGAATTTCTCTTCTTTCAGAGTCACTACAGGTTTCTGGTGGAGAAGGAATTGATGTTGCCGTAACAGATAACACAATTACAATATCTGGAGAAGATGCAACTACTACCAACAAGGGTATTGCTTCATTTGAAACTGCAGACTTTACAGTAACATCAGGCGCAGTATCGATTAAAAATGTAAACCTTGGAACACAAACCACAGGTGATTATGTTGCAAATATTACAGGAACAGCTAATGAAGTAACAGTTAGCCCTACATCTGGAGAAGGAACCACAGTAACAATTGGTTTGCCAGATGATGTAACAGTTACTAATAATTTAACAGTTGGCGGAAACCTTAATGTAACAGGAACAATTAACTCAGTAAATACTACTCAGGTAAATATTGTTGATAATAAGATTAACCTTAACACCGACTTTACTGGAACTCCAACAGCAGATGCTGGAATCCGTGTAGAGCGTGGTACAGGAGCAGATGTAGAAGTTCTTTGGAATGAAACAGATGACCGATGGACATTAACAAATAATGGTACAAACTATCATGCAATAACAAGAAAGTTTTCAGCAACAATTGGAAACGGAACTCTAACACAGGTACCAGTTACTCATAATTTAGGTGCAAGAGATGTTTCAGTTCAGGTTTATGATAGCTCAACATTTGATACAGTAGAATGTGATGTTGTAAGAACTTCAACTTCTGTTGTAACACTAGGATTCACAGTCGCACCCGCAGCTGGAGCATATACGGTAGTAATCGTAGGCTAAGGAGGACTTAAATGTCTGTAAAAAGATTAGTCCCCCTTCATGCCATAGCATTAGCAGACAATCCAGAAAACCCTAGAATTGGTGATATTTACTTTAACACCGCTTCAGAAGAGTTAAGATTTTTTGATGGTACTAATTGGGGCGCAGTTGGCGGAACCATAACAGGACTACTTGATCATATTCATACTTATGATGGAGCAATTTTCTCTGTTGATTCTGTAGAAGTTCCCGCAAACGATATAATTGATGGTGGTACTCCTTAATGCCAAAAATAAGAATAAAAAGAGGAACCACATCCCAGTGGCTTGCATCAACAACTCCGTTATTAACTGGAGAATTAGGATATGACCTAACAACTAAGGTAATTAAAATAGGAGATGGAATAAATCTATGGGATGCCCTTAATAGTTATAGCGGCGGCTCAGGTCCACAAGGTGACCCAGGTGTACAAGGTGACCCAGGTCCACAAGGTGACCCAGGTGTACAAGGTGACCCAGGTCCACAAGGTGACCCAGGTCCACAAGGTGACCCAGGTGTACAAGGTGACCCAGGTCCACAAGGTGACCCAGGTGCACAAGGTGACCCAGGTCCACAAGGTGACCCAGGTGTACAAGGTGACCCAGGTCCACAAGGTGACCCAGGTGTACAAGGTGACCCAGGTCCACAAGGTGACCCAGGTGTACAAGGTGATCCAGGTGCAGATGGAACTTCTTTTATTTGGACATCTATTTGGGATGGCGGAACAACTTATCCATTAAACTATGTTGTTTCTTATAATGGATCTTCATATATTAAAAAAACTTTAGAATCAGTTGGATCTTTTCCACTTCCAACCAATACAAACTTTTGGGACATACTTGCAGAAAAAGGTGCAGCAGGAGATCCTGGAGCAGAGGGTCCACAAGGTGACCCAGGTCCACAAGGTGACCCAGGTCCTGCTGGAGAGTATCCAAATTATTTAGGAGATTATAATAACGGAGTAGGCTATCCAATTGGCGGAATTGTAAGTATTAATGTTGGAAGCCCTTACGGAAATCCAGGACAACTATTTATAAAGATTGGTAATCCAGGTAACCCAGGATATCCGCCAGGAGATTCTTCTTGGCAAGAATACACACAGGGTCTTGTAGTTGCAGGAATTCCAGCATACTTACCATTAAAAGCATTTCAAGAAGCATCTAATTACGCAGTTAATTATGAATATTTTAGTCACGCTACATACGGAAATGCAATTGCAATTGCAAGAACTCCACAGGTAGACGCCTATATGAATTATGCAGTTACTGCAGGAGTTCCTCAAATTTGGAAGTTTGAATCAATGGGGACACATGCAAGCTTTGAATTGCTATTAGGAGTACCAACACCAAACACAGAAAATATTGCTCCAAATAAACAAATTTGGACTTTAGCCTATGACGGGTATGATTATGGAGACATTGCATATTTACTTGCAAACGGAAATGAATACGCAGTATTCTTAAAGAAGACTGGCGGAACAGCAGGATCATCAGCAGCCGCTCTTGTAGCTGCAAATGAATATACAGATGCTTCCATAGAAGGATTAGGAAACTCAATAGATGGAACATATGTTCCTATTAGTTTAGTCGGAGTAGCAGATGGAGTTGCAACACTTGGTGCAGATGGCAAGATTCCAGACTCTGAAATACCAGCGGGAATTGCAAGAGATACAGAAATTCCAAGTTTAACAGGATATGCTACAGAGACATATGTGGGCACAGCAATATCAAACTTAATTGATGGAGCGGGTCCAGCTCTAGATACATTAAATGAATTAGCAGCAGCCATAAATGACGATGCTTCATTTGCTTCAACAGTAACAACCGCTTTAGGAAATAAACTAGATTCATCTACAGCTGCAACCACATATTTATCAATATCAGAACCATCAGTAGACTACTATATTACAAACTCTGGATCAGGATCATATACTGTAAATGGAGTTGCTAATGGAACTATAAATTTTGTTAAGGGTAAAAAATATAGAATTATTGTAAACGCTGTAGGTCATCCATTTTGGATACAAACAGTGTCAGGGGCATATTCAGCAGGCAATGTTTATTCTACAGGCATAACAAATGGGGGAACTCAAAATGGAACAATTCTTGTAGAGTTATCACAATCTGCCCCAGATAATTTATATTATGTATGTCAATATCATTCTTCAATGCGAGGATCAATAAATTCAACACCTGAAGGAGCAGTACTAATAAGTGCAAAATCTTCATCTTATACAATTTTGCCCTCAGACGGATTAAGTCTTATAGAAATGTCTGCTGGAGGAACATTAACAATATCAGATTCTTCTTCATTCCCAGTAGGATTTTCTGTAGATGTTTTACAAACAGGTTCATCTCAAGTAATAGTAGCTGGAGATGGATTTACTCCAAACTCTACACCAGGATTAAAGCTGAGAGCACAATGGAGCTCTGCAACATTAATGAAAAGAGCCTTAAATTCTTGGGTGGTCTTTGGCGATTTGAGCGCATAAAATGCGTAGAAGATCTCGCAAAAAAGCTATAAGAAAAATAACAGTTCCTAATTTATCGGGTCTAACAAGATCTCAAGCACAAGCAGCATTATCTGCACTAGGACTTACTTATTCAGAATCTACAACAAATACTTCAGACTCGCTATTAGGAAACACAATTTATTCACAAGATTTTACAGCGGGATCAACAGTTGTAAATGGAACCGTTTTTCCTTTTGTTTACTATAATTATGTAGACCCAGGACCAGTAATAACTTATGGACCTTGTGAAGCATACGGAAGCGGAACCAATGCAGGAAGCGGAACACAGTGCTCTGGAAACTATTATCAGTCCTATACTGACTATACTTATAATACACGCAAAAAAATATATTCAAACGGATCTTGGGACGGAACGTCCTACACAACTTCTGGGTGTGGCACAACGACAGAAAGAACAATAAACTCAAGCTCTCAAGTTGATGGGCAATGCGGATATACTGCTCCAGTTAGCATTACATATGGCCCATGTGAAGCATATGGCTCAGCAATAGCAAATTTAGGTGGCGGAAGTTATTGCAGCGGAACAACTACTGTAAGTTATACAGATTATAGATATAATGCTCGGAAAAAAATATATGTAAATGGATCCTGGGATGGATCATCATACACAACATCTGGATGTAGTACAGTAGATTCAAGAAATATAGATTCAAGTAGTCAAATAGACGGTTCTTGCGGATATGTAAATCCAGTTACCTACGGACCATGTGAAGCCTATGGAAGCGCCCTATACTCTACTGGCAGCGGAAGCTATTGCAGTGGCACTTATACAGTTTATTACACAGATTATGTTTATCCAGCACAAAAGAAAATTTATTATTATGGATCATGGGATGGGTCTTCTTATTCAGGATGTAGCCCAACAACAGTAAGAAGTACAAGTTCATCTCAAGTAGATGGCTCTTGTGGATATGTCTATGTTCCACCTGCTCCAGCAAATGAATGGTATTGCACAGAATCCTATAATGGAGGCGGAGTTGGAAATTGCGGCTATACTAAACCTGGGTATAATAACTCGGCAAGCGGAAGCGGATATAGTAGACAGTGCACATATGGAACAAGCTATCCTGGATGTCAGTCTACAAACCCAGCCCCAGTATGCACATCTTATAAATATGAATGCAAGAGTTATGATGTAACAAACTCAGCAAGTACAAATTATTATGACTGCTATTCAGTTGGAGCATGTACTGCACCTAGAAACCCAGATGGGTCTAGGCCAACATGTTGTGCGTCTTATGCGTAATATGATATTTACAAAAACTACTAGAAAAGGTATAATCAATATATGATTAATTTACAAGAAGAAGATTGGTTTATCCCAGGGGTTAAACAAGCTAAAATGAGTCTTGGCGAGTCAGCAAAACAAATTGCTGTAGTTCTAGAAGACCACATAGTATTTTTTATTGGGGTAAAAGAAGACATTGCAAATAAAATTGTAAATGCAACAAACTTTTTAGAATGTCAGTCTGTTAATGGCCTATTTTGTTTATCTTTTATATTTAATGAAGAAATAGATCAAATTTTGTGTAATGAAATGACACAGGCTGCTTTTTTATCTAGCCCTGAATTTGTATATGTGGATAAAGAAGTTCAAAGGCATGCAGAGAAAGCAGAAGTTGGCTGGATGTATTTAGATGGCCAATTTATAGTTCCTGGTGTCTACGAATGACAGAAAAAAGCAAATGGCAGCAGTATAAAGAAAAACTTGGAGATACTAGGCCTTGGGATTTGTTAAATCCAAATACTGAGTATGCTGAAGAATCAGAGGCGGAAAGAAGATATGATATCTGTAAGGGTTGTCCAGAACTTATAGATTTAACAAAGCAATGTAAGCAATGTGGATGTATGATGGCCTTAAAAACCAAGCTTCAACATGCAGCCTGCCCTCTAAATAAATGGTAAGATCTTAATAGATCCTAGGGTATAATTGGGAAAGAGGTATACGTAAATGGCAACAAACTTTCCAGAGGAGCTAGACTCCTTTTTAAATCCGTTATCCACGGATTCAGTTGCCATTGTCTCTCACGCCGCCCAACACTCAGATACAAATGACGCTATAGAGGCACTGCAGGTCAAATTAGGCGCAAACAACTCTACAGACACATCTTCTATAGACTATAGGATAAAAGCCCTTGAGGATCAGCCATTTGACTCAGAGGCTGTAAGGGATGCAGTTGATTTAGCATTAGTTGCTGGATCAGGAATAACAAAAGTTTATGATGATGTATTAGATACTTTAACTTTGTCTATTGATACATCAGTAATTCAATCTCGTGTAGAAAATGTTACCGATACAGAAATTGGATATCTTGACGGAGTTACCTCTTCGGTTCAGACACAGATAAATGCTAAGCTAGATTCTTCAACAGCATCTTTAACATATGCCCCAATTGCATCACCTACATTCACTGGAACAGTCGGCGGAATTACAAAAAGTATGGTCGGGCTTGAAAATGTAGACAACACAACAGATGCACTTAAACCAGTATCAACTGCAACGCAGAATGCGCTTGATCTTAAAGCATCACTTGATTCCCCAATATTAACTGGAACCCCTGCTGCTCCAACTGCCGTAACTGGAACAAATACTACCCAAATTGCAACTACAGCATTTGTTAAATCTGCCGCAGATGGCTCAGTTATTTCATCAAACGAGTATACCGATGAGGCGGTAGCGGGACTTGGAAACTCTCTTCCAAATATATATGTTCCTATTTCTTCAGTAGGAAGCATAGATGGAGTCGCGTCGCTTGGCCCAGATGGTAAAGTTCCATCCTCTGAATTAAATATAACAGAAACAATTCAAGATGTTGCTGCAGAAATGATAACTGGGGCAACCCATACAAACATATCTGTATCCTATGACGACAATACTGGAAAATTAAGTTTTACTGCATCAGGCGGAGGATCTTCTTTAACCCAGGAAGAAGTACAAGATTTTGTAGCACCTCTTTTAAATCATGCTTTTCACTCAAATATTACTGCAACATATGATGATGCAAACAATAGAATAGTTCTTCAAGGAAATTCAGGCAGCGGCGGTGGAGCATCAGTAATAATTTCTCCAACCCCACCCAATACACCAGGACTCGGAGACATATGGTTAGATTCAGACAATGGTAAGACATATATTTGGGACGGAGCCTATTGGATAGAAGTTGGAGGAAGCAGTTCACAAGCAGTAGCTGCTGTAAATTCTATTCCACCAAGTAGTCCAGTGCTCGGATCAATTTGGATGAATTCTTCAACTGCAAAAACTTACATTTATGACGGATCCTTCTGGGCTCAGATATAATGTGTGATAAAATTAGAACATATAAATTAAAGGAGCAAAGATGCCATCTTCTCTAGGATTTCCATTAACCCCAACCGTAGGACAAGAGTATGTCATATCTGGCAAGACTTATGTTTGGGACGGCACAGTTTGGAATTCTCTTTCGATTGGTGGAGCAACTTTAACACAAGAAGAAGTTCAAGATTTTGCCGCACCTCTTTTAAATCACTCAGAGCACACAAATATTACGGCTACATATAATGATGAAAACAATAAAGTTCTTTTATCTGGACAAGCAACCCTAACAACAGAGCAAGCCCAAGATGCTGTTGCCCCTCTATTGACGCACTCTGGCCACTCAGGAATAACAGCATCATACAACGATTTACAAAATAGAATCATTTTAACTAATACTGGTGATGGTGGCGGCGGCGGAACAGATATAGGGCTTTTAATAGCCTTATCATAATAAAGAATAGGATATAATAACAATATGGCTAATTTTAGTAACGCTAAAGCAAATTTAGTAGGAACAACACCAGTCACACTAGTTGATGCCGATGTTGCTACAGTAATTTCTGGATGCTCAGTTGCTAATAGACATGGTTCCACAACATCTGTATCTCTTTATGTTGAAAATAGTTTAGAAATTTATTATATAACAAAAAATAGATCAATAGATAGTGGACACAATTTTGAAGCAATTTCAGGAAATAAAATATTTTTACAAGCAGGCGATGTGTTAAAAGCCGTAGGCTTAACGCCAGATTCTTTTGACATAATTGTTTCAGTATTGGATGGTATCTAAAATGTACGATTATTCAAACACCCAAGAAATAGATCTAAGTTTTCAAAATAAAACTTTCTATGGCTTTAGATACAATAATGACACTGGAAAGCTAGTAATAGAAGTAATAAACGATGGGAGCCCTATCAGATTTCCCTCCGAAGGAGTACTCCGAAAGACCGACTACAAAGCTTGGTTTTGGACGAAACATACGGTACAATTTGATTGGGACACAAACCCCAAATCTAATCTTTTGATGGAGATAATATAAAATGACACAACTTATTGACCTTGGTAAAATTCGCTTTTTCTTTGCTGGACTATGGAGCGAAACCGCTACCTATGAGCTAAATGACGTAGTTAAGTTTGGTGGAAATGTATATGTTTACACGTATGCGCTAGCATCAGAAGGACATCTCCCAACAGAAGAAAATTATTGGGCACTTATGATTGAGGGAATTAGATTCTCTGGCCCATATAGCTCATTAACTGAGTACAGAGTTGGAGATGGAGTAGCACACGGCGGTAAGGTATACATCTCTATTAAAAATGGAGCAGGGTTTACTCCTCCAAATGCAACATATTGGTCACAATTTGCTGACGGAATTCAGTATGAAGGTGCGTACAGCACTTCTGCTAATTATCAGAAAAATGACACAGTGGTATACGGCGGATCAGTATACATTGCTAAGCAAGACAATACAAATCATCTCCCTACAGAAACATCATACTGGGATGAATTTGTAACGGGTATTGATGCAACTGGAGTATGGAATTCATCTGTTTCATATAAGCCAAATCAGCTAGCAGCCTACGGCGCAAAAATTTATCTTTCTTTAACAAATAATACTAACAAGACCCCATCAACAAATACATCCGACTGGACAATCTTTGTAGACGGAATTCGAAATAATGGACTATGGAGTGTAACTACTCAATACCACGCAAATGATTTAGTTGTATACGGATCAACTGTTTATATTGCAAAAACTGACACTATAGGTAATTCCCCAAGTAATCCTACATACTTTGATGTACTTACATCTGGAGTCACAGTACGAGGAACCTGGGCACCAACATCAGAATACTTCTCAGGAGATGTTGTTAACTGGGGCGGAAGCACATACATTACAAATCAGTTCCATTCATCAACCACATCATTTGCAACAGACAAAAGTGCTGGAAAGTGGACAAAGTACAACTCTGGCATTAGATATCGTGGGGCATGGGTAGCAAATACATTCTACATTGATGGAGACGTTGTTTCAGACGGAGAAAATGCAAGAATTGCAATTCTGGATCATACATCAAGCCCGTACTTAATTGATGACGAAGAGTATTGGGAAATTTTAGCAAAGGGAGCAACTGGTCTTCTTCCAGGTCAAGGCGGAAAGGCAGGATACGTTCTTACAACAGATGGGGCAGAAGCAACATTTGAAAGAGATGTAACAAATCTATACTTTGGAGATGGTGCACGTACATTTATTGAAGGAAATGCGGCACTAACAGATGTAGCATCAGCAGCAGCATGGGATACAGATGACTTTGCACAATCAGCATTAATTAATAATGGAGATGGAGCTGCAACATCTGCAGACTTTATTGCATACACAACAGGTTCAACAAATACTGCAGGATTTGCAGATTTAGGATTTACAGGCCCAGGATTTGAATCTACAGAATTTGGAGTAACTGGTCCATCAGATGCATATGTATTTGGAACAGCATCTCCATCAGTTGAAGCAACAATTACTTCTAGATCGTTGACAGATAACGTAGCAACTATTACTACATCAGCACCGCATAATTTTATTGTCGGCAAAACTGTAGACGTCGCAGGACTGGGAACTATATTTAACGGTAGACATGTAATTGTTGCAACTCCTACAACAACAACATTTACATATGCCAAGACAAATGCAAATATTGCATCCGCATCAATTCCAGGAACTGCAATAATGTATGTAGGTAAAGGTAATTTAGTTCTTGCAACTGGAGATACTGGATCAGACAATAACATTGTATTCGCCGCTGGTGGATTTGCATCAGGTCGTGAACAAATGACTATTATTCCTGATAATAGAGTTCATATTGAAATTATGACTCAGTCAACATCAGCAACCACAGGAGCTTTAACAGTAGCTGGGGGACTTGGAGTAACTGGCGACGTAAATATTGCTGGAGACCTATCAGTGCTTGGAAACGTAGATCTACAAGGAGTTACAAAACTTCCTGTAGGCGCAGGCGCAACAGCATTTGAAACATCAGCAGAATTAACAGACGCAGTTGTAATTGCAGCTGGAAACTCTGATACATACGTACAAAATGCATTAGTTAACCTTGGAGATGGAACATCTTCTTCTGCAGACTATATTGCATATGCTCTTGAGGGCGATAACATGCACGGCTGGGTTGATATGGGTATTACAAATCTCTCATTCGATGATCCAACATACGGTGTAACTGGACCTCACGATGGATACATCTTTATGTCAGCCCCAGAGAATACAACTGGAGCAGGTAATCTTGTAATCGCAACAGATAACACTGGTACAGAGAACAAGATTGTATTTGCAGCTGGCGGACTTGGAACTGGTAATGAACAAATGGTCATTACTCCAAACCAAAACGTACATATTGAAATTGAAACACCTTCTACAAATGCCACAAATGGCGCATTAACAGTAGTTGGTGGTGTGGGAATTACTGGAGATATGTCATTCGACGGACTCCTAAGAACAAAGGGAACTATCTTTATTGGTGATGGCGCAGAAACATTTGAGTCTAATGCAGACCTTACAAATGCTAAATTTGTAGCAGAACTTGCAGGCGGTCCATATGCACAAATGGCAATTCATAACCCAACAGCATCTGCTTCAACAGATATGATTGTTTACGCTTCAAACGGAGATGACGTATCTGGTTGGATTGACATGGGTGTAACTGGTTCAACATTTGCTCAAGGAGCATTTGGAATTACAGGTCCAAACGATGGATATATCTTCTACGAAGCACCAGAAAATACAACAGGTGACGGAAACCTTGTACTTGCAACAGGTGCAAATGGAGACATAAACGCTATTATATTTGCTGCTGGAGGATTTACTTCAGGACGCACACAAATGGCAATCTACCCAGATGTAAACGTACACGTTGATATTAATACACCTTCTACTTCACCTTCAACTGGAGCATTCACCGTTATTGGTGGTGTTGGTATCCAAGGAGACATGAACGTAGCTGGTGATGTAAATATTGCTGGACAAATTACATTCGGTGGTTCAGGAACAGTTGTTGAGACTGAAAACTTAGCAGTTGTAGATCCAATGATCTTTGTTGCTAACGGTCAGACATCTGGAGATAACGTAGACTTTGCCTTCTTAGGTCAGTCACGAAGCATTCGTCCTTCATTAGTATTTGGTCCTTATACCACTACGAATAAGTCGCTTACTTCAAACGTAGCAACTCTTTCAACTGGTAACACCGCACACTCATTCGAGGTGGGGGATACAGTAGTAGTAACAGGAGTAGATACACTAACTACATACTCAACATTCTTCCCAATTGTAAGAAAAAGAGAAACTATTCCTCTAACTACTAACTATGATAAAAACATAGTATTGGTAGCAAGAGATGCTAGCAACGTAGCAACAGTTACCGTAGATGCAGCCCATGGATACCTAGTTGGAGAATCAGTAACAATTACTGGCGCAGATACTGGATATAATGGAACATTTACAATTGCATCCGTAACAGGTAACACGTTTACATTTTCAAATACTGGTGCCCCAGACTTTGCTAATGTGTCTGCAGGAACTACACGGGTATCTAGAACAACTACACTTGATTATGTAACTTTGACAACATCAACAGCACATGATTTCCAAGTTGGAGAATCTGTAGTTGTATCTAATGTTAACTCATTGATGAATGGAACATTTACAATTTATGATGTGCCTTCACCAACAACATTCAGATACATACAGGCTGGCGCAACACAGACCCCTACATCATCAGGTGGATCTGTTCAGGTAGCTAGAACAGTAGGCACAACATTTGACGGAACTCACGTAATTACAGCGGTTCCTACAACAAAATCTTTCTCATTTGCAAAAACAGCAAACAACGTATCCCCTTCTGTAACAAGCAAGACATTCATTAACTACGTGACGTCTTGGGCAATTACAGGCGGAGTTGCAACAGTTATTTTAACAAATCCACCACAAGAGACAGTTGGAGATTCATGCGTTATTCAAGACGTAGACCCTCTTATCAACGATACCCTTGTGGTTTCAGCAAGATCAACATCAGTTCCGTATAGCCTATCATTTGAGGTTCCACAGGATGATGTTCCTTCTACAACACTTGTTACAACAACAACAAAAACCGTAACAAGCAGAAATAGAACTTCAAACGTAT
>Ga0209296_1002130_pt1 | contig 14448 bp, 3 predicted proteins | sample S_130206_EF_Meta_FD_187319 | JGI IMG/M metagenome (GOLD analysis project Ga0209296, IMG submission 187319) | Freshwater microbial communities from Lake Simoncouche, Canada to study carbon cycling - S_130206_EF_MetaG (SPAdes) (version 2) | ecosystem: Environmental > Aquatic > Freshwater > Lake ...
ATGCGTACTGGCTACTAGAAGAAACAGTGTCTCGCCGAGAGTGGGAGCCACTAGCCAATCGGCTTCGTGAGTTGTGCGTTGAGCAAGGGTTGATTGTGGACTCCTCAGTTTTTGAGGCTTCACGTATTTTGCGCATCCCCGGCACATTCAATTTCAAGCAGGAAGAGCCCAAAGAGGTAACAGTCCTAAACGAACTGACGCCTCGCATGACATACCAAGAAGTTAAAGACTTGCTTGGTGCGCCTGAACCAAAAGACGATGTACCCGATTTCATTCCGCGCTCAATGAGCCCGATGATGGAAGCACTCATGGGTAACAAGGTCAAGCGGTTCAAGACAATCATGATGAAGGGTGAAGGTGGGTGCGCCCAACTTAATCACTGCTTTGAAAACCAAAACGACATTGAAGAACCATTGTGGAGATCCGCTCTTTCTATTGCAGCTTTCTGCGTAGATGGAGACAAGGCCGCACATAAACTGTCGAACCAGCATGAGGGTTACGATGCCGTAGAAGTTGACAATAAAGTTAACAACCTACGTAGCAAAGGTGGCCCGCATCACTGCGCGACATTTGCAAAACTCAATCCGCAAGGTTGCGAGGGTTGCATCCATAGAGGCAAAATTAAATCGCCCATCATGCTCGGTGTTGAGATTGAACAAGCCGAAGCAGAAGATAACGAATATGCCGTTGAAGATAAAGACGGTGAGGTAGAGATACAGCACATACCAGAGTATCCATTTCCATTTTTCCGTGGGAAGAAGGGTGGTGTCTACATTCGCCCCGAGAGCGAAGATGACGAAGCCGAGCCCAAACTTGTTTATGAGCATGACTTATATGTAGTCAAGCGCATGCGCGATCCTGAGCTTGGCGAGATAGCTTTGTTTCGCTTGCACTTGCCGCATGATGGTGTTCGAGAGTTCAGTATCCCTACGATGGGTATCTCATCACCTGATGAGTTGCGTAAACAGTTGGCACATAACGGAGTTGTAGCCCACAAAGCACAGTACGAATTGCTTGCAAGGTATGTTGTTTTCTTTATAAAAAATTTGCAATACATTAAAAAGGCAGAGACCATGAGAACTCAGTTTGGTTGGGTAGAGGGGAACAGTAAGTTCATCCTTGGCGATAGAGAGATTACAAAAGACGGAGTGTTTTATAGCCCGCCGTCAAGCGTTACGAAAGATATTGCCGCAAAACTAGTCGTCAAGGGCACGATGGAGAAGTGGAAAGAAGCGTTCAACATGTACGCTAGACCGGGGCTTGAACCCCATGCGTTTGCCGCACTCACGGCGTTTGGCTCACCACTGTTGAAATTTACAGGTCTTGAAGGTGCGATCATTAACGTGATTCATCCTGAGTCCGGTTCAGGTAAGTCGACCGCGTTGTTTATGTGCAACAGTGTGTATGGTGAACCCAAAGGGTTGACCTCTATGTACAAGGATACGTTCAACGCAAAGATGCACCAGCTTGGCGTAATGAACAACTTGCCCAATACGATTGACGAGATCACCAACCTTAGTGGCATGGAGTTTTCTGACTTGGCGTACAGCATCAGCCAAGGCCGAGGCAAAAACAAAATGAACGGGCAGACCAATACCTTGCGTGTTAATAACACTAGCTGGCAGGGTATGACTTTGTGCTCGGCAAACGCCAGCTTCTATGAAAAGTTAGGTGTGGCAAAGAATACGCCCGATGGTGAGTCCATGCGTCTGCTTGAGTACAAGATTGAACCCAACGGCATCATTGAGGTGCAAGAGGGTAAGCAGATGTTTGACCATCAGCTTCGGGAAAACTTTGGTCATGCCGGTGAAATCTACATTCAATGGCTTGTCAATAACTTGGAAGAAGCAATAGCTTTGGTGCGCAAGATTCAGGCTCGGCTTGATAGGGAAGTACAGTTTAATCAAAAGGAGCGTTTCTGGTCAGGTGTGTCAGCGTGCAACATAGCTGGTGGTTTGATTGCGTCCCAATTGGAACTGCACAACTACGACATGAAGGCTGTGTACGACTGGCTCAAAGGCATGTTGGGCGAGATGCGGTTTGAGATACAAGCACCAAACTCAACACCTGTGACAATCCTTGGTGAGTTTGTTAACGCCCACATTATTAATGCTTTGGTTGTAAATGGTGAGGTCGATGCACGTAGTAACCTGCAGTCCATGCCCATGCTCGAGCCCCGTGGAGAGCTACTCATACGCTACGAGCCAGATACCAAAGAACTCTTCATTGCGGCCAAGCAATTTAAAGATTTTTGCGTGAAACAGCAAATCAACTACAAGACCACCTTGAAAGAATTGGGTAACGCCAAGATTTACTTAGAGGGTGTGAACAAGCGAATGTCCAAGGGCATGAAGGTTGTATCTCCCGCAGTACGGGTGCTGAAGTTTGACGCATCCGCCGCCGAGTTCCTACAGATGGACGCCTTCGTAGCTAAAGATGAAAATCGAGACAGTGTCGTATCAGATTGACTGGTCTAAGTTTCGGCGCGGTTATTCTTTCTTTGTACCCTGCATTGACGAGAAAGCCGCCCGGGAAACAATTGCGGCAATAAGTAGACGGCTGAAGATGGCTGTGGTTACTAAGGTAGTTATAGAAGAAGGCATTAAGGGTTTGCGGGTGTGGCGAGTTTAGGCTACACTGAAACTGTTAGCCACTGCAGTTGCTGACATTTGTTTCCTTGGTATTGAGTTTTCTACTCTCCTCCTTATCCCCGGCTAATCACCGGGGATTTTTTTCGGCCCTACGTTTAGCCGCCATTTCTTCTTCTCGACGGTCTAAGCGGTCTTGCAATTTATCCGCAGCTTCTCCAACAATTGGAACGTTTTTCTCGGTGATAACTACACCCGCACGAGAACCCGCACGTTGCTCAGCCTTCTTAAGAATTGAATCATAGATTACGTCAGCATCAATTTCAAAAGACGGATACTTTTTATTAAACTTAGAGACTTCGTTTTCTATAATGTCTTGGAACTTATCATCCCCCGCATCGGTTTCTTTGCGGTGTTGGAAATCAAGCTTGTTCAATATTAGACTACGTTGATTCAAGATACGTTGCTCGATGCCAGACAACTTAAACGCTGGGCCTTGAGTAGCCGCAAGAATGTCAGGACGGAAACCAATTGCTTGACCAATTAACTCACCTGTTTTTACATCGTCTTTGCCGACTAGCTCAACACCGCGACCCGTCTTCATACCTTCATCTGCATATTTGTTAGCAACTACAAGGTTACGGGCCACAGCAGGGAGCATGCGCTCCATCATCTTTTGATAGTCACCCATTGCGTAAGCATCGTAAGCGTCGGCAAAACCCAAACCCATACTTGCAGTCGGGCCACCAAAGTGATCTAGCATAAAAGCAATTGCGCTATCACGAGCAGTTTTAGTCTCTTTGCTATCACGCCCCCACAGATCAGCCAACCCAATACGGGAACCAATAGCCCACCCGGTAAGCGCATTAAATGGGCCTTCTTTAATGAGATCGCTTACAGGTACGCCGCCAAGCGTAATGTCACCCAACTTCTCAGGAAGAAACACTTCAAAGAACCAAGTTGGGAAGCCAAGGTCTTTAAGTTCTTCAGGCCAATCTTCATCAAGTTCCATCTGACCCCAAGCCCACCCAAGCAAGCCCATGATAGGGTTAATCAAAGCCATGTTTGCCGCGCCAGCAAGGAGGAAAGAAGTGCCCATCGTGCCGAAGAACTTAGTAGCCGCTTCTTTTTTGCCCTCTTTATTGAGGTAAGGAAGCATGTTCTTGAAGTTGGTTAACAGCAGCAGGGTCATCTGCAGTGGATACGTCTTAAACTGGAACGCAACTTTACCAATACCTTGTTGCATAAACCGTGGACGGTTTGTAATGTCGTAGTTACCAAGTGCTTCATTAGTAGAGTCAACCGCTTTTTGTACAGCAGTAGCATAGTCAAGCCCCTGCTTTTTACCCAACCTATACGCAGCTAAGTAGACGGCCTCACGGCTTAGACGCTCAGTGTTATGCATCAGAGCACCGACCATTAAATTTGCAAGACGTTTGCCTTTACCTACAACACCTTCAAACTGCTCGGTGGACATACTTTTGTAGCCCCACACCAAAGAGGCATAGGTTGATTGAGACACGCCGCGCATAGTCATCTCATTGATTGCTTTGCGTTCGTCAGCCGGGAGAGACTTATTGTTAGCAATACTTGGCGCAGAGATAGACGTTGTGCCGTCTGCATTAGTACGGAACACGCTGTATTGGTTAACCAACGTAGCCATCTTTGCAAGCTCTAAGCCAGCGCCAGAAGCATTGTTGTAGTTACCAGCAAGCACAGGCAAGCCGGAAATAAATACGCTAGAAGGTTGAATCAAAGCCGACGCAGCAGAAGATAAGTACCAAAAGTAAGATGCTTTGTTTGCTATGCCAGCAACGGACTCGCTCAGTGAACCGTGAGCACCAGACAACGCCATGTCAATACGCTTCTCAGCTTCCTGCACAAATGGAGACAACTCTTCGCGTTCACGGATAGATGAGCGTGCCTCTGACATGGAGTTGCGAAGAAGCGGCGCGTACTTCAAACGTGCCAACTGAATGGATTGTTTAGAAGCGGTGGTTGCAATGTTTTGTTGCAAGTCTGTGCTAAAACCACCACGCCCTTTACGATGTGTAAATTGCCTACGAAAAGATTGCTCTGGCATTGTGGTCAGATAGATTTGGTAAACCGCATCTTTCAAACCTTCTTTGGCCGCAGGGGAGCCCAAGTCTTTGGCGTCAATTGCTTCAAATACTTTCTTGAGCATTTCGCTTGAGTTTTGTGATGCGGCGCGTAACTCTTTTAAGTCATTACCTTGCACAAATTCTTGGCGAAATAATACGTCTTCGTAGTCTTCTCCACGACCTTCAGCCAACTCTTTTGCTTTTGCGTTACGCTCTGCACGGGTTTCAAACAAATAGAACAATCGTTGTTCACCCGAGCCAATAGCTAAAAAGAAGTCACCGCGACGCACTAATGGGAAGAAAGGCTTGATCCGTGACTCAGCTTCAAACGTCTTACGCAAGACAGCCATCAGGTTTTTCTTTTCCTCGGGGGACATGCCCTGCAAGTTGTTTATCTGCTCGTCTAGCAAGTCAGAATACAACTCAATGATTGCTTCGTAATAGTCCCGCAACTGTTTATACAAACGCTGACCAACAGGGCCGAGTGCTTTGTAGTCGGCATCAAGTTCTTTGCTACGTATACGGGTGTTGGTATCAGACGGGTCAATTTCTGCTAGCGTAGTGGCATACACAAAGTCTGCAAACTGCTTGCGGCTAAGTTTAGGGTCTTCTTTAAACCCACGGTTAAGCGAGCCAATCATCTGCTCAGCGCCAACTAAAAACTGTTGAGACATACCCAACATGCGCTGCAACTGAGTGTTAGCCTTTTCTAGCGCAGGTATACCCGCATCAGCAGCCCACTTAGATAAGAAGTCAAATGTGGGCAAGCGTACAGTAGCTTCTAACCTTGCGTATCCTAGATCACTAGTCACGTTAGTTAAGATTTGGCGCACTGCTTGGGGGTCGCGTGCCAACTGCATAAACTCAACATTCTTAGCCGCGTTGCCTTCATTAGACAAACGCACCTTTTCTTTTGCAATCTTTGTATCTTTGGCAAGCTGCAGAGCAGAGCGCTTTACTTTACTGTCGGCTTCTTCGTCAAACTCAGGAGGGGTAAACCCTTTTTGTTGAAGCGAAGTTCTTCCCATTCCAACCGCTGTCAGCCTTTTACCAAGCATCTTGTCAGTAATGTCGACCAAATCAGAGAACGCAGTAGCTTCACCCTGCTTAATACCAAACAAGTCACGGATGCTATTAGTGAATGTAGAGAAAAGAGTTGGTTCTTTGCGTACGCCTTTTACACGCATCAAGAACTTTTGGAATTCAGGGCTAGACATGCCGTAAGCTAAAAACTCGTGGGGGTTCTTAAATATATCGTAGCTGTCTGTCTTAGGGTCGTAGGTTCTGCTGACCAAGTCGTTAAGGTCTTCGCTAACCATTTCAAGGTATGTTAGGTCTTTGTACTCTTGCTCGGCACGCTTCATTATGGCGTCCATCTCGCGCATAAACTTTTGAAGGCTAGCGTTCCTAAAACCTTTCAATAGACCTGCTTCAATACGACTAGCTGTTGCTGCGTGCAGCAATTCGTGTAACACTGTTATGTTATTTATGCCCTGTAGGTCTCCGAAGCTAGTACCACGCACGTATACAGTACGTTCTTTCTGGCCCGGGGTATAAACAAAAAGCCCACGTGCGCCTTCCATCTCCGCAAGAATATTGGCAGGGGTTCCATCACCCTTCTCAATCACCACAAATTTAACGCCGACCACAAAGTTGCGGATGCGTTGTGCAACAAAACGCTGGAATAGATTACCGGTCTTAATGACTTGTGCAATTGCTTGTGAGCCGGTAGTCAACGTATTAAATGCCGCGTTGGGTTTGTCTACCTTAGCATCTGATGACTTGCTAGCTTTAGATTCTGTCTTACCCGATACACCCGGGGCTGCAACTGAGCCAAGTACATCTTCTTTGGGGCCAGTAAGAACATCTTTTGCTGCTTTGATACCACGGCGAATATCAGCAAGCTCTGCTTCCGTAGCCTTAGAGTCTTTAATAGCTGCGCTAATGCGTTTGCCCACCGCGCTGCCACGAGCAATATTAGGGTTATCCTGTAGTTCTACTAAACCACGAAGCGCACTGCGCCGAGACTGGCGTGCGTCAATCTCAGCTTGCTCGGCCTCTTCAAAGCTAAGTTCTTCAATCTGCTCTGGCGTTAAAGTCTGGTCAAGTTGGGCAATAAACTTTTTTCGGTTGTACTCGGCATCGTTGTTGATACGAGTCTGTTCGTTACGGCTTACTTTTATCTGCTCTTTAACTTCAACGGGTTTAGGTTTGGGGCCACGTTTACCCTTTACTGCTCCGGCTGGTGGTGCTTCTTGTCCTTCTTGCGTTGTTTCGATGGTTTCAGAGGTTTCAGTGCCAACGTCGGCTCCTTTAGTTTCAGTGGGGGCGGCAGAACGTTTTTCTTCCTGCCTACGGATTAATTCCTTAATAGCTTCCGCTTTAGTATTTGCTAAGTAGCTATAGCGTGTATCGGCTTTTGCGTCATGCCACCCCGGTAAACCCATACTAGTAGTAGAGTCTTGACGGTTAATTTCATGCTCGCTGTCATCAGATAATTTAACTTTTGTGTAAGTTCCAGTAAGCCCATCATCTTTGATTGTTTTTGTTTCCGCTACCGTTATAGGGGCTATCTCAGCAGGTGTTTCCGCAGGTGTTTCCGCAGGTGTTTCCGCAGGTGTTAATGGAGCTTGCTGTGTTGTTTCTCCAGCAGTAACTCCTGTAGCATCCTGTCCAGCAGGAACCACTCCACTTGTGACAGGCTCAACAACTCCTCCGGTGGGGGGTTCTGCACTGGGCTGTCCAGCCACATCAACGCTTTCTCCACTTGGAGTACTGATAGGTTCAGCAACATTTGTTGCTCCTCTTGTTTCGTTCTGCGCAAGCTCATCTGATTGTGACTCCTCTTGGGCTAATCTTTGTGCGTCTATTACCGCCTGTTGCGGGTCAACACCAGCGGCAATCAGGTCTTGTGTAATTTGTTCAACACGGCCTTCAGGTATTTTAATAGCCGCAGATTTAGCTTCGGCTTTTAATTCTGCATCGACTTTGCGCGTGGCAATATTCTCAGCGTTCTCTGCGGGTATACCCTGCTGTATATTAATTTCAGTAAGCGCGGCAATCCGCTCGGCGCGTACTTGTTCAGGTGTTGTTGCTGTTGTTTGCGTAGCAGGTGGAGGTGGGGGCGCTGCCTCAAACAACTCAGAGCTTAAATCTTTACCTGTAGCAGTTTTTGCGGGGGCTTTAGTTTCTTTGCCGAATAGCTCAGAGCTTAAATCTTTACCCTTTGCACCTTTAGCGCCACGGTTACGCGCACCTGTAGCTACTTCAGCAACACCGCCGGGGAGTTCTGCTAAGCCTTCAATAAGAACATCTAGGGGTTTGTTCTCGCCTGTTAAAGCTTGACCCCCAGCTTCGCCAGCCATGCCCGCGCCGACCTGAACGCCAGCTTCTTTTGCGCCAGCCGTAATTGCCGCTTTGCGAGTTATGCCAGTTCCCGCGTTTCTAAGAGCTTTAACAAACCGACCAGCAAAACCAGCCGACAACGCATCAAATGCAGCAACGGGGATGCCTCGCTTTAAGCCGTACTCACGGGCTTCAGAAATAAATTTGGGGTCTTCTAAAAGTTTTTGTACGGCTGCTACGTTTGATGTGTCAACTTTCTTTTTTTCTAAAAGCTCACCAATTGCCGAGCCAAACTCAGTGGCAAAAGAAGTTGTACCAGCAGCAACTGCAAGACCGGGGGGCCCAGCAACAAGACCTGAGCCTACAACAATAGGTACAGTTTGCAAGGTAGCTACAGCAGATTCCGCAACTAAGGAAGCTAGCGCTTTCCAGTTCTTTGGCTTGATAACTTCTTTGGCTACGTCAGCATAGCTTCCAGTTTCGTTGGCATCTTGTAGACGTTCCAATCCCGCAGCCACATCGCCGGAAGGTTTAATTTGTTTTTGTTGGCGGTTTAAAGCGCTAATACGCTCAGCGTATTCCTTGGCACTAATTGCCCCAGACTGGAACGCCAAAGAATTTCTTGTTTCTTCCGCTTGAATTAAACCGCGCTTACCAACGTTTTTAATTTCGTCAAAAGATGACGGTTCGGCAAACAAATCCGCGCTTAAATCCCGACCCTGTTGAGAAGGAGCCGGTGCGGGGAATAACTCAGCGCTTAAATCACGACCGGCCATGGATTACCTCTTTATTTGACAGTGTAGCCTTTGGCCTTTATTGCGTCTATGACTTCTTGTTTTGTTTTTCCGCTTGCCGCTACTGTAGCGTCAATATCTGCCATAGATACTACTTTAGTTGCAGTAGTTGGTTTTGGCGCAGTTGATTTTGTTGGGGCGGCTTCAGCACTTTGCGGGTTACTGGCAATCCATTTGCTCTTAAACTGTTTTTCCGCCGCTTCTACGCCACCCGCTTCATCAACAGCTTTCTTCCATTCGCGCCTGTTCATAAGTTTATGCTTATCAAGCGCTTTGTTTGCCTCAATGTTTTCTCTAGACCTAACGGGCAATTCTGCCATTTCAGCTTTACGTTCTCCAATTTCACCAGTAGAGAACGAAGTCTTAGTTTGTTGTGCAGTTAACGCACCAGCTTGTGCGCGGATACGTGCTGCAAAAGCTTCTTGTGATTCTCCAGATTTTGGCTTACTGGTTGCCATCATATTGGCTACGTTATCTGCGTATAGTTGTTCAGCCAGTTTTGGCCCTTTATCGCCAGCACCTTTATTGGGACGGTTAGCAGCCTTGTATACGTCAGCATCTAACTTAGCCAAAGCTTGAGCCTTGTTAAGCTTAAACCTATTAGCATCAGCTTTTTCTTTACGCGCAGTTTCGGCTGCGGCTTGAGCGCCACGAATATCACCCATGCGCTCTTTGCGTTGAGCGTCGGCTAGAGAAAACTGCATGCTCTCAATAGATCGTTGTTCGGCTAAACCGGCACGCTGTACTTCGCCCATTTGTTGCGCAAACACAGGGAATGCTTTTGATGCACCACGGGCTAGGGTGTTACCCTCAAGAATAGCTCCAGCAGCGGCTAGTAAAGCTAGACCTTCTCCTTGGCTTGTATTTTTACCCCGTGCTTCTTCCCGTTCTTTAAGCCGTCTATTGGCTGGCTCGTAGATGTCAGGCCCGGCGTTTCTTTTAGCAAAATCAAGGGAATCTTGACGAATTCGGTTAAATTCAGCTTGGCTTAAACCTTCATCGTTCATACCCATAATCATTCTGCGTGTTTCTTGAACGTTATCAGATGCTTGAGTTCTTTGGCCGTCTGTACCACCACCATCTGTATCATCGTCTCCAGTAATATCAGATTCAGAAATACGCATTTGTGATGCGCTGTTTGGATCGTAAACATAAGCTGGAGCGTCTTCGTCTCTAACCAAACTTCCATTTGATCCATCAAACGCAACAATACCGCCCGCAGCGTAATCTTCATCGGGTGTGTACATACCAGCTAAACCGCCGGAGGCTGCTTGCATAACAGGCTGTGGCATTGGGGCTCGTTGTTGCGGGGGCATACCTTGTGGCATTTGACCTACGGGAGCACCCATAGGAATCATTCCAGCCAAACCTTGTGGGGGTGCGGGGGGAGCTAACGCTTGGGCAACAAAAGAGGGAGCAGAAGTGGGCTGTTGTGCCTGACCTGCCATAGCCGTCATGTCGGCTTCAGTGACTAACTTCAGTGCATTAAGCGCTGTATAAGAATCTAAACCTTTATCAGGGCTTTGGCCCATTACTGCGGCGCGTAATACATCAGGGGTTTTTCTATACTTTGCAGCATAGACAGATGCCATGTCAATTCCCGTTCCCATGATATTTTCCTTAGACCAAGTTGTTTAATGCAAGTGCACCAAGACCGCCACCATTAGACATAGCCACACCACCATTAGCACCACCCCAAAGCTTTGCCGCACCAGCCGCACCAAGACCCAACGAAGCAATATTTTGCGCGGTGGAAGGAGGAGCTTGATACACAGCCGAGCCAGTCTGAGTCAGTGGTACGCCACGGATAATGTCAGACATAAAGCCAAGTTGCTTATATGGGTAGTTCTGGTAGTTCAGGAAATCACCGTACTTAGTATCAATATCTTTTTGCATTTGCGCTTGTTGTTGCAAACCGTATTGATTTTGCACTGCGTTAATGCCCATATTTTGCTGATACTGAGCACCGCCCAAACTACCAAGTGCATTTGCGCCGGTCAAAGCTGTCTGTAAACCTTGAAGGCCCAGACCCGCACCAAATTGACCTTGTTGAGCGTTAAGATTAGCTGCGTTTTGTGTTGCGGCTTGCTCGGCATTAAACTGACCCATGCCTTGTTGGTAAGCGGCTTGCTGACCTTGAGCAAGAATGTCACCCTTTTGACGGGCTAAGTTACCTGCGGCTTGACCACGCATTAAGTAATCACCACTACCACCATACGCGCCTGCACGAGCAGCTTGGGCACCTTGTGCTTGGCTAGCAATAGCCGCTTGGCGTTGCGCATCTTGCTGCTGGCGTCCAACCACATTAGACATGTACGGAGACATGTAACTCTCGGCCATGCCGGGGCTAGTAAACGATTGGGTTTGGTATGGGTTGTACGTAAAGCTAGTGTTTAACGCACCTAAACCAGCCGAGCCAGCCATAGCAGTTGCGTCTCGCAACTGAGGTGATCCTTGCATTAATGCCGCATTCTCATACGACATCTGCTGCAGCGGAGAAAACTGTGCTGTACGCTCCCCCTGATACTGCATGTAGGGGTTAGTTGATGTATCAGTCAGAGCTTGGGCTTGTCCAAGTACTTGCTGTGCGTACGGCGCTATTTCAGGTGCAAAGCCTACCTGTTGTTGCGTTACTTGTGTTGGATCTGCCATTTATCGGCTCCTTATGCGGGAAGATATTTGTCGGCACGGCTGTTCTTAGCCACTCTGCCTTTACCAATTGAACCTTTACGGGCAGCTTGAACTCTGTCCATCATTGCGTAAAGTTTGCGTGCGCCAGCTTCAGTTGAGCCATTACCCAACTCAGACACAATGCGTGCGGGTACTACGAACTCACCGTCGGCTAAACGTGCAGGGCGTTTGTTACCAATCGTTGCAGGGATAGAGTCAGACACACCATCACCGGGGCCACGCAAAAGCCTGCCGCCATCTGAGTAACCACCAAGGTCAAACTGACCACCCGCAGCCATACCACCATCTGCGTAGACCTTTGGGGTAGCCATATTAAACTTACCAGTCGACTTTGAGAAGAATGGCATGTGCGTAGTACCACCACGAGCCATAGTTAGGGCAGCTAGACCACCCCCTGCGGCTTTTTTAACCGCTGGTTCCCACTTTGCATCTTTACCGTATCTGAGCCAATGCTCGTAGCCAGATGTAAACTGTACAGGCTGACCTGATACAGACTTACCGGTCTTAAGCTCGTTTGCAACATCAGGGTGCGCGGCTAAATAAGCGGCTTCATCCCAATTAGTTTCAATATCTTTAGCCGTCTTCTCGTCTACTTTTGTTTGGTCAATCTTGCCGCTGTCATCAACTAAATCTTTAGCACCAGTAAACAACTTAGTTATCTCGGTGATTGGTCTACCAGAAGCTTGCGCAATCTGTTCAGGTGTTAAATTGTTTGTAGTTGCCCAAGTGTAGAAAGCGTCAGTAGACGGGCTTTTATCCATGAACGTTGTAACATCTTTATTGGTGACGTTATAAGATTTCTTACCATCTTTGTCGTACGTTGGAATAGCGTAGTCAGGATTGATCTTGTACGCCTTTGTTACTGGATCAAACAAATACATTTTCTTAGATACGTTTGCAGGCACGCCTAAAACCGACTCGGCATAAGGCTTCATTACTTCACCTGTTGCTGTGTAAGGCGTAGGTGAGTATGGGGTTTTGCCCATTAGGTAGTCATAAGACTGCTTAGAACCGCCAGTATTTTTATACTTGGTATTGAACTCATCAATTGTCTTAGGTGCATAAGGCACATAGCCCAAACTGCCACCGCCGTCTTCATACGCTTTACGCAAACTAGTCATGCCCGTAAAGCCACCTTCTGGGATGCCGGGGATGTCAGGACGAGTTGTAACTGTACCGTTAGGGTTAATAGTAGTTATACCCGCGCCACTTACGCCGACTGGAAGCGTCGATTTATTTGCTGTAGATATATCAGTGGGTGTACCTACGCCAGTAGTTGTGTTTTGCGTTGCCGAAGTATTTAGCACGCATTGCTTTAGCACCGGGTCGTAATGGTATCCCGTTGGGCATTGGGTTTCAGGCGTAACTATTTTTGTATCTGGCACGCAAGTTAAACCGTCCGTGCTTAATTTAAAGCCGGGGCCGCAGGTAACTAAAGGTTTTTTCTTAGCCGCATCATACCGACGCTGAACTTCACCGATAGACAAACCAAAAGACTGAGCCATATCGTTTACGGAATAACCATTGTCATCCATAAACTTAGCCCACTCTTTGTCCGACACGCCATCTTTGTCTGCGGCGGCAAGAGCTAACGCGCCTTTATCTAAGTTATACCCTGTGTTAAGCATGTCCTTTGTCCAACCGGCATACTTAGGATCGTTGGCTATACGAGAAGCATAAAGCTCATTAGGGTCTATGCCTTGCGCTATCAAATTGTTGTAAATGGCTAGTGTGCCTGAGCCACCGGTAGTTTCTGTTGAACCAACAAACGAAGCGGGTATGTTGGCTATGTATTTGTTAACTGCTGCGGGGTCAGCGTTAAATTGTTTAATAGAATCAGCAATATTAGCAGTTGGGTTGGTTGTAAAGTAATTACCAATTTGCTCATCGGTGTAAGCTTCGTAAGGTTTAGCCAAATTAACGCCAAGACCCGCCAGCCCTGAAGTATCAAGACCTTTCCATTGGTTTTGTATATCTGCTTCTGTAACGTGGTTTGCCTGAACAATATCATTAACCTTTGAGTAATCCTTTGCCGCATAAGCCGCTTCAAGATCAGCCGCAGTAGTTCCACCAATTGCGTATCCAGCGATACCACCGCTAGCCATGCGCATAACAGGCTCACTCTTTTGAGTAAAGTCTAGTTGGCCGGGGTTATAACCACCATTATTCATACCCATCAGACCACCTTCAGCGGACTTCTTTACAGGTACGTTATAACCACCGGCATTTGTAAACGTGCCACTAATGGGGTCATACCCATAATTCATTACTTGACCCTGCTGAGTAACCGTTTGTGGCATGTTACTTTTAGCGCTCATTCCTGCAAGAATAGCGGGGCCAGCGGCCATCATTAACGGCTTAGCATTATCTTTAAGGTACTGCATTGGGTTATTAGCCCCAACCTTTGCCCCTGCTGTCAACCTGTCCCAATTACTTGCATCTGTAGCAACACGACCGCTAGACATTGAAACGTTATCAATAGCTTGGCGCTTTAACGCCTCAATTGCTTCAGGTGCTAAGTTTTGTTCTACCCCATATGCTGTAGCCTCGGCCACCGCTCTACTAATTGCATCATTGGCGGCTAAAGTAGTTGCTTCACCAGACAATGCATTTGTACCAGAAGCAGTTGCACCTGCAGTTAAACTTGCGCCGCCGTACGCTTGGAATCCAGCGCCAATACCCCGGCCAATATCCCCAGTGCGTACAGTCTCAACCCCACCAACAATAGCCGCCGCAGTCATTGGGTCAATTGTGCCGCCCGAAAAGAAGCTAATACCAGCACCAATAATAGTCGGCAAAAGTTTGTCTAGAAAGCCAGCTTCAGGGAGCCCCGTTTCAGGATTGATCGTAAGTGAGCCGCCGTGGGCCATTGCCAAAGCTTGAAGCCCCTGCACTTCGCTGGGGGCCATGTGGATAAGCATCGTATCG
>Ga0209296_1002131_pt1 | contig 14448 bp, 12 predicted proteins | sample S_130206_EF_Meta_FD_187319 | JGI IMG/M metagenome (GOLD analysis project Ga0209296, IMG submission 187319) | Freshwater microbial communities from Lake Simoncouche, Canada to study carbon cycling - S_130206_EF_MetaG (SPAdes) (version 2) | ecosystem: Environmental > Aquatic > Freshwater > Lake ...
CGTGCGTGCAACTTGGGATGACGATGCCGGCCTTTGGCATGTTGTGGTGCGCACGAGTGACGGTCTTGAGGAAGTTCTTGATGCTCGCGCTGTCATCACCGCAGTCGGACAGTTGAATCGACCCAAGATTCCCGATATCCCAGGTATCGAAACATTCGCAGGCCCGTCATTCCATTCGGCGCGCTGGGATCACACCATCGACTACGCCGGCAAACGCGTGATCATGATCGGAGCCGGCGCGAGCGGCTTTCAGATCGCGCCGACGATCGCGCCCGACGTTGCATCGCTCGTCGTATTCCAGCGCACCGCTCAGTGGATGTTCCCCAACCCGAATTACCACGAGAAGGTTCCGGCCGGACTGACGTGGGCGATTCAGCACCTACCGTTCTTCGGACGTTGGTATCGGTTCTTGTTGTTCTGGCCTGGTTGCGATGGTTCGCTGGCCAACGCCAAGATCGATCCCGAATGGCCGCATCAAGATCGCTCAATCAATGCCGCGAATGACATGGCAAGACAGATGTTCACCGATTGGATCACCGGCCAGGTGGGCGACGACGCAGAACTGCTGGCCAAAGTCATCCCGGATTACCCGGCAACCGGCAAGCGCACGTTGCAGGACAATGGCTCGTGGCTGAACGCGTTAAAGCGCGACAACGTTGAACTGGTGCGCACGGCAATCGACCACATCGACGCGACAGGTGTCGTGACGGTTGATGGTCAGCGTTACGATGCCGACATCATCGTGTTTGCGACCGGCTTCCAAATGAGCAAGGTGCTGTTCCCTATGGAGTTCATTGGTCGCGACGGAGTGTCGCTCAACGAGTTCTGGAGCGATCGCCCCTCGGCCTACCTCGGCATCACCGTTCCGGGATTCCCGAATCTGTTCATGACCTACGGGCCGAGCACGCATTTGAATCACGGTGGGAGTCTGATCTTTCACTCTGAATGTCAGATGCGTTACATCAGCAAGTGTCTTGACGAACTTGCCCTCACCGGCGCGAAGTCAATGGAACCAAAGCCCGAGCTTTACGAGGCGTACCACGCGAAGCAACAAGAACTCATTAAGCAGATGGTGTGGTCACACCCTGGGATCACGCATACGCATTTCCGCAATGAGGCCGGAGAAATCCATACGGTGAGCCCGTTCCGGCTTGTTGACTATTGGTCGTGGACGCGAGAGATCAACCTTGACGACTATCTCATGGCGTAGTGAAACGTTGGTCGGCTCTTGGAGGGCCGACCAACAAGTTCACTCGTAGACGATGGCCTCGGGGTCGGGATACGAGGTCATGCGGTAGTAGTCACAGGTTTCCCATGGAGCATTGACCTGCATGCGACCGTTCTGCACGTAGTAGTTCTTTTTCGCCGATGCCTCTTCGGTCACCATGATGAGCTTCTGTGATTCTTCAACGAGTTTCTCGTTGTAGTCACGGAACGCCTCGTCGGTAACTTCGACAGTTTGCTTGCCCTGCTCGATGATTCCGATGAGGCAACGAGCAACAAAGCCCGCCCACATTTGATACCAAGCGGGAAGTGCAACGCCGCCGGAGACGGGCTGCGAGTTCGGGCCATAGAGCGTGAACAGGTTCGGGAATCCGGGAACCATCATGCCGACGTAGGCCATGGGGGATTCTACTTCCCACTTTTCGTGAAGGTTCACACCATTGCGGCCGAAGTATTCCGCGGGCCAGAGGTACTTCACGATGTCGTAACCCGTAGCGGAGATAACAACATCGAGATCGTGATGCACGCCGTCAGCCGTTTCCATGCCGGTATCGGTGAAGCGCACAATGTCTTCGGTAACGAGTTCCACGTTGTCGCGTGTGAGGGCTCGGTACCAACCGTTGTCGACGATTGGTCGACGAACCATCGGGGCATAGTCAGGAATCAACTTGTCGATGAGATCCTGTCGGCCACCGGTTTCGGTCTTGATGTAGTCAAGAAGCATGTTGCGGACGAAGTCGCTCTTGGCGGTGATTTGTCCGCCGGTCTTTTCATACTCCACATCACGAATAAGGAAGTCCTTGTCGAAATCGAACAAGTGCATGATCGAGGTGATGCGACACCAGTTCCAGTAGCCGGGCATCGTGTTGATGAGCCAACGAGATTCGGGCTCCACATGCTGTCCGTACTTGTCACGTGGGCTGATCCACTGCGGAGTGCGTTGGAACATGGTGACGTGCTTTGACATCTCGGTAACGCGGCCAAGCAACTGCACGCCGGTTGAACCATTGCCAATGACGGCGACGCGCTTGTCGCTTAGGTCGATGCCTTCAGGCCACTGGGTCGGATGAATGACGAGGCCCCCGAAGTTCTCGATGCCCGGGAAATTTGGAAGACTCGGGTTGGCAAAGAGGCCGGCAGCGCTGACGATTGCGTTCACATCGCGTGAGACAGTCGAACCATCGGTGAGACGGAACGTGACGCGCCACAACTTGGTGTCGTCATTAAAACGAGCTTCGATCAGATCGTGGCCGTGCTTCACATGATTCATGACGCCGAACTTGTTGGCGATATGGGTGAGGTATTCCCGAACTGCAGGGCCGCGTGCGAAGTACTCGTCCCATTGGTAGTCCTTCTCGAAACTGAATTCGTACGATGCGCTCAGAGTGTCGACGCGAATGTCTGGGTAGCGGTTGATGGCCCACGTGCCACCGAGTTCTTCGCGTCGTTCGTAGACCGTGAAGTCGATTCCGAGTTGTTCGAGTTGTACGCCGGTAGCGATGCCGTTGAAGCCGCCGCCGATGATCGCAACATGGAAGCCTTCGGGGGCTTTGATTTCCGGTGCCGGCCATTCGGCGAAGCCCGGGAAGTCTTCGAACGAAAGAACCATCTTGCGCAACTCAAAGTCGCCGGGTTCGGTCGGCTTGCCAAGAACCATGTCGAGCATCGAGTAGATCTCGGTATCGGATGGGGTTCGCAGTGACCAAGATGCAAGGTCGGTGGAGAGCAACTCGATGCATCGCTCCATGAGGCGTGAGCGATCCTCGGGACTGAGTTGTGCCACCGGGCCAAGCGCAGCAATTTCGGCGTCGCCGCACGCCTGGAAGATGGCGACACGGAGGGCTGCGAGATCGGAATACTCGACTGCTCGACGGATGTAGTCGGTATCGATGGTGTCAGCCATGGAAGTTCCCCCTGCGAGATGCTGTGGCGACGAACTGTCGCGAGTAGTCAGATTGTCAGAGATGGCGGGCCTCTGTCACACACGCCATTCCTCTCGGCCACTCCGACCTCGGGTTTTCGCAATAGCGATGACCGCTCCATCGATTTGGCATTGCCGATAAGGTGCGCAGATTGTTCGGGGGATGAGGGGAATCCAAATGAAGACATATCCGCGTGAAGAGATCGAAGCGGCGTTTGCCGAATTTCGCCGTCGTGGTGTCGAGACCCACGACTGGGCCGGGTGGGCGCAGTTGTTCACCGAGGACGCCCTCTACGAGGAACACAACCTTGGCGTTTTCAATGGTCGTGCTGCGATCGAGAAGTGGATCGTCGACTGCATGGCCGACTATCCGACAATGACCCTCTGGATCGATTGGTACATGATCGAGGGCAATCGGATCAGCTTCTATATCTGGAACAACCTTCCCGACCCCACCGGTACCGGTCAGCGGTTCGGCTTCCCGAACACGACGATTCTTGAATACGCCGGCGACGGAAAGTTCAGTTTCGAAGGCGACTATTACAACCCCGAAGATGCTGGTCGGGTTTTTGTCGACTGGATCCGCGCCGGCGGGACCCGTGAAACGCCGCAGGACCGATCACTTGAGGGCATTGATGGATGGGCGCCGACGCCTGTCGAGCCAGCATTTCCGCGTGAGGAGATCGAAGAAGAGTTCGAGAACTACCGCAAGCGCGGCGAGGTTGCCGTGGCAACTGGCGACTGGAACCAATGGGCTGATCAGTTCACCGACGATGCTCACTATCGCGAACATCACTATGGCTATTTCAAGAGTCAGAAAGAAATCCGTGACTGGATCAATGGTGTGATGCAGCCATTTCCATCCATGGAATTTCCGGTTTCCTACAAGTTCATTGAAGGAAATCGAGTGAGCGCGCTCATTCCGAACATCCTGCCTGCGCCCGATGGCGACGACGGCTACTACGGCTTCGACGTCAACACGATTCTCCATTACGCCGGTAACGGAAAATGGAGTTACGAAGAAGACGTGTATTCGCCTGCTGAAGCTGGCGAAGTGATCTCGCGTTGGATCGCTGCAGGCGGCGTTATTCCAAAGTCGTAGCGGTACTCATTTAGATGTCGCGTGCCGGGCGGGATCCAGCATGGATCCCGGCTCGGTAACCAAACACGGTGCCGTTGCCGATGGTGCCGCCGCCGCTTGGGTACGCCCAACCAAACACATTCGCCGCGGTATTTCCAGCGGCGTAGAGGCCTTCGATCACTCCGCCGCCTTGGCGACGAACTTCGGCGTCTTTGCTGATCATCGGTCCGCCGTTTGTGCCGAGCATCCCTGGATAGATACGCACGGCGTAGAACGGGCCTTCGGTAAGCGGCTTCATCGTGCCTGGCCCCATAAGGCCTTTGCTCGTGCGCTCAAAGTCTGGGTCAACGCCATTCGCAGCGTTCTCGTTGAATCGATCAACAGTCGCGACGAGAGCGGCGGGGTCGATGCTGATCATCGAAGCCAATTCCGCAATGGAATCGGCTTTGATGACCCAATCGGGGTCGGGCTCGCCGGGAAGCATTGAAAGTACGCGCACGTTGGAACGCACGACGTTGTCGAAAATCTGCCAACACGGCCCGGCGTTCGGGAACTCGTGATTGGTGGAATCAAAGACGCCGAAAGCTTTCGGGAAGTCGTTGTATGGCAGTGCTTCGTTGGCGAAGCGATTGCCCCTCTGATTCACAACCATTGAAGAAGGTTCGCCGCGGCCCCATTCGAACTGGGGAACCATTTCGCCGTTGCGGGTGATCTCGGGATCGAACATCACGGGCGTTCCCCAGTACGAGGTCGTATTTCCGAGTTGCGCTCCCGCTTTCATCGCCATCGAAAGTCCATCGCCGGTATTGCCGCCAGGACTCAGAGGCTTTACGTCATAACCGAGATGGGTCATAACCATCTCTCGGTTCCATTCGAAACCGCCGCACGCAAGCACGATGCCCTTGCGCGCACCGACGCGTGTGCGCTTGCCGTCGTGTTCTACAACTGCGCCTACAACGGCTCCTGTTTCGTTGACGACCAGATCTTTTGCTGGCGATGACAACCAGATATCAACGCCACGGTCGAGTAGCCCCTCAAGAAGCGCGGCGATCAGCGCAGCACCCTTTGGGCGAACATCTTCGGCTTCGCGACGAGCAAGCTCCGCTTCGATCTCCGGAGTTCTTGGCATGAAATCTTCGGTGAGCGTGGTCGCGGCACCGAGCGACATGAGGGTGCCGCGCTTGACGATCTTGTCTTTCCAATCTGGCAAGCGTTCGCCGACCGGATAAGGGTTGGCTTCCACCGTGCGACCCGGGCGGGGAAGGTGTCCTTCCCATCCCCAAGGTGTGTAGTAATCGGGGAGAGGTTGAATGTGGAACGTAGCCGGGGTGTGCTCGACGAGGTACTTGAGCATCTCGGGTGCAGTGTCGACGAACACTTCAAGCAGTTCGGGATCAGGAGCTCGGCCATCGACAACGCGCTTGATGTAGGTCAGTGCCGCTTCCCTGGAATCGGGAATGCCCGCTTCGGCCATGACGTGGTTGTTGGGAAGCCAAATGCCACCGCCTGAAACAGCGGTGGTACCCCCGAGGAGTTCGTCTTTTTCTACAACCAGAACCTTTGCGCCTTCATCGGCGGCCATGGTCGCCGCAACAAGGGCAGCACCGCCTGAGCCGACGACGATGACGTCGACAATCTGATCCCATTCGGTCGTTGAAGTCATCAGATTCCCCCAGAGAGAACGGAACGCGGTTTCCGTTAGTGGTGAGGGTAGTTCCGGACAGGAAGTCCTGCGTCAGGTCGGGGCCGGGGCCTAGGGTCAATGCATGTTCGATCTGAAAATCATCAATGGAACCATTGTCGACGGAACCGGTGCCGCGAGTTTTCTCGGAGATGTAGCGATCACCGACGGGATCGTTGTCGAGGTCGGCCCGACGATCGCAGGAGACGCCACCGAAGTCATCGACGCAACCGGGCTCGTCGTGGCGCCGGGCTTTGTCGACATTCATACTCACTACGACGGCCAGGCCACCTGGGATCCGGTCCTCGATCCGTCAGCGAGCCATGGCGTCACCACAGTGGTTGTCGGCAACTGCGGCGTCGGTTTTGCTCCAGTGCGTCCCGGTAAAGAGGGATGGCTCGTAGAACTGATGGAAGGCGTCGAAGATATTCCCGGCACCGCACTTCATGAGGGCATCCAGTGGTCGTGGGAAACGTTCCCGCAGTATCTCGATGCGCTTGCCAGCCGTGAGTACTCGATGGATATTGCTGCTTTCGTCCCGCACGCTCCGCTTCGTGTCTATGTCATGGGCGATCGTGGCGCTCTCGACGTGGAACCAACGAGCGATGAACTGTCACAAATGGCTGACCATGTGCGCGCATCGATCGAAGCGGGCGCAATTGGTGTTTCAACTTCACGTTCACTGAACCACCGCACGCTTGATGGAGAACTCGTTCCAGGCACATTCGCGAATTCCACAGAGTTGGTCGCGTTAGCGCAAGCAATGGTCGATGCCGGGGGAGGGCTCTTTGAAGCAGTCCCCACAGGCGAGACAGGCGACGATCGCGACACTGTCCTTGGCGAGATTGCGTTGCTCTCCGAAGTCTCGAAGCGCACCGGTGCGCCAGTGTCATTTCTCATGATCCAGTCGATGGGCGCTCCTGATCTGTGGGCAGAACAACTTGAAGCTGTTCGCAAGGCGAACATCGAAGGAGCCCAACTCGTGCCGCAGGTGGCCGGTCGACCCGGTGGCATGTTGATTGGCGTCGCTACCTACCACGGACTTATGCGTCGACCAACATTCCGTCGCCTCGAGTCAGAACTCTCGTACGACGATTTACTGGCTGCATTGCAGACGCCTGAAGTGAAGACGCAGATTCTTTCTGAAGAGAATCTTCCGGAAGATCCGAACCGTCAGTACGAATCAATCGCCGACAACATGGCGTTTATGTTTGAGCGGCTCTTTGTCCTGGGCGACCCGCCTGACTACGAGCCCACCCGCGATCGTTCCATTGCAGGAATAGCCGAGGCTGCGGGTAAAGATCCGTGGGAGGTCCTGTACGACGCAATTGCTGGCGGTGCACTCCTTCTTGGTGCCTTCACGAACTACGCCAATACCTCTCAGGATCATCTCGCAGTGATGCTCGAACATCCCGACACGGTGGTAGGGCTTTCTGATGGCGGCGCACATGTCCGATTTATTTGCGATGCATCGATGCCGACGTATCTGCTGACCCACTGGACTCGTGACCGCACTCGTGGTCATCGGATTCCGATTGAAGCAATCGTCCGCAAGCAGTCTGCGCTCACTGCAGAGGTTGTGGGTCTCAATGATCGTGGAGTTCTGCTCGCAGGCAAGCGGGCCGACATCAATGTGATCGATCTCGAGAAACTCACATTGCATCCACCGCATCCGTGTGACGATCTTCCAGCTGGCGGGCGTCGGATTCTTCAGGAAGCCACCGGTTATGTGGCCACCATCGTCAACGGCGTGGTGACTCGTCGTTCCGACGCTGATACCGGAGCTCGACCCGGACGGCTCGTTCGGGCTTCCCATTAAGAGCTACTGCTCATGGATCTAGGACTACAAGGCCGGATCGCGCTCGTTACTGGTTCGTGGCGCGGTACTGGCGCGGGAATAGCCGCGGTATTGGCGGCGGAAGGTGCAACGGTGTTGGTCCACGGCCTTGAAGCGGGTCAATGCGAAAGCACTCTCGCTGCTATTGGTTCGGCGGGCGGAACCTGCTTTGAAGTCGTTGGCGATATTCGAACCGATGAAGGCCTCTCGCATCTACGCGCGTCGGTCGATGGCGTTGTCGATCGCGTCGATATCGTCATTAATAACTATGGAGTGGCCGAAGGAAGCGATTGGTCGAGGAGCGATGCCGAGTCATGGCATTCGAGTTACGACACCAATGTTGTTTCGGGTATCCGAGTAACGAATGCATTCGTGGAGTCGATGCGATCGAATGGTTGGGGGCGCATCGTCTTCATCTCCACCGTTGGGGCGACACGACCAGGCGATCGGATTCCGGAGTACTACGCAGCAAAAGGAGCGCTTCCTTCGGTGACCGTAAGTTTGGCAAAACATCTTTCGGGCACGGGTATCACGGTCAACTGTGTGAGTCCCGGCATCATTGCCACGCCCGAGATGGTCGAGATCTTCACTGAACGAGCGCGACGCAAAGGTCTCGCAACCGATTGGCCGACCGTAGAAAAAATGGTTCTCGAAACGGCAATGGCGAATCCCTCCGGGCGGGTCGCCACTCCGGAAGATGTCGGAAGATTTATCGCTTTTGTAGTGAGCGAACCGGGTTGGCACCTCAATGGGGCACACCTTCGCTTCGATGGCGGTGCCGCCGACGCTGTGACCTGAGAGAGATCTATCGGCTGCGCCGAAGCACTCTCCAAATAGCGAGGTAATGGGACAACACGCCGAGTACGACAGCGGCGTGAAAGATTTCGTGGAAGCCGAATTTCTTGGGCCACGGGTTCGGACGTTGAGCAGCAAAGACCGCAGCGCCACCTAGATACGCCGCGCCACCTGCAGCGAGTGCAGCAAGAGCAGGCTTGCCTCCGACTCGAACAACCGACGGAGCGAGTGCAACGCCTGAAACTCCAAGGACGGGATAGAACCATGAGCCGGCTCGGTGTTTTCCGTCGAGACGTATGACTTTGGCTCCCGCTGCAAGGCCGGCTGCTGACCACACCGCCGCCAGAACCACTTTCGCTTGTTTTGGAGGAAGTGCTGCAACGGCGAGTGGTGTCCACGTTCCGGCGATCATCACATAGATCATCGAATGGTCGACTCGTCGGAGGATGGTAGCCATCTTCCGACTTTTCGTGAGTCGGTGATACGCGCCCGACGCGCCGAACATCGCGCAGAGACCTATTCCGTAAACGGACGCAGCAACACGATTTCGACCCGGTTTCGCGTTCATCGCTATGGCAATCGCTGCGGGAGGAGCAAGAAACGCAGAGATGGCGTGGAGTCGTCCCCGGTAAGCAGGGCGTGCATCCCAACTGACTTTCCAGATCAATTCATCGAGCGTGGCGAAGGGGCGCGACGAGAAATTAAGCGGTGCGTCCTGCTCAGTTTCCATAGGGCGAGCGTACCTTCACCAGGCGAATTCCGACCGACTCGGTTAGCGTGCGCGTCATGCGTGCTTGGCAGATCGATGGAGTCGGAGCGCCTGCTGAGGTATTGCACAGGGTCGAGTTGCCCGTGCCTGATCCTGGACCGGGTGAAGTTTTACTGCGGGTGCAAGCCGCTGGGGTTGGTATGCCCGATGCATTCATGTGTCGTGCGACGTATGCGTTCTCTCCAACTCTGCCGTTTGTCCCAGGGCAGGAAATGTGTGGCACGGTCGTTGCGGTCGGCGAGGGCTCTGCTGCGAGAGTCGGCGACCGGCTCATGGGCGTCACGAGTTTTTACGACGGCCGTGGTGGTTTGGCTGACTACACAATCGCGAATGACGCAACCCTGTTTCGAGTGCCGGAGGGAATGAGTTCCTCCGACGCTGCAACATTTCGGATCGGCTACTCAACAGCGCTGATTGGATTGCAGCGCAGAGGTCAGATTCAGGCTGGTGAGACTGTGGTGGTTCTTGGTGCGAGCGGTGGTTCTGGCAGCACTGCTGTTCAGGTCGCCGCTGCCCTCGGGGCCCGAGTTCTTGCCGTTGTTTCCACTCCCGAGAAGGCAGCCTTGAGTACGGCGCTTGGTGCGAGTGCTGTCATCGACCGCAGCGAGGTCGATGTGGCTTCGGCGGTGAACGAAATGACTGATGGTCGCGGTGCTGATCTTGTCTACGACCCAGTGGGCGGAGACTTGGCAAACTCAACTCTCAAGTGTCTCGCCCCCGGTGGTCGGCTCTTGGCTGTGGGATTTGCGAGTGGAGAGTGGACGAACCCACCCATTGCCGAAATAGTGCGGCGCAACGTTTCGCTCGTTGGCGTCTACGCCGGCGGGATCGGGCGAACAGAGAATGAATCCGATCATGAGTTGCTCCTGTCGCTTTACGCCGAAGGGAAACTGCAATCTTTTGTTACCGAAGTGTCGTTTGAGCATGGGATCGACGCAGTAGTGGCGGTCGACGAAGGAACCGTGGTCGGTAAATCTGTGGTCGCTGTTTCGAGTGAATAAGGGGGACGAGTGGCTCGTCTGGAATCTGAAGTAGCAATCGTCACTGGTGGGGCTCGCGGGATTGGTCGCGCGATCGCCGAGGCCTACGTCGCTGAAGGTGCACGGGTGTGCGTTGCTGATGTCCGCATCGAACTTGCGCAACAGGTCGCCGAAGCTCTCGGAGAATCCGCCATTGCTCTCGAACTTGATGTGACTGACGAGCAATCGTGGAACCTGGCCATCGGAGCTTGTGAAAAGTTGTTTGGGTCTGTGACCGTTCTCGTGAACAACGCGGGGCTCGCAGAAGGTGCCTCGATCGATGACACCACGCTTGAAAGCTACCGACGCGTCACTGAAGTCAATCAAACGGGAGTCTTCCTTGGAATGAAGACAGTGATCCCGGCCATGAAACGCGCCGGTCACGGCTCAATCATCAACATGTCCTCAATCGACGGTCTCGTCGGTTCCCCGCGCATCATTTCCTACATCGCCAGCAAATGGGCCGTACGGGGGATGACCAAAGCGGTAGCGATGGAGATGGGTCCGTTTTCGATCCGCGTGAATTCGATCCACCCTGGGCATGTCGTTACCGAACTTGGACTTCGTGACGGGCTCGATCCCGACATCATCACGGCAATGGTGGAAGAGCACACCGCCAGGCATGCGCCGATGCAGCGCACCGGAACGCCGCAGGAGATTGCGGCCATGGCGGTGTTTCTCGCCTCGAATGAAAGCTCCTATTGCACGGGCGCAGAATTCGTGGTCGATGGCGGATTTACGGCTGGTTATCCCGCACCGGGTTCGCCAAACCCTTATTGAGGAAACTTGCGATTGCGGCGTTGACTTGATCGGGCACTTCAAGTTGCACAAAGTGCCCTGAATCGGAAACCACCTCAAACTGAACATCACGAAGGATCGAGCCCAGCAACACTTCATCGGCAGGTTCTGCGGTGAGCCAGAGCACAGGGCAATCGACCGATCGCGCCAGAGAAACGGTATCGATGGCGACGGAGGCGAGATCTTCTTGAGCGACGCGTCGAGGTACTCGCATCGCCGCGGCTACGACACTGTCGGCAAGTTCGGGGCGTCGGTCCGATACGAACCCTCGGTAGATCCGTTCGAATGTCGCGTCATCGGCGATCGACGAGACCATTTGAGCGAGGGGAGAGTCGCTTTCAGAACCGCGAAGGTCGGCTTTAGGGCTGATCCTCGTGTCAAGGAGTGCAAGCGCCTCGCAACGTTCAGGAGCATCGGCCGCAAACTGCAGGACCGATGGGCATCCGCCGGCGTGACCAACAATCACTGCCGAGGCAATCTGCTCGTGATCGAAAACAGCAGCCAAGTCGTTGGCATGGCGTTGCGCGTTGTAGCCATGCTGAGGCGCGTCGGATGTGCCGTGGCCGCGTCGGTCGATGGCCAGGACTCGGTAGGTATTCGAAAAGGCAGCGAGTTGAGCTTCGAAGTGCGTGGCGTTCGAGCACCATCCATGAACGAAAACGATGGTCGATTCACCTTGACCGCCAACTACATAGTGCAGCGTCGTTCCCTCAGTGAGAGTTACGTAGCGATCTTCCATTGCTCAGGAATTGATCGTGAGAACGGCGCGTCCGAGGTATGCACTCGCTTCGAGTTCGTCGAAAATTGCCGGCAGGTCTTCTAAGCCGCCGACCCGTGAAATATGGCTCTTCACCACTCCACGAGCTGCGAGGTCAACAAGTTCACGCATGTCTTGAACGGTCCCCACTGCCGAAAAAATGATGGTGGGATCTTTGAAAAACATCATGAACGGATCGATCTCGAACGAGCCTTGGCTCGTGGCCGGAAGCCCGACAGCAACGAAGAGACCCTTCTTGCCCAAGATGTCGAATCCGAGTTGATAGCCAGCGATATTGGCGGTGAAGACGATTGCTGCATCGACGCCTCCGAAATCGCGGGCGATGACTTCGCGAGCATCAGCGGCCTCGATTGCAACTTCAGCGCCCATGTCTTTGGCGAACTTCAGCCGGTCGGCGCCTACATCGACGGCGATGACTCGGTAGCCAAACGCTGCAGCCAATTGCACGGCATAGTGGCCAAGGCCGCCAGCAGCGCCGACAATCGCAACAGTTCGGCCGGGAGTGATGCGGTGAGCGGTGAGCTTCTTCACCGCGCCGTAGGCAGTGAGACCCCCGCAGGCCAACGGAGCTTCCATGTCGCTAACTGAGTCAGGGAGAACAACAAGCGAAGGCGCCCACACCGCAAAGTGTTCGGCAAAGGTGCCGATGATTCCAGAGGAGTTCGCACAATGACGAGGCTCACCCTCGATGCAGTAGCGGCATTTGCCGCACCAGTATTCGCCGCCGGTTCCGCCGAGTCCAAGGATGACTCTGTCGCCGATCGAGACCGATGCTTCGGCACCTGGACCGAGAGCTTCAACGATGCCGATTCCTTCGTGGCCAAGCGGTCCGTCACCAGTAGCGAACTTCCAATCACCACGAGCGAGATGAAGATCAGAGTGGCAAACCCCGCATGACGACATACGGATAAGTGCCTGATCGGGACCGGGTACTGGGAGATCGCTTTCGCGAATCTCAATGGCTCCTGCGACACGCTGCACGGATTTCATCGTTCCCCCTAGAAGAGATGACCTGTGAATCAACATTAGGGCGACAAGTGCTTGTGAAGTCGGGGATCTCGGCCAGAATGCACAAATGGAACCCTCTGGAATCATCTTCGCCGCTCTCGACTGTGATGCCGCTGTCATCGAGGACTGGAACCGTTGGTACGACCTCGAACACACGCCCCCAAACGTGATGCTCGAAGGTGTGATGTTGAGCAACCGTTACGTTGCCACTCCACAACTGCATGCTGCTCGCCAGACCGCTGACGGCTCACCATTTGGTGGAGGGAGAGCTTCGTTCATAACGGTGTACACGCTCACTGGCGACCCGCAGATTGCTTTCGACGATATGAGCACGCTTCGCGAGCGGTTGATCGACACCGGACGAATGGCCTTCCCTGAGGACCAAAAGGCCGTCCGAGAGGGCGACTGCTTTCAATCGGTTGATGCATTTGTTTCTTCACCAACCAAATTGGTTCCGAAAGATGTTCCGTTTGTCGGACACACCGGAGTCGTCATTCGTCACCGTCGCGGCGCTCAAGCGGAGTCGCTCGAGCGCGCTGCTCGACTGGTTGATTTGGATTTTGTGCACGGCGTCTGGAGCCTCACTTCACGACTGCGCGAAGGACTCGATATGGACATCGTGTACCTCGAAGGCGACGCAGCAGAAGCGGCGCGAACAATGCGGTCGGTCGAACCATCCGACAGTGCAACCGAAATCCTTGTGGATGCTCCGTACGACCGGATCAACCCAATGCACTATCCATGGGCTGATTCGATTCGGAACTCTGAGCTCCCGAAAATGGTCGCGCTGTAACTCGGCGAAACCGCTAGCTGGTCATTCCGCCGAGGCCGACAAGGCCGCGTGCGAGTTCGATCTCGCCCATGTGGCGAAGACCATGTTGGTAAAGCCAGCACTCGAATCCATCGAGCACGGTGATTCCTTCTGGTCCGGCGACTCTCGCGCTGTAGGTGGAAGCAACCTGAGGAGGAAACGGCCGCGCAATTATGAGGCGCGTGAAATCAGCAGGATCCATCGTGGCGAGATACGCCTCTGTGCGGTCAAAGACCGCCCGCTGGTACTCCTTGAACGCTTCGAAGTCACCGATTCGCTGATGGACCATCTCGTCGACGGTTCGCTCTTTGCCATGGTCGTTGATCGCCATCTGAACCCTTGACTGCCATTCATCGCTCCAGATCGGCATCTGTCCAGTGATGAACATGAAGTTCGCATCTTCTTGATTTGTGTAGTGGAAGAGCGAAAACGCAATAGGGAGAACCTTCTCGCGCTCGAAATGATTCACATGTTCGGGACCCATCGTGCTGACCGCTTGGTAATAGAGCGAATGCATCGCGGCCATGCGACGTTGGAGCGAATCGAGGGTGAGTTCTGTCACGGATTCACCTTTGGTACAGGGGAGCGGCGCGGTTCAAAATGATTTGTGTGCGCTCGTTGACAGCTTCTTCGAAGCGTCCCTCTTCGACCATCCAGAACCGGTTGGCGTAGAGACCTTCGATGACCTGCTCGGCAACTTCGGAAAGCGGTGTGACGGCAACCGGA
>Ga0209296_1002133_pt1 | contig 14444 bp, 28 predicted proteins | sample S_130206_EF_Meta_FD_187319 | JGI IMG/M metagenome (GOLD analysis project Ga0209296, IMG submission 187319) | Freshwater microbial communities from Lake Simoncouche, Canada to study carbon cycling - S_130206_EF_MetaG (SPAdes) (version 2) | ecosystem: Environmental > Aquatic > Freshwater > Lake ...
TATGTTATTGGTGGTATTCAACAAGACGTTAAAAAAGACCAATTTAAAAAGTTTAAACTATAATGATTACTAAACAAACAAAAACTTGTCCTTCCTGTCAAACTAAATATGTAATAGCGTGGAACAACGAGATACACGAAATGAATCCAATTACGTGTCCATTTTGTAGCCACGAGATAGATGAGGAAGTAAGTGAAACAGATAACGACAGTTGGGATTGATTTTAGTTTAAACTCACCGGCCATTTGTGTAAGTAATGGTAGTTTTAAATTTGAAGATTGTAAATTCTTTTACTTAACAAGTAAGAAGAAACATATTGGTAATATGATGAAGAATATATTAGGTACAGAACACACTGAATATAAAAATCCTATAGAAAGATTTGCTAATCTATCTACTTGGGTATTAACAATCGTAAACAAATTAACAGATCCAAAAATCTTTATAGAAGGTTATTCTTATGGTAGTAAAGGTCAAGCCATATTTCAAATCGCAGAAAACGGTGGTATATTAAAGTATAGATTAAAAGAATATGATTATAAGATATTAGTACCAAGTGTTATTAAGAAATTTGCCACAGGCAAAGGAAATGCAGATAAACAAAAGATGTATGAACAATTTACAAAAGATACTAATACAAATCTTATGAAAACTTTTGACATACCAACATTGAACAATCCAATTACGGATATAATAGACGCATATTATATAGCAAAGGCTGGTTATGAAAATAGCAATAGTAACAACATTAAATAAATCTCTTTACGATTATTACGCATTTAGATTTTTAGAAAGTTATAATTGGCCATTTGATTGTTATATTTACCACGAAGGTTGGGCACCAGAAAGCCGTAGTAACATAATATATAGAAACATATACGAAACAAATCCAACACTAAAAGACTTTATCGCAAGAAACGAAAAAAGAAATGAATATAGCACAGAAAAAAATGATACAAGTAAAATTATATTTGGTTTAGAATTTTTAAAAGACGCCATACGTTTTAGTTATAAAGTATATGCCAAAACTCATTTAATGATGGAGGGAAAATATGACTATGTAATATGGGTAGATGCTGATGTGGTTTTTACTAAAGCAATTACAGAAGAAGAACTAATACAAAAAATATTACCAATAGATTATACTATATGTTACTTAGATAGACCTGAACCACCAAGATATCCTGAATGTGGTTTTGTAGGTTATAATCTAACGAATAGACATACAAGAAACTTTGTAGAAAAATTAAGAGAATATTATGATACTGATTTATTATTTAATGAAGAACAATGGCACGACAGTTACGTATGGAATAAAGTAAGAGAAAAGTATTTGTCAGGACAACCACAATATAATTTAACTGGTACAAGAAAAGATGGACACGTTTGGCCACACTCTAAATTGGCCGAATACACTACTCATTTAAAAGGTAAAAAGAAAAAGGATAAAGGATACGATTTTATACAATAACTAAATAGGCACATATGATAAACGTTTTTATAGGATACGACAGTAAAGAAAAGATAGCACATCACATATTATCAGAAAGTATATTAAGACACAGTACAAAACCTGTGGCCATTACACCAATATATTTACCAAATATTAAAGATGACTTTGTGAGAGAAAGAAACAATCTTTCATCAACAGAATTTTCTTTTAGTAGATTTATTATACCACACCTTATGAACTATCAAGGGTGGGCTTTGTTTATGGACTGTGATATGTTAATGATGGCCGATATTGCAGAACTTTGGCGATTAAGAGATGACAAGTATGCTGTACAGGTTTCTAAACACGATTACACACCTAAAGATGAAACAAAATTTCTAGGTCAAGTACAAACAAAATATGCCAAAAAGAATTGGTCTAGTTTTATGTTAATGAATTGTAAGAAGTGTACTACATTAACACCTGATTATGTAAACAAGGCTAGTGGTTTAGAATTACACCAGTTTAAATGGTTAGAGAATGAAGAATTAATAGGTTCATTACCATTAGAATGGAACTGGTTGGTAGGTGAGTACCCTTATAAAAAAGATGTTAAGAACGTACATTACACAGATGGCGGCCCCTATTTTAATGACTATAATACGTGTGACTATTCAAGTGATTGGTACAACATTTATACAAACACAGTTAAGATACAAATTCAAAAATGAAAACAGTAGCAATCTATTATAAAACAACAGCAGATTCATATAAGTCTTTATGGTGTTCATCTTTTGAAGAAGGTGTAAACAAACACTCTAATGAATGGCAAGCTATACCTGTAAAAGATGGTTCAGTTATTGAATCAGATTATGCTTTTGTTTTTAATTATCAAATGTTTAATGATGCAAATAAACCTAATACATCTTTAAGACGTAGAGTAATAGATAAATTTGAACCTACTGGTAAAATATTTTATTCTGATGGTGATGTTTTAATTTCATATTGTGATTATAATAATGGCCAAGATAAAGAAGAAACAATAAGTGGATTAAGATACGTAAGAATACCATATGGTCACGTACACCCATTAAAAGGTTGTAAATGGTTTATGGATCCAAATGCTAATATTGACCGTTGGAATAAAATTAAATTAGACAGAAATATAGTTGTTAAAGATTATGATTTAAAAAATGGTGATTATATATTAATAAATTTAAATAGAGGTTCTGAAGGATATTCAGGTGAACAAAAAAATGCCGCAGATTTTGCTATAGAAACTACCAATATACTTAGACAATATACAGATAGGCCTATAATGATAAGATTGCACCGTGCCACAGGAAGTTATGGCATAAAAGATTTTGATAAACTATATGCTTGGTCTACAAGTGGTGTTGTAAAAGATGTAAGAATACAATCTAAACAACTTGTAAAAAGACATACACAAGATGATGGTTACCCTCCTATATTACAAGCAATAAGAAATTCTTATGCAGTGATTACGTTTGCTTCATCATCAGCTAGTCCAGCAATTATAGAAGGCAAACCTGTATTTGTAACGTCGCCTAATTGTTATTTTTATGATATGAGTGCTGGCCAATTATCAGATATTGAAAAACCAAATATAAACTTAAATAGAGAAAAATGGTTTATAAAATATGCTAATACACATTTTAATACACTTGATTTATCTAGTGGTTATTTTTGGGATATTGCTAAACGTATGATATGATTCGTGTATTACAAAAAAACTTAGAAAAAAAAGATAAACTTATAAATTATTTTAAATTTCAAAGTAAAAAATATATTGCTGTAAACAAAGATAATTTTGATTTAACAGATAAGACACCAGTTATCTTTAGAGGTATGGCTAAAAGTGATTTAATTAAACAATGTGTTGATAATAATATAGATTTTTATTATATAGATACAGGTTATTTTAACACTCAACAAAAAATTTGGCATAGATTTACTAAAAATAATTTTCAAGTATTAAATCATATATCATTTGAAGAATTAAAACAAAAAATAAGTATAAGTAAACTTAAAAATAAATTTAGTGAAATATTTAATCAAAATTATGATTATTTTAAACCAAAGGCTAAACAATTAGGTTCTACTATTTTAATTACTCCACCTACAAACAAAGTTTTTAAACATTTCAATTATGATGCTCAAAAATGGGTAAATGAAACAATTGAAAAAATTAAAAAAATTAGTGATAGAAAAATTTTAGTTAGATTTAAACCTAAATCAAGGTATACAAGAGTATATGAAGATATATTTTTAAATCAACTAATAGGCGATGATGTACATTGTCTAGTTACTTTTAATAGTATAACTAGTTTAGAAGCAATTTTAAATGGTTATCCAGCAATTACTTTAGGACCTAATGCAGCTTCATATTTAACAGAAAATAAAATAAATAATATAGAAAATCCTTATTATCCTGATAGTGATAAAATTAGAGAACATATTTTATATTTAACTACTTGTCAATTCAAAAAAGAAGAATTTTTAGATAACTCTGCTATAGAAACTGTAAATGCTTTACAACACGATCAAAAATATTTAGATTTTAAATTATGAATATAAAATTTTATACATTAAAAATTAAAGAAAAAAATAGTGAACATAATAGAGCATCACGTAGATTTAGAGCTCTTATACCTTTAAAAGGAATGAGACCTAATGATGGTCAAATAGAAGATTTAGATAAAGTAACAAGAAATGATATTGTTGTATTAGCTAAAGATTCATCTATAGCTGAAGGCCAGTTTTTATTAGATAACAACGTTAAATTTGTTTTTGATATTTGTGATGATAAATGGAGTACTCGTAAAAAAAAATTAAATGATACTTATAATTTTTTATGTGAGAAAGCAAATTTAGTAGTAACATCTACGCCAACTTTAGCTAATATAATTTTTAGAAACACAGGCAAAAAAGCATATGTTATTACAGATCCGTTTGAAAGAGAAAGAAAAAAACCAAACTTAGAAAATATTACAAATGATACTACTGTAAAATTTGCATATTATGGTGCAGGTAAAAATTTTGAATATATAAAATGGTCGGAATTAATAAGAAATTTAAAAAGTGTACACGAAAAAATAGAAATTCATTGTGTAATAGGTAAAATGGAATCACATATTGGAAAAATTATGCAATTAATAGAACAAAAAGTATTAATTCCTTACCAATGGTCATATGAATTGCAAGACACAATAGTTGACCAGTGTCATTTTGTTATATTACCTATTGTAAATAGAAACGAAAATATATTAGCTAAAAGTCCGAATAGATTGATAGATGGTTTACAAAGAGGTAAATTAGTTTTTACAAACACAGGTGTAAATAGTTATGAACCTTTTAGAAATTATACGTATTTTGGTGATGATAATTACAATTACGCAAACCCTTTTAAATATGCTATAAATAATAGAGATGAAGTATTGAGAAGAATTAAAGATGGTCAGGATTATATAGATAAACACCACACACCTGATATTATTGGTAAACAGTGGATTGAAATAGAAAGGTTAGTATGAGTAAACGAGTATTGTTAACAGGCGGTGCAGGTTTTATAGCACATCACACTATAAGACATTTATTAAAAAACACAGATTGGGAAATAGTATCTTTAGATAGATTAGATTATTCCGGTAATTTAAATCGTATTGCAGATATGATGAATGAGTTTGATAAAGAAACTCAAAAGAGATTACGTATAGTTTACCACGATTTAAGAGCTGAAGTAAATCAAATGCTATCAGCCGACTTAGGTCAATTTGAATATATCATACATATGGCCGCATCATCACACGTTGATCGTTCAATAGAAGATCCAATGACCTTTGTATTAGATAATGTTGTTGCAACTTGTAACATATTAAATTTTGGTCGTAAACAAAAAAACCTAGAAAGATTTATATACTTTAGTACAGACGAAGTGTTTGGGCCAGCACCAGTAGGTGTTAAGTATAAAGAAAGAGATAGGTATAATTCTACAAATCCATATAGTGCTACAAAGGCTGGTGGTGAAGAACTAGCTGTTGCTTTTGAAAACAGTTATGGTATGCCGATATATATTACACATACAATGAATGTATTTGGTGAAAGACAACATCCAGAAAAGTTTATACCTATGACAATACAAAGAGTAAGTCAAGGTGAAACAGTAACTATACATAGTGATGAAACTAAAACAATACCAGGCAGCAGACATTACATACACGCCAGTGATGTCGCAGATGGTTGTTTATTTCTATTACAAAACCAAAAAGAAATTTCTAAATTAGAAAAAGATTATGGTGGTGCCAAGTGTCCTAAATTTAATTTAGTAGGGCCAGTTGAATGGAATAATTTAGAGTTAGCACAAAAGATAGCAAGAGCTCAAAATAAAGAATTAAAACATCAAATGGTAGATTTTCATACAAGTAGACCTGGTCACGATTTAAGATATGCTTTAGATGGTGACTTAATGAAAGAACTAGGATGGGTACCTAAAGTATCTATTGAAGAAAGAATTAATCAAGTGGTCAGATGGACATTAAACAATGATAGATGGTTAAAACTATGAAATTAGTAGAAGGCTGGTGGTTGCCAGATAATGATAATCATTTTGAACAATATTTAAGTCAAGATAATGGTAATTATCAATCAGCACATAGAACGGCGATATTAAATCATATTAAAAATAATATAAAAGAATTGAATAATGTTATTGACGTAGGTTCACACGTAGGTTTTTGGTCAAAAGAATTTACAGGAGTATTTAAACACGTTTATGCTTTTGAACCAATGAATGAAGTACGAGAATGTTATTTAAAAAACATAACTAAAACCAATTACACATTACATCCTTATGGTTTAGGCAGTGAATATAAAAAAGTAAAAATACAATATGACCCTAATGAAACAGGCAATACTTTTATTACGCCATCAGGCAATAGAGAAATAGAAGTTTATCCTTTAGATCGTTTTGAATTTAATAAGATAGACTACATTAAAATAGATGCAGAAGGATATGAAATTGAAGTATGTAAAGGTGCAATTAAATTAATTGAAAGAGATAAACCTTTTGTACACATAGAAAAAAAGAAAAAAGTTATGGTTAAAACAGGTTTGACAGAAGATACTATTAATAATTTTTTTGAAAGTATTAATTATAAACAAGTATTGGCAGTTAAAAACGAGGTACTTTACGCACCAAAATGATTACGTGTCACTTTATAAATTGGGATAAATGTTTATCACATCAGATATGGCCTGCCATTACTAAAGGTTGGCCTGATACAGATAAGCCCGTACATTTCTTTTGGGGATTAGCAGGCAATAACGTTAAGAAGATTAAAGAAGTAACAGATAAAGGCGAAGAATGGTGGTATGTAGATACTGGTTATTTTAGTATGCCTATTAAAAGATATCCTGAACCTATGATATTAGATAATAATAAAACTTATTTTAGAATAGTTAAAGGTAAATTACATACTATAAGAGGTAAAGTAGGTACAGGTCAAAGATTAAATGAATTAGAAAATAAGGGTATAGATGTAAATTTTAAAGGTTGGTATACTGGTGATACTAAACATATTTTATTATGCCCATCCTCACCTACAGTTACGTATCATATCAATGGTATTAGCCAAGAAGATTGGATAAACGAAGTGACAAGTACGCTTAAACAGTTTACAAAAAGAGAAATAAGAGTAAGAAATAAACCAAGACCTGATAATCAATGGTGGGGAACAGATATAAAAGATGAACTTAAAGATTGTCATTGTCTTGTAACTAATATGAGTATGGCCGCTATAGATGCAGTAATGAATATGGTGCCAGTTATATGTCATACAGATAATATAGTATCTCCTGTGGCATCACACGACTTAAAATTTATAGAAAAGCCATTAAGATCAGGTCGTAAAACAATAAATGAGTGGCTAAAATATGTGGCCGAAAATCAATTTACCTTAGAAGAAATATCTAATGGTACAGCATACAAAACATTAAAGGAGCAGGAAATAAATGGGTGATATAAACCAATCATATTTTTTAGAGAAACATTTACCTAAAAAATCATTTGATAATGTATTAGATATTGGCAGTAAAGATTATGGTAATACTCAAAATTTTAGAAGTATAATAGAACATAAAAATTATGTTGGTATAGATATGGAAGCTGGTAAGAATGTAGACCACGTAATTGACTTAACTAAAACCATAGAACCTTTACAACAAAATTATTTTGATTTAATATTATGTTGTTCAGTAATAGAACACGTAGAATATCCTTGGATATTTGCAGACAATGTTGCAAAATTATCTACCAAAGGTGGATTATTATATATTGCAGTACCTTTTGTATGGAAGTTTCACGGCTATCCTAATGATTACTATAGATATACACATAATGGTGTTAAGAAAATATTTAAAGAATATAATTGGGATAAATCATATTTTTCTACATACGGAATAAATGAAATTTTTGGCATAAGTAATGACGAAAAATTTGCAAAAGATTTAAATAAATTATCTATGAGAGTAAAGAATGAAGATTTTAAATTAACAGAAAATAGTACAAGCACTATGGGATTAGATTTAAGAGAAACTACCACTCCTCAAAAAGCATTATCTTATATTCAAATATTGATGATAGGTGAAAAAAAATAATGATTAACTTTTGTTGTGTCTATTATGGCAGCAAATATACGCCAGAGTATGTACAAAAGTTATATAATATGGTACAAAGGCATCTTACGGTGCCACACGAGTTTTATTGTTTTACAGACCACAGTAATCTATTTGATCTAGTTACAGGTAAAATACATTTCAAAACATTTCCACGACACGATATGGAAGGATGGTGGAATAAATTACAATTGTTTCATCCTGAAAATGGCCTACAAGGTGTAAATCTTTATATGGATTTAGATGTAGTGATATTAAAGAACATAGATTGTTTTGCTACACACGGAGATGACACAACCTTTGGTATTACCAATGATTTTGGCCAACCTACAACCATTTACAATTCAAGTATAATGAAATGGAACAACACCAGTGTTTCATCTTTAATATGGGACAAATATTATGCAGATAGACCAAGTTTTAGAAAAGAACAAGGCGATCAAAACGTTGTTACAAATTTAATGAAAAACCAGCCTATGTTGTTACCTTTTCCTGATGATTGGACCTTTTCTTATAAATGGTTTAGTAGAGAGCGACCACGTTTTCCTAAAAATCAATGGACATTTGAACAAGATATGAATGCTAAAGTGGCCGTCTTTCACGGTAACCCTAATCCACACGAATCGGAACAGCAATGGGTCAAAGATAACTGGAAATAATTCGCACTTCACCTTCATTAGAACAAAACGTGAACTAATAATACGGCTAAGACATTGATTTTAAACACAAGAATCTTTATCGGAACGCTTGATTTATTGTACAAAAGATGTTATATTATATGTATAACTAATTGAAAAGGACTATATTATGATATATTTAAACAAAGATGACGTTGGTAAAAACGTTTATAGAGTAGTGCAAGACTACACTGTACAATTAGCTTACTATGTTAAAGCTAAAAACGCTGATGAAGCAAGAGATATTTCTTTAGAATACGGTGGTTTTAACACAGATAGTTTTAGAGAACTTATAAGAGAAGATTCAGGCCAGTTAGAATTAGATTACTATGATACTGGTTATGATAATCAAACCGAAGAAATGTTAGGTAAAGTTGTAGTTGATACACTTGACCAAGATGAAGTTGAACTTGACAAATACGCTACAGAAGGAACAATATAATGACAAACATTGAACTCATACAAATAGATATACTTAATCAAATTATAAGAGAAATTGATAACGAAGATTTAGAAGCGGCTAGAAATACGGCCGTTAGATTTAGAGATAAACTACAAGAAGATGTAGATAAAGCAGAATCAGATATTGATATACAATTACAATTAGAAACTGAAAGTAAATACGGTAAATAATATGTGTGATAGAACTGTAAAGATGAAATTTAAAAAAGGTGCCATACTACACGAAGCAAATTCAAACACAAATTCTATAGAACTTACTGTAAAAGGTTTAGATACAAAATCTTTTAATTATAAAAAACAATCACACGTCAATACTGAAGAAAATATTAAAATAATAAAATCACAGAATTAATGTTAACTAATAAACAAAGATTAGAATTGGCCTTAACTCAATATCGGAAATGGTTAAAGTCATTAGGTTTAAAATTAAATAATAAAGGTAGAGTAATCAATAATCATAAAGGTTTTGACATACCAGATTATAAAACAAAAAATTCTATACCAACAAGTGATAGAATAGTTGGCGATACTTACAAACGAACTTATGCTACAAAGTTGCCAGCTGGTAAAACAATAGGTATTGCATATAACAAAGGTGCTTACCAAGTTGTAGATAGTAGCGATTTTAAAACAATGGGAAGGAAAATATAATGTGGAATAGAAAATGGGACTTAATAGGGGCAGGTTTATTTGCTCTAACGTTATTTTTGGTTTTATTATTTGCTCCTAAAGCTATAGCAAATGAAACAACCAATTTAAATGATTGGTTTGAAAAACAATATAATGAATTTATATCTTTTCAAAAACAAGGTTGGGAAGATGGTAAAACGCAATTGGCTTTAAATAAACAACAAATTATTGATATGCCAGAAACAATAACTTTAAGTGTAACACAATCATTTAAAGATATATCAAATTTATTTGTAAGTGCTGTTGATACTTTAAACATTTCAATAACAGGTATTTTAAATGACAAATAAAGACTTATTTAAAGATATAGATAAAAAAAGAAAAAGTAAAAAAAATGTAGATGGTTATTACTTTGATGGTAAAAATTCATTTACATTATATAAAGATGAAAATGGTAAAGCATCAATGAAAAAAAGAGGTAAAAAATGATTTGGTTTATGTTTTTTCTAGGCCTGATTGTAGGAATATGGGCTGGCTGGAAATATGAGCACGTGGTAAATGACGTTATTGAGTCATATTTTAAATAGCTATATAAATCAGTAACTTGAAGTCATTGTTTTTAAATACTTATTTCTTTGACTTAGGGCTTGCAATTGACACAAAAAAGTATTACCTTATATAGTACAAACAATAAACTAAAATATATATTATGATAACATATGATAAAGATACTCTCTTTAGAGAGTTTAAAGACGCCAAAGCAAAAGATGTTGCTCTTTCAACAAAGAAAAAATTAGAAGATAAAGAAATTGATATATACGTAAATCGTATTCAATTCTTTAAAGATCATATTAAAAACAAAACACTCAATCCTAAAGTTTATGATTTATTAGACATTAACTTTGAAGAACTATTGAAAGCTTATGAAAGTGAATCTCCTAGAGATTATTTTTATATGTCAGTATTTGGTAAATCATTCCAACAAAAAATGTGGGAAGAAGAAGCTGAATTAGAAGATGAGAAACTTGCGAATATTTAGTTTACTTTTCCTACTGTTAGTTGTTAACCAATGTGCTAATAATCGTAGTCATACTGGTGCCTTTTTAGGTGCCACGACTACGACAGGCGCTTGTTTACAATTTACAGATAATCCAGTTGTAGCGGCCGCTTGTGCAGTTACAGGTGCTTTTGTAGGTGCAGAACTTATGTATAATTCAGATTATGATGTACATAACGCAGTGTTCGTAGACCACTTAAATCGTGGTACATCTTCATCTTATACAAACTGGTACAATGAAAAAACACAAAATTCAGGCAACATTAAAACATATAGTACATATATGGAGGGCCCCTTTAAGTGTAAAGATTACGAAGCAACAGTAGATATAACAAGTCAATGGCCATTAATTGGTATTGGTGGTATAAACAGAAAAGTGGTATTTGGTACTGCTTGTCAACAACCTGATGGACGTTGGGTAGAAAGAGATAGTAATGGACGAACAAATTAAAATATTAAAAGCAAGAGAAAAGGTTATAATACAAGAATTAGAATTTAGTCCTCTTAGAAGTTTAGAAAACGAACTCTATGAACTAAGAGATACTTTAGAAAAACTTGAAAACAAAGAGCCATTAATTTATAATCAATATGATGCCTTTGATAACAAATGGACAAAAAATACAATAAAATATAATTCAAATGAGTAGATACTTAATTAAATTGCCAGAATTTTTAAAACCATTCTTTATAGAACTTAAAGATACAACTATCTTTATGCTTACGGATATTTTTAATGGTATTAAATTGATATTGCCTAAAAAACAATTGATATATTCTTGGACATTCAAAAGAACAATACCTAACTTTAAAAGATATTTTTTATTAATATTTCTTATATATTTTCTATTGGCTATATTCATATCAAGAGCCACAGCAAACGAAAAGTTTGTTATGCCTAAAGTTGAAATGACCGAAGAAGAAAAACAACACGATAATGCTTTATACAATAAAGTTGTAAAAGATATAGATAATTTGAATAATAAACAGACTTATGAATTAAGTAGAACTATTACACCTAAAGAGAGTGCTAATCAAAACTGTTATGTATCAGTAAAGATTACACAAGAAGGAGATAGTGTTGTTAAAAAAGAAATTTTGGAGTGTGCTGACGGTAGAAAGGGGTTAATTACACCTAGCTATTGGGAAATGTTTGCACAATTCTATTATAGAGACGTATCGGCACCTGAATATTGCCGATATTATAGTAGACCAGATCACGCCTTTAAATCGTTCGGAAAGACGTGCCTAAACAAGAACGGTGAATGGAGAGTACAATAATGTTTAAGAACATTATAATCGCTACACTTTTATATATGCTAGTTTTTAACGTATCTTTTAAAGACTTTTTTAAAACAATTAGAAAAGGACTTGACAAAGCAGAAGAAATAGTATATGATGTAAATAGGAGTGTGAAATAATATGATGATAAAAAAAATAATGACAATCACAATACTTGGCATGTTGCTAGGTGCTTGTGCTAATACCGGGTTAAATCAAACCTATGAAATTAAAGCAGAAAAAGAAAAAACTATAGACATAGTTCCTGCTTGGTATATGAATCAAATCAAACAAAAAGAAGTTTGTAACTTTAACTCTATAGAGTCAAGAGGAACAGACAAAGTATGTTTATTTGGTGCAGGTACCGCTGTATCACCTGATTTAAACCTTGCAATTGAAAAAGCTAAAATGTTAGCAAAAGCGGATATCGCTGATGTTATCAAAGGGGAAATGAACAAACAATCTAAACAGTTTATAACTGAATTAGGTAAATCAGAAACTAAAACTATAGTATCACAAGTTGAATCAACTTTAGTGAATATAATACAAAATACACCTGTTAGAGGTTATGAAGTATTTGCACAAGAAGTAACATCAACAAATCAAGGTTACTATAGAGCTTGGGTAGGATTAAAGTTACCTTTAGGCGAATATAATAAGATGTATCACTACAATATTGAAGAAGTAGCGAACTCTTATAAACTTAAAGAAAAGGCCGACCAAGCGTTTAAAGAAACTACTAAAGAAAAACCAGTACAATAATATGAGTGAAATATCTCACGTCATATTATACAGCAAAGACAACTGTGGTTATTGTGTAAAGGCCAAATCGTTATTAAATAACCTTGGCCTTACATACACAGAAAAAAAGATAGAAAATTTTTTGACAACAGAAGCTTTATTTGAAGAAATTGGTAAACAAGTAAGATCAATGCCTCAAATAAAAATAAATGGTGAATTAATAGGTGGTTATAATCAACTAATAGAATATTTAATGGATAAAAAATTAGTTAACTTTCAAGGTCAACCTATTAAGTAATGACCGTACATATGACTGATGATAAAATTATTTTATTTCCAACAGACAGAATTGTTAATAAAGAAACAGCAAGACAAAATCCTGAAGGAAGTGAAAAGGTAAGAGTAGATAGAACAAAAGAATTTGTAGAAGGCAATGTTGATGAAATAGCTATGAATATACTACGACAATTCGTAGAAATGGCTATGATAACAGATAAACCAGAATTTACAAAAGACTTTGGATTATTAGTAGATATGTTAAGAGGTATGATATATAGAGATTTTGACGTAACACACCCAGCACAAAGACTTGCTGATAAAATTGTAGATGTAAAAATGTCAAGATTTGGTCCACAAGTTGTAATAGATTATAATAAAGTTTTACCAGAAGAAAATCACAAACCACACAAACCATTAAACAAAGATATTAAAGATGAAATTAAAAGAAGAAATGATGGTTGGACAGATTTTGAAGCAGATTTTGATTTACCTGAAGATACAGATGACAGATAGATCACACGAAATTCCTAATGGAATCGCCGTCGCCGGTTGTAAAATAGCCAACACAAGGAGAAACTAATGTTAAAAACATTAAAAAGAGCTCTTGCAAGTGGCAAGACTTCAAAAACACAAAGAGTATTAGAGTTACTAGAAACTGGGAAATCAGTATCTTGGAAAACTTTAAGAACTAAATTTGATCTAACATCGCCAAGAGCTATGGTAGATAAATTAAGAGCAGCTGGTAATATGATTTATATTAACAAAACTGCTCAAGGTACTTCTTATAGACTTGGTGCACCATCGAAAGCGATCATCGCTGCTGGTATCAAAAAACTATATGGTACTTCATACGCTTACAATGCGTAATTAGTTAAATGATGAAGGCGAGAAATATATAACGCTCGCCTTCGTTACATAAAATATGATACTAGTAGACCTAAATCAAGTTTTAATATCAAACCTTATGGCACAGACCAGAGGTAAATCGGATATTAAACCTAATAAGGAAATGATTAGGCATATGGTTATCAACTCATTAAGAGGATTCAATTTAAAATTTAAAGAACATTATGGCACTATGGTATTATGTGCTGACGCAGGCGACCCTTGGCGTAGAGATATTTACCCTAATTATAAACACGCTCGCAGAAAAGGCCGTGTAGATTCAGCCACAGATTGGGATAATATATTCAAT
>Ga0209296_1002136_pt1 | contig 14430 bp, 4 predicted proteins | sample S_130206_EF_Meta_FD_187319 | JGI IMG/M metagenome (GOLD analysis project Ga0209296, IMG submission 187319) | Freshwater microbial communities from Lake Simoncouche, Canada to study carbon cycling - S_130206_EF_MetaG (SPAdes) (version 2) | ecosystem: Environmental > Aquatic > Freshwater > Lake ...
CTCCAAGGGATATGCTCCCACAAGACGGAGTTGGTGGTTTGATGGTTTCTAAGGATGGCGTTGACATATGTGCTGGGTTTATATACTTCACAAACTCAAAGACGGCATGGATAGAGTTTATCGTTTCAAACTTCAAGTACAAAGAAAAAGACAGGAAGCAGGCTCTAGAGTTCTTAATATCTTCCCTTGTAGACGTAACAAGAGATGTAAACAAGTGCAAGTACATATACACATCATTAAAGAGTCCTAGCCTTATAAAGAGATATGAAAATTGTGGATTTAAGTCTGGCAGTACAAGTTGCACTGAAATGATTATGACCATATGAAGGTAAACCATTTCATGGTGATAGATGATTTCTTAGAAAATCCACATGGCCATATAGAAGATATATTTAATAACGAGTTTATAGATTACCAATCAGAGTCTGGCATATTTAGAAATATACAGGTAAGAGATGACGAGGTAAAAGATACGGTACATGGGATATTGCCTGATTACGATGTGGTTCATAATTTTGTTAGGATGTCTCCATATGGTCAGATAGAGCCAAACAACGTACACAACGATGAGCTCATGGGAGATATCACGTGTGTGTTATATTTAAGTCTTAACCATCCAAGTGATGACGGCACAACAATATATGATTGTGAAGACAAGATGATAGACGTAAGGTCTAAGTTTAACAGAATGTTTATTTTTGACTCCGTACTATATCATAGTCGGAATATTTTTAGTAACTTTGGTGTTGACAAATCATCAAGACTTATACAGGTCTTATTTTTAAATAAAAAAAAATGGCAGCAGTAACATCAACAATAGTAGCACTAGGTGGTTTGGGTCTTAGTGCCGCTCAAGCTATCAAGGCAAACAAAGATATGAAAATAGCTAGTAAGGCATCTCAAGATGCCTCAAATCAGCTTAAAAGTATTAAAGAACAGAACGCATTTAAAAATGTTCAGGTGCCTACACTAGGGTTTGACCTAGCACAAGAAGCAGGAGCACAAAGAGATGCTCAAGCACTTAATGCTATACAAGGAGCTGGAGCTGCTGGGGTAATTGGTGGTGTTGGGCAATTAGCTCAGGTTGGTTTACAAGGGGACTTACAACTAGCTGCATCCGCACAGGATGCTCAATATAATAGAGATCTACAACAAGCAAACGCAGAGCAGGGTATTGAGGCTAGAAGAGGAGAGAGAGAGTTTAATATAGGAATGGGAGAGAAGCAAGACGCTGAACTACGTAGGGCTCAGGCAGCAAAAACAAAGACTGCTGCAATTAATTCAATGTCTAAATCTGCTGGGTTGGCACTGACTGGAATAGGTGGAATATTAGACAAAGGCAAACCAACGGTAGAGGATCCATATGGATATAAATCTAAATCTACAGCTACATATACACCTGAATTGAAAGACGGCAAATTAGGTGCTATAAATGAAAGAAATTTAGTAGCTGATAAAAAAGATTTAGTAGCTGAAAATTTATATGGAGGGACTCAATGGGATCTATTATATGGTAAAAAACAATTTTAAGATAAGCACATAACATGGCAATAAAAGACTATAGTACATATGTACCAACAGAGGGGGTTGACTGGGGTAAAATAACCGAGGGTTTAATCGGTAACATTAATGCAGTAGAGACTGTAAGAAAAGAAAATAATTTAGCAGTTGAGAAAGAAAAGGAAGCACTTGACTTAATCATGACCGATGCAAATGCGCTAATGAGTAAACAGCAGCTGTATTCCTCACAAAACTTAAATGACTTTATATTAAATGGTGCTGATGCTGGAAGACAAAAGATATCAGAATGGAACAAGCTTTTAAAGAGCGGTCAATTAAGCCCTAAAGACTATAAAAAAAGAATAAATGCTCTCAACGATAATTGGAGCACGCTTGCAGGAACAGCAAAGCAATTTGACGCAGCGAATAAAACGCTTATGGATAGACAGATTCCAGATGCAAAAACTGGAAATCCAACAGGTAGCCCATTTGAACAATATTTAGCTCAAATTCAAGCTGAACTTGGAGACTTAAAAGATAAAAAAATATTTTTTGACGATGAAACTGGAAATTCTTATATTTCAAAAATATCAGATGGTAAGGTAGTTGGTATGACATCTACAATGAGTTACGCTCAACCTAATAATTTCCTTGATAATTTCTTTGATGTAGATAAAGAAATCAATGATCTTACTAAGAACCTTCAGCCTTATAAAATAGAAAAGATAGATAGTAAGGGAAATAAAATAACTGAAGATCCATTTCAAAACAAAGCAACTGTGGAAACCGTTATCGCATTCGAAAACGTTATACTAGGTAACCCTCGATATACAGCTTCAGTTTTAGAAAAATATTCTGGATCTAATATAGACTACTATAGAACAGATGAAGAAAAAAACCAAAAGATAAATGATCTTTTTGAAACACAAAAGAAAGCAAGAGCTTATCTAAAAGAACCTGATTATACAGCTGAAGAAGAAAAAAAATTAAAGGAAGAGTTAGCCGAAACATTAATTTATACTGCGCTTGACCAAAATCAAGTTTATCAACCTGTTCCATCTGAAAAACAAATAGCGAAAACTAAGAAACTTATTGATGATCAAATAAGATCACAGGTTGGATATGTAGGGACAATTGAAAGTATTAGTAGGGGCGGAGGCTCTGGCTCTGGCTCTGGCGGTGGATCTGGCGGTGGCTCTAAGGGACCAACTGCTGCAGAAATAAAGAATGCAGCAGATGAAAAAAAACAAAATGATTATTTTACTCAGGTATTGAATTCATGGGGTAACTCAAGCGAAATAGCGTCAATGCTTGGACGAGAATATAAGGTGACATGGGATCCTGGGAAAGGCATAGGTGTAAAAAAAGAAGGTACAAAAGCTGCATATGTTTACTATAAACACCCAAGAGAAATGTTTGACCTATTCGGATATAGCTCACCAGATAACAAAATAGCGTGGACTTCATTCTTTAAAAAATAAATAATGGCAGAGATTGATGATGAAAATATTGTTAATGAGGACAATCAATATTCGAGGGTTGATGATACAACTACCGAACCTCCCTTTAATTTCCTCCAACCTGGGTTTTCTTTTGCTCAACATCTTAGCGATAAAATCACCGACCCAGTAACAACATATCCAGCAGTAGATGTAACACCAGACATGGGATTATCCCCATACATGAAGACGTACTTAGATAACGTTCAATCGGGTGCTAAAAAGGCGATGTCAAATGCAGACTTTGGTTATTTAGGCGGTTATTTTGATAAAAAATATGAAGCTGCACTTCGTGCCGTAGATCAAAATATTCAGCAGTTAAATATTTCTGAAGAAGACAAAGCTAATATGTATAAAGATCAAAAAAAAATTGATCAATATGTAAAAGTATATAATAATTTTAGAGATAGTGGGGGGGATATTAACAATTTTGTTTTGTTTGCACCGAGTACAGGGATAGCATTCGATAAATCAAAGGCAGCTGCACCTCATGGACCTATGGAGAGGGTTTTTGAGGATTATACCCCTTTTAATCTTCTTACTCCTAAGCAGCAAAAAAATAAGCTTAAAAGGCAACACGAAAAAGAAATGACAAAATTTGACCAACAATTTCTTATTGTTAACTCAAAGTTTATGTCTCAAACAGAAGAGTCTGCCATAACTATATTAGGTCAAAAATTTGGGTCGATGGGTTTTGACTTTGCACAAGCAGGGGGTGGTACAGATTATATAACAGTAACTCCTAGAAATGGAGCAGATCCAATGACATTTTCATTTGATGAAAACTCGCCCGATGAGGCTATTAGGCTACAATCTTTTTTAAGAAACAACGCATCACTTCAAAATGAGAATGCTACTGCTGCAAATAGGATTGCAGATTTTGTAAAAAAAAATAGAGATCTAAACAAGAAACCATATAGTTCAGAGGAATATTACAACTTATTTGAAAACCTAACTTATTTTCAAAAAAAAGAAGAGATGTCAAGACGACAAAAAGAGGCATCAGGGTTTGAATTTTCTGACTATGGTATACCTGGTTACCTTGTTGGATTAGTATATGACACTGAAGAAACTAGAAAGAAACTTGCGGAAAATGCAAAAATAATGCAAGGTGATTTATACAATAGCAAAGAATGGAAGTTATTTAATACTGAGAAAAGTAAATATGAATCGCTTCAAATGGAAAGATATACTAGGATGCTTCAAGATTATGAGGTTGCAAAACTAGATGGCAATGAAGCAAAAATAAAACAGGCAAAGTTAACGATTGAAAGTGGATTTAGTAAAAATGTTGTTGGAGATAATGTTACAAATCTTACAAATTCACAAACTGACTTAATAACAGCAAACAAAAATTACTCAGAAAAAGTAAAAAAAATTAATGTTGATGGAGAGTTACTTACACTAGAAGGTAACAAACTAGAAAATGCAAACAAAAATTACTCAGAAAAATTAAAAAAATTTAACGAACAAGTAAGTAATGGATTAATAGGACAAAAAGAATATGATGCTACTGTAGAATCACTTAAACTAGAAGCTAAAGAAATAGAAAATGCATCAAAAAATTACTCAGAAAAATCAAAAATATATAATTTTGATATAAGTCGCCTTAAAATAGAAGGTGACGAACTAAATATTGCAGCAAAAAATATTGTTGATAACCAAAAGACAATGCAAATTCTTACTGGAGAATATGTTTCTGAAAAAGCAAAGTATGGGAGTTTTGCGGGCAACATGTGGAATGGTTTTGTAGTTAACGTAGCCGAAATAATAGATGAATTTAACTATATAAGAAGAGGGGGTATTGACGTGGAAAGTATTATAGGAAATAATATAGGAGTCCAATCTAGGATTATAACTCCAGAACAAAAAGAATATTTTAAAAATAAAGGATATGACGAAGAACAAATAAAAAACATAAGGATTAATCAAGAAAACTTGGCAGCTAGAAAGGCTTTTAAAAAATCAATTATAGGGGCTATTGGATCTGATTTAACAACTGAAGAGTCAAAGTCAAAACTTGGATTTGTTGAAGGTGCTCTAGTTGGTTTATCAGAATCATTGCCTTCAATGTTAACAAGATTTATACCTGTTGTGGGACAAGCAACAGCATTTGTAAGTATGGCAAATATGTCATACAATGCCATAGAGGAAGAGATGCTATCAGACCCTGATTTTGAAGCAACATCCAAAACAGATAGAGCTTATGTTGCTGTTCCATATGCACTTGTTATGGGGTATCTCGAAAACCTTGGTGTAAGTAAAATGACAAAAGGGAAATCAGCTATTCTAGGGAAATATGTTTTTGGTCAAGTGGCAAAAGTTGTAGGAGGTGGGTCTAAAGAAACAATTGAACAAATAGTAGCAAAAGAAGTTAAAAATGTAGTTGCAAAGGGAGTGTTAAAAGTTGTTGGTGGTACATTAGCAGAGGCAGAGACAGGAGCGATTCAAACATTGGTTGCTGATATTGGAATAAAAAAAGCATATAATTATTTTAGATCTGCATACACCAAAGAAGATTTAGAAAAACTAACAGGAGGAGAAGCATTCGCTACCCCTCAGACTATTACAGAAGGTGCAGTAGCAGTTGGTGAAGGAGCAGTAGCAGAGGCAATTGGTGGTTTTGCTATGACTACAGTTATGGTAGGAACGCAGGGATTGGTTACGGGAAATATATCATTATATGACAAAGAAGACTTAAAGTTTTTTGAGGATTTTTCAGCAGATAAAGAATTTAAAAAACTTATTGTATCAAATTTAAAAAGTGATATGTTAAGTGGTAAAATAACAAAGATTGAAGCTCAAGATGCATTAAATAATATTGATTTAGTCTCAGGAATATTTAATTCAATAGATAAAAAATTATCTGAAGAATCTCAGATGGAGGCATTTAATTTAATAAGCGAGAGAAAAAGATTAGAAAAAGAAATAGAAGGAAAGGATCCTTCATTAGTAGATGCTCAAAAAAAGAGGGTATCTGAAATAAATGAATCACTTAAAACAATAAGCAACAATGCCGCTAAAGAAACCACAAACAAACAGCAAGCAGGCACAGCAGAAGGCGGTGTCAGCGAATATCAAGGAACTAGTGAAGGACAACCAGAAGGCGGGCAAGTCGAAGGGGGACAACGGGAAGCCACGGTCAATGAAACAGATAGTCGCAATAGCACTATCCCAAGCAAAGTACAAGAAGAAGTAACTACCTACAGAGCTGAAGAACAAGCTGAACTTCTTAAGGTTATACCTAAAATAGAAAATTACAAAGTAAATGGTGAGGTAGATAAAACTCTCATGCCAAAGACTGTACTAGATAAGTACAATAAGGTTTACAATAAGTATGACAAGTTAATCAGTCCACTATTAGAAACTGCTGCTCCAAAGAGCGTAGTACAAGAAGAAGTAGTTCCTGGAACTGCTGCTAAGGTGGCTGATATAGACATTGTATATCCTACACAAAAACAGGCTGAAGAAAGAAAGGCACTTAGATCTACAACCGAGTACGTTGAAAATGCATCTAAAGAACTTCCAGTAGAAAATATTGATGTACTATCAAAAGAACTTGGTGGAGAGTTTGGATTACTGACTGCGGAAAATCCAATGGCTCAACCTTTAACAGAAGAAGAGAATAAACAGTTAAACCAAAAGGCTAAGGAGTGGTTAACATCAAAAGGATATAATCCAAGACGTATAACTGGTAAATATAATCAAGCAGAAAACTCTTTTTTTGTTCCCAAACTAACAAAACAAGATGCTATTGAGTTTGCCAAGCAGTTCAATCAAGAGTCTGTTGCACACTCTGACGGTTTAGTATACCAAGACGGATCAATGAATCCAAGGGTAAAAGAAGACGACAACTTAAGTTTTGCTGATAGCTATAGTCCAGATTCTGACTTTGTTTCTGTGGCAAACACAAAGGATGGACTAAAGACATTCTCAATTGGATATAACTTTGACGAGAAGATTAGACCAGAGAAACAAGCTACAAAAAAATTAGATTATAAGCAAAACTTAATTACCCCTGAAAACGTAAGAGAAGTAGCATCAAAACAAGATACACCGTTAAAACAAAAAATAGCTAAGTCAGCAGCTATGATAATGAAGTCTTTGCCTGGTGTTAAGATCTATCTTCATAACAATCAGTCAGAGATGCACCAAGCCATAGCAGATACAACTGGTAGAAATGTAGATGATATATCTGATGAGGTAGGAAATGCAGCAGGAGCTCAAATTAAGAAAGAGATTCATGTAAACATGGATACTGCTAAGGAAACTACAATACTACACGAGGCATTCCACGAGGCAATACTAAGATCTGGCAAGTCTTTTCAGACTATAACTGACTTTGCTAATGGTCTTAAAAATATTATATCAGACAAAGACGTTAAAGCTAAGTTAGACAAGTTTATCTCTATGTATAATGAATCAGATAGGGCAGAAGAGTTTCTATCTGAGCTTGGAGCTATTATGTCCGAAGCAGAGACTGAGCTAACAACCACAAAGTTTCAAAAGTTTTTAAATCTAATCAATAGAATAGCTAGAAGCTTAGGCCTACCTGTAATAATAAAGTCTAGTGCAACCGCACAAGAGGCTGTTGACTTTATTAATTATATGTCTAAAAGTCTTAGGACTGGTAAGGCGATTGAGGGAGATTATAGAGGTGAAGGTAAAATTAAAAGGCAGGACATAGAATTAAATGCTGAAATAAAAAAATCTCTTTCTGAGCAAGATTCTATTAAAATAGCTAAAGAAGTAGTAGATAAAACTATTAAAGGAAAGGCTATACCTACATGGGTACAAAAAAAGACTTCCAATAAAGTTAAATTTGTTTCGTTTTCAGGAGAAATTAATCAAAAAAATGTAAAGGAAAATGCTCCTTCAAGTTATAATAGTACAGCTGCTAAATTTTCAAATTATAATACTTTTAATATTAATGTAAAACAAGAATTAAATAATTCTTTAGCTGGAGCTAGTAAAGAAAGTATAAATAAAGCTCTAGAACATAATAAAAATAAATTATTACCTAAAATAAATTCATTATTAAAAGAAATTGTAAAAATTAAAAGTAATAAAAAATTAACTAAAGAAGAGAAATTAAGTAAGATAAGTTTAAGAAATGAAGCTATTGTTAATATTAAAAAAATAGCAAAAATGAAAGATCTTAATGATCAATTAAATGCTGTTTTAAATATTGAACATAAATCAACTAAAGATTCATTGTATAATAGTATGTTTTATGATTTATCAACTAATTTAAAAAGATTAAAAGGACTAGAACTTGAAAATAAATCTGAAGGTATTTATAAAAAAGCAAAAGATATTGTTAAGTCAAATCTTTTATCTGTATATAATTCTGTTTCACCTAGAATTAGACAAATAAGTAAATTATGGTATGATGGAGCTAATTTAATAGCTCAAGATATGGCTAATAACTATGAGTTAACTAATGAGCAGGCAGCTGCAATAATAGCAACTCAATCCCCTCAGATGCCGTGGTTTGACAACTTACATCTTGCTGATGTAATTATGAATTTAATGCATTCAGAAAGTAATAGTATATTTACTAAAGAATTATTTGATTATTATGTATCTAAATCTGAAGGGTATGCAGAACAGAAAAAATATATTCCTACTCTTTTAAAAGCTATAGGAACTCCTTTGTCTAAATTATCAGATTTAGATGCTGCTATTTTTATTAGAGCTTATTATGACACTAAATTAAGTAGAAAAGCACCTATTAGAATACCAACTGGAACAGCTATATCTGAGGATCAAAAAGGAGATTCATCATTTAGTGGTTATAGTGTAATAGCTAAGGGTATATCTATATTTAGAGATGGGAGTATTGAAAATATATCTAATCAATTAGGAGAAGCAAATAAGGTTAGAAACTTTTACATGAATATTGCAGATCCATCTGACAAGAGAGCTGTAACTATAGATACTCATGCTATGGCAATTGCATTGTTTAAGCCATTAGCATCAAATGATTATGAAGTAAATTTTGATGCTGCTACATTTGCTTTTTATGCTGATGCATATAGAGAGTTAGCTGATGAATTAGGAATTGAAGCTAGAGCATTACAATCTATAACATGGGAAGCAGCAAGAGCTATTTTCCCTGCTAAAGAAAAAGCTAAATCTGGATACAAAGAAAAGATCTCTAACATATGGGATGAATTAGTTAGTGGAAATAAATCATTATATAAAGTTCAAGAAGAAATATTTAATCAATCACAAGACCCTAATATAACAGAGTGGTCTGAATACATAAACATATTAAAAGATGAAAAAGCAAGAACAAATGTCAGTGGAAGAATTGTTGGATTGGAAGGGACTAGAGCCACCAATAACATGGGAGCAGTATCAGGAACTAGTATCGGAGAATCCAAATCTTCAGGAAGAACTGGAGTATCTAGCAGAGGAGCCAAAATAAAACAACAGAAGACCGCTCCAAACGGAAAGCCATCTAAGCTTGATGACGTACAATGGGAGCAGGTAAGAACACCTGCATTTAAAAAGTGGTTTGGTGACTGGGAGAACGATCCACAGAACGCTAGTAAGGTCGTTGATGAGAATGGTGAGCCGTTGGTTGTTTATCATGGAACATCATCAGAAAACAAAAGCGATATAGAAAAATCTGGATTTGATTCATATAAAGGCAGAAATGGTTTAGTTGGTTTTTCATTTATGTCTGATATAAAATTAGTTAAACCTTATAATAAAGGTGCTATTATAGATGTTTTCTTAAATTTAAGAAATCCAATAGATTATGATGCTAATTTTAAAATTAGAAGTGAAATATTAAAAGGTTTAGGAAAAACCTTTAATACAATGACTACTTCAGATTGGATTAAATATACAGAATATATTAGCAAAGAGTTTATAAATCAAGCAACTAAATTAGGATATGATGGAGTATTTCAATCAAATCAACCTGAGATAAATGTTTTTAAGAACACGAATATTAAAATTGCTGACGGAACAAACACTACATTTGACGCTACTCAGCCAAGCATAAAACTCCAAAAGACTCCACAAGAAACAAGAATGGACAAGGAGTCTGAGGATGTATTCAAGAAGTCATTAGATCGTGGAACAACTTGGCCCAAAGCTACTCAGAATGCGCTAGACTACATACAGAAGTCAAAGTGGTATCAAGATGCAACAGATGTAGAGAGGGAACAGAAGGTAAGAGACTTTAAAGAATCTAAAAAACAGAAACTAAAAAAGGCACCATCTGTAGCTAAGATAATGGGCACGCCTAAACCAAAGATGGTTACAGTTAACGAGGCGGCTGCATTTAAAGATCAACTAAGACTAGAGGCAAAGGCAGCTAGAGAGGCTAAGGCTGACCTTAACTCAAAAAGAAAGTCGTTGTCTGATGCCATCAAGGGGATGGTTAAGCTTGGAAAATTAAAGGTGAGCCAAGCAGCCACAATCATCAAGAGAGTTAGTCAAGTAAACCTTGACAACCCAGTTATGGTTGACAGACTTATCGACTACGCAGCTAAGGTATTTGAGAGGGCAGACTATCAAGAAAAATTAGACAGAGCATTCTCGTACAAAAGGGCTATCAAAAAGTTATTAAAGACAAACAATCAGGCACAGGTTGTTGGCATGGCCAATGAGTTTACAAAGCTAGACCCATCTCTGGTTGAAAATATAGATGAATATATAGATATTGCTGAGAAAGTTAAGAAAGCAGTAGCTCCGTCAAAAGCTAAAACATTTACTATTGACAACGATAATTACTTTGACATGGTATTAAAACAAGCTACAAACATAGAGGCGGTGTCAAAATTTGTAAAAAATGAACTTGAAAAACAAGATCAACAATTAAAGGATGAGCTCTTGGCTACTAATGACGACCTATTAGAATCTGGGTTTATATCTCGTGACATGACGGCAAAACAAATACAAGGAGTTATTGATTCAATGAAAAAGGATCCAGCATATAAAATGGATAGCAAAGAAAAGGAAGGTTACATGATGACTTACCTATCACAAAGATTTAATTCATTGGCAGAAGTAATTTCAGACATTATAAAAACAAATCAAAATCCAGTTACTGGAGAAAGGGTAGCTATAGATCAAAAAGATGTAGCTATAATGTCAGATTTATTGAAGGTTGATCTGTCAGAAATGGGTGTCAGAGATGCTCTTTTTATTGTTGAGGCAATGGACAACTTTATAACTAATGGAATCACTAGCAAGCTAGAGGGAGCCTTGTCTACATATAAGGGGGAAATGGGTATTAAAGAAGAAATAAAGTCGGGTAAGGTTGCTAGACCATTAAGGCTTTACTTTACTAAAAAAGCAGGCAGGGAGCTTGCAATTGAGTTTACACCTCTTCCATTAATGATAGAGAGAATGTTTAATGGAGTTAAAAGTGGGATAAGTGTGATGAAGTCTATGGGACTTTCTATTGTTATTAACGGTGTTAATAAGGCAAATTATCTACACAACAAGATAATAGATGAGTACTACAACAAATTTATAAGGAAGAGTAAAACATTTCATACCCCTGAAAATGTATACGAAAGGGGTATGCTGGCCTTCTTGAAAAGAAATGTTACTGGTTCATTAGAAGAAATGAAGGCAGAGACAAATAGAAGAGTTAAAATGATAACACAAAGTATTACTACTTTAAAGAATAAAGGAGATAAATCACAAAAAGCTATGGCAGAAATTTATCAAAAAGTATTTGATAAGTTAGACGTAAGCACTGGAGATATAGACGTGATTGAATCAAGGGCATCAAAAGAAAATAAAGATGCTGTTAACTGGTGGATAAACCAGTGGTCTAAACACTATAAAGATCTTTCTGATGTAAGTTTGTCGGTGTATAACTATGACCTAGGAAGCGACCTTAACTATACCCCAGATAAATATAAGCTAATAAAAACTGAAGAGTTTGATAAAAAATTAATAGAAAGAAACTCATCGTTCTTGATTAGCATGGATAATTATACAGACAAAGAAAAAACAGGGGTTTTGATGCAATCAACCAGACCTAATGCCATGGAAGAAGGTAGATATGTAAGCCTTGACTTTGATGCAAATAACTCTAACTCACTTAAGGGTGCACTAGTAGATATAAATACAGCGGCTGGAATAAGACAAGTTGACGGATTTTTAAATTCAAAATTATTGGATAAGCTGATACCAAGTACTGAAGATAGAGATGCATTAGTAATTAGAGTAAATAGATATATAAGAAGGTCTAAGGGTAAGATATTTATGCCTAAAGATTTGTCTAAGGATGTAGATTCGGTTATCAATTTTGCTGCTAGCCTTGGTGTTGGTAAGGCACTAGGTGGTGCACTACAGTCGGTAAAACAAACAATACCTATTGCAATAAGTACAGCTATAATGACAGGCAAGTTTAATATACCTAGCGTTAGCTTCAATGAGTGGCTAAACAAGACTGGCATGCCAATAGCAAATAGGGGTATCGAGTCACTATCTACGATAGAATCTATGGACAGGCGTTTAGAAGCAAAGGGGACTATAATTAAGGACTCAGTTAAGACGTTTCAGAAAATATCAGAAATGTATATGAAGTTGTTCTTATCAAAGCCAGATGTAATGATTGCAAGGATGGCATTCCAGTCATACTACTTACAGTATATGAAAGAGAGTTCTATTGACTGGGCTAATCATACCCCAAATCAAGATGCATTAAACTATGCTGAGGCTATGGTTGGTAGACAACAAAATATAAATGATCCAATGCTTGGTGGAGAATTCTTAACTGCTGAAGATAGTATGAAGAGGATATCTAAAAAGGTATTACTTCCATTTGCTTCTTTTGGATTAAATCAAAAGGCTAGATTAAATTCAGATTTAATTAACATGGCTTCTAAGACAACTAACGCTGAAGATAGAAAGATTGCATTAAAATCATTTAGTGCTACACTAGCAGAGATGGTTGCGTACAGAGCTATAGCTGTTGGCATTGGTTATGGGTTCTATAAGGCCGCTGAAGCTATAATTAAAAATTATGTGGGTGACGATGAAGATGATGATGACGATAAGGAAAGAGACAAGAAGTGGTTTTTAAGTTCTGTAAAATTCCCCCTTAAGTCAATGATAAACGACCTTATATCACCTCTTCCACTAACAGATGAATATGTTACAATGGGAGCCGACTATATTCTATCTCAATATACTGGATACACTGAAGCTGAATTAGATGAATTAGTTAAAAATGAAAACGAGATAAGAGGATTAAAGGATCTAGATCCATTGGAAGGTAGGCAACTAAAGAAGTTTAGAGAAGAAGAAAAGCAAAAAAGCTTATATCAGCTTGCAGGTAAATATGAAAGTAGTGCGTTTGGAATGGGATCAATTTTTTATGATGCAGCTAAAAAGTTTTATTATGAATATCAGTTAGCTATGACTGGGGAATTTAAGGATGAATATAGAGGAAATGTAACCACTAAAAAGATAAGACCAGTGGAGCAAGAAGTAATTAAAAATAGTCTTATTTTTTCTAGTTTGTTTATGTTAGGTCTACTTCCAAAAGAAGCAGATCAAGTGACTACAAAAGTTATTAACATGATTAAAAAGAATGCCATGTCTGAGTCAGAATATGAAAAATATGAAGGCTTTAAAAAAGAATACAAACGTGAGCCTGGTTATTTAGAGATGGCTTTAATTAGATCTGACAAAAAACAAGATTACATAGAAACTGAACTTAATTTTATTAAGGATGAAGGTGGATTAAGCTTAGTTCAAGCTAAAGAATATGTTAAAATATTTAATTTAATAAACGAAGTTACACCTGATGATCTTTCTAAAATAAAGGAAGGTCAAACAGCTGATCAAATTATTAAATCTTTGAAAAAAGAATACAAAGAACGAATCTCTGAGGTAGAAACTGAAACAGAGGGAGACGGAGGAAAGGTATTACAACCAACTGAAATAAAGAAAGAAGTCGAAAAGGTATTGCAACGAACTGAAACAAAAAAAGTAGATGAAGGGATATTACAACCAACTAAAACAAATGAAGAAATAGAAGAGGTGTTTCAGCCGATAAAACCGCCTAGTCTATGATAGCATAGTTGTAGCACCAATGTAGCATGTCAACTTGATGCTGTAGAAAGAATGGATGGTAAGAGATTTCAATACGAACCCTTACGTTCTTCTTTTTATATATGTAGTCCTCTACTGCGGCACACATTGCCTCTATTGTTATATTTTCCATAAGCAAATATACTATTTTTTAAAATTAATAACAATAAAATATGCTGTATCTTTGTCGATATGGCATACTTAAATTCAAACATTCCTACCATAACTTGTCTTATAAGAAACGAGTTCTTATTTAATAATGAACAGGGTCACGGTGAGCACACATTGGCTGACGTGCATTCAGTTGCATCTATACAAAAGAGAGTTCCATTGTTTGAAGCATTTTTAGAGAATG
>Ga0209296_1002139_pt1 | contig 14410 bp, 16 predicted proteins | sample S_130206_EF_Meta_FD_187319 | JGI IMG/M metagenome (GOLD analysis project Ga0209296, IMG submission 187319) | Freshwater microbial communities from Lake Simoncouche, Canada to study carbon cycling - S_130206_EF_MetaG (SPAdes) (version 2) | ecosystem: Environmental > Aquatic > Freshwater > Lake ...
ATTTAAACGCATATTATATAAATATAATATGTTATAACAACTAACAGAAATGGAACAAACGATTGAAAAAGAACACACATATTATTGTGAATGCTGTAATTATAAATGTATGTATCCTGCACACTGGAAACAGCATTTAGAATGTGAAAAACATAAAAATAATGGGATAAGAAAGACTAGAAGTGATAAGGTATTTGAACCAAACTGTAAAATATGTGATTATACGACTACGCGAACGACCAATATGAAACTTCATTATTTGAATAACCACGCAAATAAAGAAGAAAGGAAAAAGGAGTTCAAATATTACTGTGAAGAGTGTGATTTTGGTAATTTTTCAAAAGGATTATTTAAGTTGCATATGGAAGCAAAACATCCGTTTTGATTGCGTTATCTATTTTGAAATGGAATCTACAATAATATTTCAAGTGGTTTTGGATGCGGCTATCTCTGCTTCCAATTCGGATATTTCTGCGTCTTTGGTGGCGAGGTCATAGATGCGTTTGGTTTTGGCTGCGGCTATTTCTCCTTCTAACGCAGTTATTTCTGCGTCCTTGGCGGCGAGGTCATAGATGCGTTTGGTTTTGGCTACGGCTATTTCTCCTTCTAACGCAGTTATTTCTGCGTCCAATTCAGCGCGGAGGTTGATTTTGGTTGAGGATATTTCTGTGTCTGTCATATTATAATACTTATAATATAGAAACTTTTAAGTTTGTTTGGGTATATAATTTAATTTTGTATCATTTTCTTTTTGATTGGTGTATTTTTTTATTATAATTTTATGAATATATATAGCAAATGCCTCGCCAAAAGAGTAGTGATTATAAAGAAACTGCCGTCCAATATTATTTAGTGGAGGATAAATCACAAGAAGAAGTTTGTAGAATATTCAAATGTTCCAGACGAAGTTTGATGCGTTGGGTAGATAAATACAAAAAATATGGGAAAATTACTGGATATGAAAGAACGCCAACGGTGTATAAGGTGCATAAAGAACATGTGGATTTTTTATTACAAGAAATCAAGCATAACAAAACCATCACTATTGAGGATTTATTGCATTTATTGAAAAGTAAATATCCTGATTTAGATTTGAATAAATCACATATAAGTCGTATTATACACGATAATAATATTACTTTGAAAATGACGAGAATACGAGACGAACCAGTAAATCGATTTGGTAAGGATATTGATATAAATAAAAGCAGATATTATTTGTATTGATGAAACCTCTATAAAGTCATTCCAAAAGCGTAACCGCTGTTATAGTGAAAAAGGGAAAAGATGTGTAATAAAAACACAATCACAAGAAGTATTCAAAAAATATACTGGGATATTTGCTATTTCGGTAAATGGTGTAGTTGTTTGGGATTTATATGAAAAGAGTGGAATAAATTCTGATAGAATGGTGGAATTTTTAGAAGCAAATATAACAAACAAATTCAAAAATAAATTAATAATTATGGATAATGCAAGTAGTCATAGAAATTCAAAAGTAAAAGATGTAATAACACAACACAATCATTTATTATATGCTGTTCCTTATCAGCATTTTACAAATTCCATAGAAAATTATTTTAGTATGTTGAAATCACTATTACAAAAATTAGACGGATTAACACACGCAGAATTGAAAGAGAATATAATCAACACCATAACGAATATTCCAAAAGATAAATACATGAACATAATTAAGGGTGCATATGAAAGACCAGAAAAATATGTATCCAATAAAAACAATACACGAAAAATAAGGAAGAATTATTTATAGGTTATTCTCATATAAAATGGGCGTTTTAAATGAGAAAAGGTGTAAAAGGCGCCGAATGGACGCGGCCGATGGGGAAAAAAGTTATCGTCACAAAAAAATCGGCGGCCAAAATATTTGTGACGATAAAGTTGAAAATCACGAAAAAACGTGTTTTAAAACGGCTGGCGTAAATGGCGTTTTGGACATTTATTGGGACATTCCCCAAAAGTAGCAACTTTACTACTTTTTGGGGGAATGAACGGGGAATGAACGGGGAATGAACGGGAATGAACGGGGAATGAACGGAATTTAATTGGGGGATTTATCAATTGTGACTGTTTTAGCTATGCGTTTCGCAACCTTGGTTATATTCACGTCATCCCCGTCATGTGCGTGCTTTGATAGCGTCATATAGATTTGGTTTGCTGTGGTTTCACTATTTTCACACTGAGGGTTCATTTTCGCCCATTCATTTACTAGGATGACATTTTTATGTTCTACTGTGTGTATCGCATTTACAAGTTTCTTACTGTGAATACCTTCCCGTTCCCATTTGTTGTCGTCTTTGATGTATAGAATCTCTCGGCGTGCGTCACTACAATGAATTGGACGCTTGGTAATTTCGGTCTTTTCAAGATTATCAATAAATATCTTAGAGATTCCTTTGACAAATCCGTATTTTCCTACGTCTTCCATATCATCGGTGTCTAATTCTATTGTTTTCACAAAGTCTGACATATTCATCGCATCTTTACATTCTTCGTTCAAGAACATATTGATATTCATGGTTTTATTGTTGGAGTTACTCGTCATATTTCCATTGACATTGACGCAATGTAGATTGTTCGTTATATTCGTTTGTCCGTTGGTAGCGGGCGACGCCGTGGTGGTGGTGGCGGCGCCAGTAGTCGCACTTTGGCCGACATCAGATGTTGCGACGATGTAGTTATGCGGTTGTTGCGGTTGTAGTTGCTGTTGCTGTTGTAGTTGTTGTAATGACCCAACAAAATAGTTGAACATCTCATGGATTTGTGATTGTTGTAATTGGTTCATTTTGCTTAATTCAGCATTTGATTTACATAATTCGCTTACGGTCGTTGTGAATTTCTCATAAATCGAATTATCATATTTTACGTGGGGTTCTTGGATTGTTAATTGTTGGCAGCACCGTTTTGAATGTCGCCAAAGGCTTCGTTGGGTCGCGTATTGTTTTCCACATTCTGAACATTTGAATTTGGGTTCGCCGATGGCGATGGCGGCGGCGGCGGGGGGTGCGGCGGCCGGTTGCACATGAAAGACGACATTTATACTTTTCGGTGATAGGTGTTTCTCCGTCTCAAGATGTTTTGTATAATTACATTTTACAGACGTAGTATAGTCACACTTTTCGCAATAAAATAACGGCATATTTGGGGTTGTGATAAATATCACCGCTCGATGATTATGCTCTTGTTACCTTATACATATATTATATTTAGGTCTAAATCATGGTCTGTGTGATAAAAAAGTATAAATATCACCAAAAGTATAAATGTCAACAAAAATGTCGTCTTTTGGAATGGCGGGGACGGCCGATGGCGGCGCATGAAAAAAGTTATCGTAACAAATAATTCGGTTGGAAAAATATTTGTGACGATAAAGTTGAAAATGCGCAAAAACATGTTTTAAAACCGCTGGCGCAAATGGCAAAGTTGACATTTATTTGGTGGGTTATAGGAAAGTATAATAAAGTATAAGAAGGTATAATAAAGTATAAGAAGTATAGGTATTTTTACCCAATGGGTTTGATTTGAATAAATCTCTCGAACATTCATTTTTAAGCCGTGGAAAATGGCCAGAAAGTGAGTTGAACGAACGGTCGCGTCGGGTTTGAAACAGGCGCTTTTATTGAATATTTATTTGCGGAAAATTGATTATATTTCACTTTATATGAATTGATATAAACCCAAGATTATATTCGTAATACACATATATGAGCACACTTAGCGAAACCGCCATTATATCAAAAAAAACACGTACCGAACTTCTGGAGGTATGTAAAGAACTGGGGATTACCAATTATCATTCAAAGAATAAATCACAATTGGCTGAAATGATACAACAAGGCAAGAATACGGAGTTACAAAACCACGAGGTTCATCCTATTTCAATAGACGACGATTCTGTCGCGCCGGTTCCATCACTAGCCGGTTTGAATGTAATTGATTTATTTTGTGGATGCGGTGGTATGTCAAAAGGTCTAACCGACGCAGGATTGAATGTAATCGCCGGAATTGATGTATGGGATAAAGCCGTGGAGAGTTATAACCAGAATTTTGAACACAGCGCATATTGCCATGACTTAACAACTTTTGGCCCTGAAAAGTTTGATGAACTATACAATACGGAACACAAAGACATTGACATATTGGTCGGAGGTCCGCCTTGTCAAAGTTTCAGTATCGCAGGTAAGCGTGATAAAAATGATCCCCGAAACGCATTATTCATGGAATACGTAAAATATCTGGAATATTTCAACCCTAAGGCGTTTATTATGGAAAATGTCATAGGTATGCTCTCAAAAAAAACATCCAAAGGTGAAAATGTCATCGATATTATAATGTCTAAACTCACACAAAACTATAATTGTATAATTACCAAACTATACGCAAGCGATTTTGAAGTTCCGCAAAATCGCCGACGCACGATCATAATCGGTATTAGGAAAGATTTGAATATCATTCCCAAAGAGCCGCAACCATGTAGTAAGACGGTTCAGGATAGAATACCCGTGAAAACTGTTCTTATTCCGAAAGAAGATGTAGAGCAGAAATATTACTTGAGCGAGCGCGCTATTGCGGGTATCATAAATAAAAAGAAGGTGAACCAAGAGAAAGGATTTGGGTTTGGCGCACAGATGTTGGACCTAGAAAAACCTTCATACACGATTCCGGCGCGATACTGGAAAGACGGTTATGATGCGTTGGTTAAATATAATGATACAGAAATCAGAAGACTTACAATTACCGAATTGAAGCGTATACAAAGTTTCCCCGATGATTATATAATATCTGGCTCGACCAAAGATATTATAATGCAGATAGGAAATGCCGTCGCGTGTAGATTCGCGTATCACCTAGGCAAGTATATCACGAATACTCTTCAGTAATCAGGTCGTTCCAGAATTTGTTGGCGGCTCTAAATACATGACGACCGCGTCCATTGACCTTTGAATATCCGTCGTGATAGATTAGACCCTTTTTTACCTTGTCTATCCAAAATTCATACGTAATCGGCCCTCCAAAACATATTTTAACGAATTTATTGTGCTCTTTTACACACTTGAAGAATCCCTTTTGGTTGAATTTATTTTCAATTGTGGTTTTCAATGTGTCGGCGTTCCATTGCATAATAATGTGCGATTCTTTGTTCAACCCAGCGATGCTATCCTTGTGTGGTCGTTGGTCGTGCGAATAGTCGTATGTAACATTTATGTTATTTTGTTCATCCACGTATAGTTTTTGTCCAGAAAGATTGTATCGGTGACCGCTCCAACCTCCTATCGTAGGTTCATCTGATTCTTTTTTGGAAGCATACAACTCCCAAAATCGTCGTTTTTCCTGTGCGTTTTTTCTTTTTGGGATTGGCGTGCCGTCAATAAACATACTATTTGGCGCCTTATCTACAAACGTGGTTACGCTTTCACCTGTTTTCATTTCATACCCCAAAATGTCTGGTTCATTTTTCCCGTTAGGTTTTATACCCATTTTTTTCTCCAGCCAATGACCTTCCTTTCCGCAATGGGCTACATTTTGCCCTTCTAGGCATATTTCGACGTTTTTAACGTGCGTCCTGAAGTTGTCGATGATTTTTTGTTTATCAGAGTCCATTTCCGTGTGCTACAATAAATAGTTATAAAAAGACTACTTCAATTTTATAAGTATGTCAACAATAAAGGTTCAAAACTTCGACCCGATTACTTCATTCGCGGCCATCGGCTCAAACGACATCATCCCACCGGGCATTCCACCGCCGACATTTTGGGCGTAAGTGCTGTTGAAGTGCTGCTGCTGCTGGCTAGCCTGCGAGAGACCGTAGTCGGCAGTTCCAGTATTACGGCTGGTGGTAAGGACTGGGTTAGGAGGCGCCATTCCGCCGCCGACCATTCCACTGGGCATACCACCGGCGTAAGGCTGCGACAGAGGCTGAGTAATGCGGACAGCACCGCTGCCACCCTGTGCGCCGCCTCCCGCACCACCACCACCCATACTACCGTTGTAGCTGGTCTCGCCGCCAAGGAGTTCAATCGTGCGCTCCACGATAATCTGGACCTTCTCTCCCAACTTTGTCTTAATACTCAAGAGAATCATCAATATTCCTAAAATCGTGGTGGTGAAGTTGAACTCGCTGTATCTGTAACCAGAATAAGTAGGAATAAATGTAATCAACCTATGGATAAAGTAGATAAATAAGAACATGAAGAGAATCTGGCCGATGATTTCTACTAAAATCATGAGGGTCGCCTTGTGGTCGTCGGGCTCAGGCACGTAGGTGCGAACCAAGTACAACATAACGAGAATTGGGACAAACCCGACAAGCGTATATTGAACAATATTCAGTAAAACGCCTTGCTGCTGCTCATCTAAACGAAATACGTGATCGACGAACGAACTACCGCGCTTCGACCCCTCTTTTACAGTTTCTTCAAACGCCTCCATCGATGAATATGTATATACATAGTTACATATTATTTACCGGATGAAATACATGAAATGGATGGAATCATGGAATGGATGAAATACATGAAATGGATGGAATCATGAAATGGATGGAATGGATGAAATACGAATTAAACACCACCCGCGTATTCTTCTATATCCGTTCATCCGAGAGAAAATGCTTCGACGATTTGCGCGCGTTAATAGTACCCCACATTATCAGGTTGAACATAATAAAGACAGCGGGAAATTGGAAGTGTTAGCCAACACAACCCCGAATACAGATTCCGCGACATCGCCCCCACACCTCGAATATCAATACCTAAATCTTATTTATGATATTCTGGCAGAAAACCACGAACATAATAGTCGAAATGGCCGAACATTTTCCGTCTTTGGCGCGGGGATGGTATTTTCATTAGAGCAAGGCGTGATACCGATACTAACGACAAAACAAATGGCATGGAAGACATGCCTGAAAGAACTACTATGGTTTATTCAGGGGAAAACCGACAACCATTTATTAAATGACGCCGGCGTTCATATTTGGGACGATAATGCGTCACAAGATTTTATGGCATCACGCGGATTGTCGCACTACGCCGAAGGCGATTTAGGTCCAGTTTATGGTCATCAGTGGAGGCATTTCAACGCAGAATATAAAGGCTGCGACGCAGATTATACGGGAAAAGGAGTCGATCAATTGGCGGAGATTATTCGGTGCCTGAAACACCCTACTGAGAGATTTTCCCGAAGATTGATTATGTCGGCGTGGAATCCGTGTCAGCTAGACGAAATGGCGCTTCCACCATGTCATATACTTTGTCAGTTTAACGTCGATAATATGAATCGATTATCATGTGCTTTATACCAGCGAAGCGGCGATGTGGGTTTAGGCGTTCCGTTCAATATTGCGTCCTATAGTTTTTTGACGCATTTACTTGCGAAGCATTGTGGATTAGTACCACACGAATTCGTATATTATTTAGGAAACGCGCATATTTACGACGACCACATTGAGACACTTAAGACGCAATTAATGCGTCGGCCCATGGCCTTTCCGCGGGTTGAAATATCGGTGTTGAGAGATGACATCAATGATTATACATTTGAAGATTTTCGCGTTTTAAATTATGAAAGTTATGATTCCTTGAAGATGAAAATGCGAAAATAATATAGAATTAATGTGTTATTACATGATATAATCTTATCTATCACACGCGAAAACAATGAGTGGAAGCGCAGCATTATCAGCAGCAAGAAAACGTCGAGCATCTTCTTCGACTATGGCAATAGGGGGCGGTATCGCCAACACACCTATGTCTCAGTCCAACTCCGGTTCTGGTTCTTATTATAGCGGGAGTTCGTATTCAAAGCCAACATTACAGGGAATAATGAATCAGAACCCTTATTCGAGCGTACAACAATCGCCACCATTTATAATGCCCAAAGAATCCGCGCCGAATATTCCTATTAATATTTATGAAAATATAGAGCTTATAAAACATCAGTTGTCTGAACGAACGAAGTTGATTCAAACACAAGGTTCATCGATACCCGTAGATAAACTGAGAGTTCTTCAGAAACAAAATGAAATCCAAACCCAAATTCTTAAGCAAAAACTCGCGATTGCGCAACAAATGGAGATTTCCGAGGAACGAAAACAACACGAGCAGCAGCAGCAGCACGCCGCCACCGCACAACGACAGGGTAATAACTCGCAGCCAATGTTCAATACAAACGAACCAGAGTTTATTTATGAGAAGGGTATTCCTCGTAAGAATCCCAAATATAGAAAACCCAGCGAGGAGCAGCCTCAACCGGTAAAATCATTACATGAACCGGTCCCGACACAATTGGCTTATCAGGCGCAAGCACAGGCGCAATCACAGGCACAAGCACAGGCACAAGCACAAGCACAGGCACAGCAGGCACAGGCACAGGCATCGCCTGCGAATCGAAAGTTATCCCCGTTCGTATGTATGATGACTGATACTGGTGTAATTCCGCCTCCGGTTGTTATACTTAAATCTCACGACGCGACACTGGCAGAACATCATTCCGTGATTCAAGATATGATCGAACAATTGGATTATTTACACTCGACCATGAAGAATGAGCGAACAATGCCGGTTGTAAATAAGGAAACGGAATACCGGAGCGACGACGGTCAATCCCATGCCGACCAAGACGACGACGCCATCGCTGAAGAAGATGAGGAAACCGAACTATTGATGGAGGTAGTCATGAAGGATTTGACGAATAGCCGTGAGTTTGTTGAGGGAATTGTAGACAAGATTGTGAATGATACCAATCTCGCTGAAGTTATTATGAAGATAGAGCCTATTGTTAAGGAAAATCAAGAGCTTCGCGGGCTAATTCATTCGCAACAACAAATGATGAATGAAATGAACATTATGCTTTATCGCATATTGAATCAACAATCCACGGCATCGAATACACCTTTGCAATCCGCGAATGTTGTTGAACGCGAATCGTCGGTCGTGTATCAAGACGATGGATTGAACGGTGATGGGTTATATCCATCTGAAATTACCGAAATAATATTAACACCTTCTGTGAGTGAATATAAAGAAGCACACGCAGAAGCACCGCCCGCAGAGGAAGCACACGCAGAAGCACCGCCCGCAGAGGAAGCACACGCAGAAGCACCGCCCGCAGAGGAAGCACACGCAGAAGCACCACCGTCCGTAGAGGCACCACCCGCAGAGGAAGCACCACCCGCAGAGGAAGCACCACCCGCAGAGGCACCGTCCGTAGAGGAACCCGCACCGGAAATACAATCTAATGAGGATTCTTCAGATATGCCCCATTTTCCAGAACCAATAAGCCTTGTAGTAAGCGAAATATAACGCGTATAAAAAAATAACTATAAATATGAACATGTAATAGTATTCATATTTACAAATGCTTGTAATTTCAATTTTCATTTTTTGTATTGTGTTATTTTTATATTTACATGTTCATTTTCATTTGAAAAGAAGTAATGATTTAGAAGTTTATGAAATAGAACAACCATCAAAACAACGTTTAGAGGAAGTATGCGATATACGACAGCCAACGACATTTGAATTTTACAACGAACAATTATTGACGCAGTTATCATATCAATCAATACATACAAGTTATCGCGCATTTGATATTCATATTCGCGACGTATCAAAAACGTCGTCGGCATCGTCATCATCTCATGACAAGACCCCACAAAAAGGTACGGAAGATGATCCGGTATTATATATTCCGGTCACTTTCAAAATAGCACATGAAGTCCTCAAAAAAGACACAGATATGAAGTATTTCAGCGAACATAACGCCGACTTTATTGACGAAACTGGCCTCATCAAGATATTCCAACTGAACGATGAATTTTTACGACCGTATATGGTATCAAAGTGTATGTATGATATAATGATGGCATCAACCGGTACAACCACACCACTTCGATATGAAGTGAATTATAGGAATTACTTCCTTGTCACACAAGGTCGTATCAAAATACTTTTAATCCCACCTAAGGACACACGATATTTATACCCGATTAGTGACTATGATATACTCGAATTCCGAACACCAGTGAATCCATGGAAAGTTCAGCCCGAGTATCAGGACGATTTCGATAAAATCAAAACACTTGAAGTCGAGTTATTTCAAGGAATGGCGATGTTTATTCCCGCGTATTGGTGGTATAGTATCCAGTTTATTGTTCATGAAACAAGCGTTTGCTCTTTCAAGTATCGAACACATATGAATACTGTATCGATTGCCCCGCAATTAATTATGAATGTACTTCAGAACATGAATACCAAGCGCGACACTCTTGAAAAACGCGCATTTATCAAAACCCAGTTTCAAGAGACAACACTGGCGAGTTCGAATAATACGTCGTCGGCGGAAATACATTCTACGGCGGCGGTAGCGGGGGCGGGGGGCAGCGACGGCGCAACAATTCCAGAATATACCCCATCCGTGGAGGACCAATATTTACCGAAATCATTACGAGGAACCAGTAGTAATCCATATAGTATGATGAATGCGGTAACAGAGAAAGTGGTGAATGAACCGATACAGCCGAATACTTCTGCGAACGACCAATTAGAAACCGCGATTATATCATCTGATATCGCTATATCACAAGAGCCTGTGGCGGCGGTGGGGGCGGTGGTGGCGTCGAATTTGTAAAGGCGCGCGCGGTCTTGTGTATTACGATGATGCCGTCATTTCTTGTAATAAATCACACAATTCATCACTGGATATACAGTCTTCGGACAACAACCTTGAAAATAATCGATTGAGCTTATCATGCGTAATAACATCAATTATTAATGGCGACACATACCCGTGTCTCGTAAAAAAATAGTCTGGGTATTTATGATAATAGTTATAAAAATCTCGGTAAATATACATGGTAATAAATGAAATGCCGAGAGACCACACGTCATGTTTTTTATTCATAGTTTTCCAATTATATTTGCTTGAACGGTTCGTATCCACAATGTTTTTGAATTCCGGATGACAATAGGGTATTGTCCCACCGGTTCCGACACCGACATTATGAATTCCGGATAGACCGAAGTCGATTAAGTATACTGTGAAGTTTTTACATTTCTCGTGATGGTTTATGTTGAAATCGGCATGCTCGCGAATAAGAATATTGTCTGGTTTGATGTCGCCGTGAACAATCGAAGAATTGTGAATTTCGCGTAGTAAAAGAGCACATTCACGAAACAAATGAATAAAGAATGGGTGCTGTATTGACGAAAATCGGTTGTACGCACTATTCCCTATATGATCCTTTATCCAATTATACATTGAAACTGTATCTTTTACATAATGCTGTATGCTGAATGATATTGTATTTCGTCGAAGTTTGTTGTATGATATTGTGCGGACGTTAATACCTGCGTGGTCGGTGGTCAGTGCGGCGGCATTGTAGTCGTCATGGTCGTCGTCTTTATAGTTACAGTCACATGTCTTCGTCAAGCAATCGCAAATTTCATTTTTTGAATTTCGACGTATATTTGTATATATCAAAAATGGACGTATAATATTATTATTATGGAGCTTCGTGGATGATGCGTGAACGACATCAGATTCGTTTATAAAACTATACGGCGAGTCATCAATACGAATAATATAGTCATTATAACGAAATACGCCAATATAATGTTTTGTTTGTGTTGAACTATAATGTTTTTTTTCTTCGAATAGGTTTCTATAGATATTATTCGCAACAATAATGTACAATAATCTGAGCTTTATTTTCATGATGTCGGATGCTGCGGGGATATTATGAATTGCTTCTTCGATCTTATTCTCGAGTATTACATTTTTAACATCATACTGGTATGTTCTCATCGTAAGCAAGAGGTCTTGTAATTCATAATCTTTCTTTATGATGGTTTCATCGACCTCGATATTGAAAAGCCTTTGTGTAATTATGGGAGATGGTGGTGGTGGTGGCGGTGGCGTAGCAGATTCATTCGGGTCATTCGTTAAATCCACTGTCATAATTTTGTTATCAAAAACTACGTGATATTTATGTTGCCGCTTGTTCTCCTTCTTTGAAAGTATCTTATTTTTTATTTTATGAAAAATAGATAACATATATAGTTTCTATGAATTTATACTTATATATGTTATCCCTTTACGTTTGATGAACGTCGGCGTCGATGCCGCTACCGAACGTGTTTTCTTGGCAATATGTGATATACAAAAACCCGTCAGAATCCTTATTTTCATCATATATAGCGCCGATAAGTGATGTAATGGGATATATTCTATTATTAATGAACATAAATAATGCCTTTTCTGGTGGAAAATGAATGCGTTTGCGTATAATCTGTTGAAACTGCATAAGCGTCAAATCTCTCGGTGTGATGTATTTTGATTTATCGATTGGGTAAGATTCGCGATCATTTTTTGACGGTTGAACGATGAGTGGAACGCGGTCAGGATATTTTTCGAGTATAACTTGTGATTTTTTCAGACGTTCTAAATATTCATTACATATGGGGGGTTCTGATACATTCGATTTTACTTGTTCAGATACTTTAAGATTTATACTCGTCATTATATTACTTTCCGATTGCGATGGCGGTGATGAATAATCGTAGGAGGCGACAGGGTTCATTACTTATATTATAGAAAAATGGGTTTATATTACAATATACGAATATATGAATATAATAGTAATTCAATACATGATAAATTGAATTGTATTATTCTTTATATGATATTCGATAGACGAATTCCCATAATGAAATCATCGTTGTCGCATGATATACGTAAATACACAACAGTTGTGAAGAAATCATCGACGCCGCCGCCGCCGCCGCCAGAACCCACCCCGACCCCCACTGCTGCCGCACCAGCGCAGCCGACCGCGACCACACCGCCGCCGCCAATCGACGATACATCATTTCGTGAAAATATGTCGCAGGAACAAAAGGACGCATTTGCGAAATATACATCAGGGCAGAATGTATTCATTACAGGACCGGGCGGGACTGGCAAGTCGGCGCTTATCCGAGAGATTTATAGATACGCGAAGCAACGAGAGCACAATATTCAAGTTTGCGCGCTAACAGGATGCGCCGCGGTTATGCTTGATTGTAAAGCGAAAACAATCCATTCATGGGCGGGAATAGGGCTTGCGAATGGCGATGTCGAGAGAATCGTAGAACGCGTGGATAAGAATTTCTTAAAAAAGAAGGATTGGCGAAAGACGCGCACATTGATTATCGATGAAGTAAGTATGATGTCGAAACGTCTATTTGATATATTAGACATGGTCGGTAAGACAACGCGAAATTGCCATTCTCGACCGTTTGGGGGTATCCAACTCATCTTCTGCGGCGACTTCTATCAGCTTCCACCGGTGGGCGTGAATACCGAAGACCCAGATAATGCGCGGTTCTGCTTTGAAAGTGATAGTTGGTTCCATACCTTTCCGAAAGAAAACCATATACAACTGAAGCAAATCTTCCGCCAGAATGACCCAGTGTATTGTCAAATCCTGAACCAAGTGCGCGAGGGGCGGATTACACGCCGGACGGATGAAATTCTTCGGTCACGCGTCGGCGTACTATTACCGGATGTATCTGAAGATGGGACGCCGCAGACAAAACCGACGATATTATACGCTACACGAAGTCGTGTCGATGAAATAAATCGACTTGAAATGGAAAAACTGGCGATTCTTGACCCAGAAGGCGATACCTACAAATACGTGTTGAAATATCAGACGGACCTGCCTTTGTCAGATAAGGAACGACAGATACGCGCCTCACAATCAAAAGATCGCATTGCAGCGGAAATGAATTCGTTAAAAAACAGTATTTTGTGTGATGAAACGGTCCATTTGAGAGTCGGTGCGCAAGTGATGTGTGTTATAAATATGGAAGAGGCACTGACGACATCAGCTACGCCGATATGTAATGGCAGTCAAGGTGTAATCGTGCGAATGTCGGAGACAGTTATGGGCGGACCGCCACCGTTGCCGATTGTGCGGTTCAATAATGGGCTTGAAATGACGGTGAATTATCATACATGGTTGAGTGAAAATATACCGGGTGTCGGTGTGTCGCAAATACCGCTAATATTATCATGGGCGATAACGATACATAAAAGTCAAGGTGCGACATTGGACCGGTGTATTATTGATATTGGTAGTGGGGTATTTGAAGCCGGACAGAGTTATGTTGCCTTGTCGCGAATCAAATCATTAGAAGGGGTCAGTATCATGAGCTATGATGTATCGAGGATTTTGGTAAATAAACGGGTGAAGGCATTTTACGCAGTGTTGAATCCGTTCCCACCGTCTTCGCCGGAGCGATAGGGGAAGAGAAAGAAGAGAAAGAAAGAGAAAGAAGAGAGAGAAAGAAGAGAGAAGTAAAAAAAATTGAAAAGGTAAAAGAAGAAAGAGGAGAAAGGATAGATA
>Ga0209296_1002140_pt1 | contig 14409 bp, 11 predicted proteins | sample S_130206_EF_Meta_FD_187319 | JGI IMG/M metagenome (GOLD analysis project Ga0209296, IMG submission 187319) | Freshwater microbial communities from Lake Simoncouche, Canada to study carbon cycling - S_130206_EF_MetaG (SPAdes) (version 2) | ecosystem: Environmental > Aquatic > Freshwater > Lake ...
AACCAAAGTACGTGGTCGAGGCTTGCCGTCATGAGTTTCTCGAAATCGCCGATGAGGCTGTGTCCTGTGAGTGCCGCTCCAAGAAGATGCTCATCTGAGAGGTAGGCGAGTGCACACGCATTCATCACTGGGTCATCACCAAATGACTGATTGGCTCGCATCCATGCAGTTTTGGCCATGCCATGACCATCTCGGAGGGCTCGAGTCTGAAAGAACAGGGGTGTTTCTTCATCCTCGAGCGCGTCGGGCCTCGGAGTATCAGCGGGCAGAAACGTTGCCTCACGCTCTTCGCTTTCTTCCGGCGCATGAAAACTCGCGATGCAATTGAGAATCGCACCACCGGACTGCGATGCGACAACTTGTCTGGTGGAGAACGAACGACCGTCGCGAATCCGTTCCACTTCGTAGAGAACAGGCGCTGCTTCATCACCTTGGCGGACGTAATACGCGTGCATTGAATGGGGAATCTGTCCATCGTCAACGGTGAGTGCAGCGGCGCGGAGGGCTTGAGCGATTGCTTGACCGCCGTAAATCCGACCCCATCCGGTATGCGCGCTTGGGGCGAGGAACGCATCGGGGCTCACTGCATCGAGGGTGAGCAGTGTACGGAGGTCAGTGGCAAGGGGAAGCTCAAGAGTCACGCTATGAGCCTGCCATGTGCCGGCATGTGGACTCACTTTTCGGGCTCCGGCGAAGTTGAATGTGATTTATTCGTCTATCCACCCTTCGTGGGACTGGTGCTTCTACCGTTTTCTCCGTCGCCGACTCCCGGCGATACATGACACCCCAAGGGGGGACCAATGGACATGGGCAAGAAGCTCATCGCCGAGGCGATCGGCACCTTCTGGCTAGTTCTCGGCGGCTGCGGCAGTGCTGTGCTGGCGGCAAAATTAATCAGCAGCAGCGATGGCATTCAGCTAGGTATTGGTCTTGTAGGCGTGTCGTTTGCATTTGGTCTCACTGTGCTGACAATGGCCTATGCGGTTGGTCATATTTCTGGTGGCCACTTCAACCCGGCCGTCACCATCGGACTTTGGGTCTCAAAGCGTTTCCCGACGAAGGAAGTACTTCCCTACGTCATCGTCCAGGTGGTCGGTGCGATTCTCGCCGCGCTGACGGTGTGGGCGATTGCCTCCGGACGTGCAGGGTTTGACCTCAAGGCCGATGGACTCGCTGCAAACGGATATGGCGCGCATTCGCCAGGCGGATTCAACCTCGCCGCTGGCCTCATCACTGAAATCGTGATGACCGCAGGATTCCTTTTCGTGATTCTCGGAACGACGGCGAAGAAAGCAGTTGGGGCAGCAGCGCCGATGGCCATTGGCTTCGCGCTTGTACTCATCCACTTGATCTCGATCCCAGTGACGAATACGTCGGTGAATCCGGCGCGATCAACTGGGCCTGCAATAGTTCAGGGTGGTTGGGCCCTTGGTCAGCTTTGGCTGTTCTGGGTTGCACCGATTATTGGTGCGGTAATCGCCGGACTTGTATGGCGATTCCTGAGCCCATCAGACAGCGTTCTTGACGACGAACCAGAAGAGGCACGTGCCTACTGAGTTTGCGCAATAGGTGTGAGTGAGGGCGGCCTGGCATTCCTATGGAGTGTCAGGCCGTTTCTGTTTTCGGAAGATGTGCTGGGTCGAAAGACGATCGCGAGTGGAGTCGCTCACGCGTGAATTTCCGGAACCCGTTCATTCCAGTTGCATGCCGCTTCGATTTCAGATGCAAGACGAATAAGTAAGTCTTCGCGTCCAAACGGTGCAACGAACTGAATTCCAACGGGCAATCCGTTTTCGGTCCACCAAAGCGGCAGTGAGATCGCGGGTTGACCAGTGACGTTGAATTGAGCGGTGTATTGCATGATCGAGGTGACTCGTCCGAGGCCTTCGATCGGATCACTGAGCCAACCAATTTCTGGCGGTGAGCCGTTAAGTACTGGGGTGCAGAGGATGTCGAAACCGTTGGGGTTGAAATCGCTCGTCCACCATGTGGCCATACGACGAGACCATTCCTGCTGCCAAAAGATTGCATTTAGATACTGAGGTGCGGTGAAAGAACGGCCGATTGTCGCAAACATCCAGTTGCGCTCTTCGACATCGCCTTCAGTAATTTCTCGTCCGAGAACTCGTCCCCAATCGTCAAGGTTGTGTGCGATATGGGCAGCGATGACGGTTGTAAATGCGTTCGTGAATTCGGGGTCACCCATCGCCTCTGGGTGCGAATCTTCGATTTTGTGTCCGAGTTGTTCGAGCAGTGACGCAGCAAAGCGAACGGCGCTGGTCATTTCCGACGAGGTCTCGACGTAAGGGAGGAGAGGGTGGTCGAGGATTCCGATGCGCAGTGAACCAGGATCGCGGCCGACTTCTTCGGCAAGAGGTCGTAGCAACGGGGGAGTGGCGTAGGCGTCTCCTGGCATCGGACCAGACATTGCATCGAGAAGGGCAGCGGTATCGCGCACTGTTCGCGTGACGACACCGTTGGTAGTTGAACCGGCCCAGGATTCGCTAATGGCTGGTCCCAGTGGAACTCGACCACGTGTTGGTTTGAGCCCGACGAGTCCGCATGCGCTCGCCGGAATACGAATTGAACCACCGCCATCGCTGGCGTGAGCGGCAGGCACCATGAACGACGCGACTGCAGCTGCAGATCCGCCAGAGGATCCGCCTGTCGAATAGTCCGTGTTCCAAGGGTTGAGGGTGGCGCCGTGTGACTCGGGTTCAGTTGTGATGGTGGTGCCGAACTCTGGAGTGTTGGTTCGTCCAACAATCACAACGCCCGCTGCCCTCAGTCGTGAGGTGACGTAGTCGTCTCGATCGGAGATGTACCCAGCGTTTTTGAGAAACGAAGTGCCAGCGTGATGGGGATCACCCACACTGCGGGTTTCGAGATCTTTGAGCAGAAAGGGCACGCCACGAAATGGGCCTTCGGGAAGCGCGCCTTGGGCCTCAGCCCTCGCCTTCTCGAATCGCTCGTGGATAACAGCATTGAGTGTCGGGTTGACCGCTTCGATGCGCGCGATTGCAGCATCAACGAGGTCTAGGGGTCGGACCTCGTCCGACTGGACGAGTTCAGCTTGCGCGGTGGCATCAAGTTGAGCGAAGTCGGAGTTTGAGGTCATGCAGGGAAACTATCGCCAGGAAATTACGCGTGCTGATGTTCAGGCCGGTTGCGTTCGCAAAATCTGCATGGCCGTTGAGTAGAACGGGCCAAACGCTTGCAGAGGGATTTCAGGGAAAGCTGCACCAACAAGGCCAGCTCCCACCGGGTTTACCGACCAAAACCACACCGCAACTTCAGGGTCGATGTCGGACCGGATCAGACCTTCACCCTGTGCATTTCTCACGAAGTCCGCCATGGAGGAAAGGGCTGCATCTTGGAGCGGACCAACAACGGCAGCGACTTCAGGCTCGTGCCGTGCTGCATCACGAGCAGCAAGGCGCAGACCGCGGTTGTTCACACTCGACTCGTCGTTCAAGCGAGACATGAGGTCTTTAAGTGCTGGTTGTGAAATCGGAGTCGACGACGCAATTGCTCGAACGAGATCGCTACCGACAATCTGGGCGTCACGAGCAAGTTTGGCGAGGATGACCTCGTTCATGAGCCCCGCTTTGCCGGAAAAACGGTTGTAGATGGCGCCAGTCGTCAGTTGGGCGCGTCTCGCGATGTCTGCCACCGAGGCGGCTTCGTAGCCCAGTTCGGCAAAAACCTCCGCAGCAGAGTCAACGAGAGCGACATGGATTTTGTCGTTGACCTCGTCTTCGACGCTGCGAACCTTTGGCATGACGCGTGGCTTGTTCGGGCTTTCGGGAGGAAGCGGAGTCGAGAACGGAACGTTCATCACGGCCATATGTGTGAGGGCGTTGAGAGTTTTCTCTCCCCGCTTTGGTGGTTCGCTTACGAGACCAAAGAAATAGGAGCCGATCCAGGTGGCAGCGCGCATCAAAACCTGAACGCGGGGGTCTTGGTCGTCTCGTACGTCACCGCGTGCGTGCGCCTTGTTGCGTTCGACGAGCGCGATGTCTGCGCGACGTCGGAGAAAGCCGTAGACCGATTCGTGGAGAGCAGGAGTGTGGCGAGCTGCCAAAAGAAGTTCGGCCATAACCCCAAGTTGTTCAGTGTTGAGTTTCGGCGAATCCAATGACCCTGACCAGAACGCGATTGCTTCAGTATCTGATTGCGCTCCGAGTTCTGGTTCGATGCGCTCGGCTATGAGTGCTTCGATAAGAGTTTCCTTGGTGGGGAATCTGTTGTAGATCGCGCTCGTGGCAAACCCACAGGTTTGGGCAATAGAGGTGAGCGCCATGGCGTCATAACCGACGTGACGGAGTTCGGCGGCAGTCGCATCGAGGATTTCGATCCGAAGTTCCGCAGAGCGCTGGCGGCTGACTTTGACCACGGTGTTCCGGCCTTTCGTGAGAGACAATGCAGATTTAAATGAATCTTATTTGTCTAATAGTCTTTGTACCATAATGCGATTAAAACTAGACCCGTTTTTCTCTGCGGGCTCACTCGACGGACCACATTCAGTTACGTGAAGGCATCCGACCGACACTGCAGGTGGACTGCTCTGGGGCGAATGCCGCCGCCTGATCAGGCGGGTTGACCTGTAATTGCCTGACCGCCGCGGCTATCTCGCTTGACGCCACTTGGGTCTTTGGCAATGGCCCCAGCAACGAAGACGTAGGAAATGCCTTTCGACATCTCTGCGGGTCGTTCGACGGTGGACATGTCGGCGATAGTCGCCGGATCGAAGATCGTGATATCCGCATCGGCGTCCATCTGTAGTCGGCCTTTGCGGGCGAGCATCGGAACGCGGGCGTCAAGACGTTTCGCAGGCAGGATCGTGCACTTTGCCAATGCATCCATAAGAGAAATCACACCCATGTCACGTACATACGGACCGAGGAGACGCGAGAAACATCCGGCCCCACGAGGGTGATTGTTGTTGGAAGACTCAGGGATCGCATCGGATCCGATCATCGTCCACGGCGCAGCGGCAGCGGCAGTCACGTCTTCCTGTGGAATCGCATAGGCCACGACGAGTTTGTTTTGTGCCTGGTATTTCTTGAACGATGCAGCCGTAAGTCGTTCCGACGTTCCCGCTAATTGCAGATCGTTGTAGGAAATCCGGTATCGCGATTGCCAGTCACCAGCGAAGCGCGCTGAACCAAGGTATGTGCCCCAAAACGTGTAGGGGTAGAAGCAACCAGTGACATCGAGCCCTTCTTTGCGGGCAGAGTCAATCTTTGCGATCGCTTCTGGCATTACGTGAGTTGCCATTGAGGGGATGTGATCGACATGGAGTGAAACGCCCGTTTGGCGGGCGACTCTGAGAACTTCATCGATCGCGTCGAGAGAACTTTTTCCCACTGGATCCGGCGAGGAATAGCGAATATGCGTGAACAGAGGCATCTCCGCTTGCTTGGCAACTTGAGCGAGTGACACGTATTCATTGAAATCAATCGTTGGCGCGTACTCGGGATCGATGGATAGCCCGATCCATCCGGCATCAAGTTGTTTGTTGAGGTCATCGCTCAGTCGCGAAAGTTGCGTGGGTGTTGCAGTTGACTTCACGCCGATTGAATCGCGGTACCACTGATCGGAGAACGCTCCACCGAAGTTGATGGGTGGCGCGTTCTTGCCTGTGTAGCTGGAGAAGAAACCCTTGGCATCGACTGGCGTCTTGATGCCGTGCATGCCGAGGTTGGTCGTAACGCCATCGCCGAGTTTGTACCAAACCCCATAGGGATTGGGTTCGTACGAAAGCACGTCAATGAAACCGGGTGCGACAACCAAATTGCTGGCATCGATCGTTGTCTTACCGTTGATCGCGTCGGTAGTGATGAGAGCGATTCGGCCACCGATGAGTCCGACGTTGGCAATGGCGTCGAATCCTGTCGCAGGGTCCATGACTCGGCCACCGGAAATGGCTGTGTCGAAAAGTGTCGAAGACGGCGGAGGCTTATACGACGGGTCCAACTTGGGCGGAGCGATCTTCGCTGGTTCTTTGACCTTCACCGTGGTGGTTGCGGAACTGGAACCGTCGGAACATCCGGTGGCAACCGCCGCTGCTGCGACGAGTCCGGCACCGCCCAAGATCAGAAAGCGTCGACGATCGAAGGGGGATCCCGAAACAGAGTTATCGCTGGGCACTTGAGAACGCTACCGGTGTTCGGCGCATGGACGTAGTCGCCCATCGAGCGAATCAGGTACTGCTCGCGCTGCCTACGTGAAGGGGGCAACTGGAGGGAAGTCCGAGAGCGCGAGCTGCTTCACTTGTCAGTAGGCCCACTGGAGTGGCCGTATCGGCAATGCGCGGCAACGCAACGGTCCACGATGTTGTCGGATCAACAACATCGAGCATCGACGTACACCAAGTGCCTGACTGTCGGTCGACAACGCCAGTACCGATCGCAGCACTCATACTTATCGCGTGGTCACCGCCGAGTTGTCGGGTGTAAAACCCGATTGGGATGGTGATGGTGTGGATTTCGGCCCACGTCTCGGGCAAAGTGCGGTGCAACCACGACAGCAATGCGACGGTTGAGCCCGCTTCGGGGAGGACGCCAGTCGTTTCGCGCCACGAATCTGCACCGCCAGTAAATTGTTCTACGAGCCATTCTGCATCGGCGTCTGAACCAGCGTGGTCGCCGGCCACTGCAGCGCACACGATTCCGGACGCATCGAATGCAACAAGGCCCCCACGTGGGTGATTGCCGGAAAGCTCAATGAGTCGGATGTCATTGATCGTGAGACCGAGTGCCGCAAGCCCGTCTATTGCGGTGTGCGTTGCGCCCACGAGTGACTGCCACCAGTTCGCCGTTGTCTCTTTTGTCGTCGCTCCAGAGACATGAGACGAACGGCCCTCGGCGACGATGGAACGAGCCGCGATGTCAGTGATCGTGACTGCAGTGGATTGAGCGGACCAGTCGATGGTCAGCGCGAGTGTCATGTTTTAAGCCTGCCACGGGCGGTCCGCGCTCTACGAGTGCAAGGAGCGATTCACTCGCAGAATCGAACGGTTGCCCAGAGTCGGTCGAAGGTCGCTGGCCCGAGAACCGCCTCGAGGGCGTCGAGAAGGTCGGCGCGATCGGGGAGTGACTCCATGGCCCATCGCGAGAACATGCCGCAATCCATCCAGGTTGCGAGTTTGGCTGCGTCGCTGCCGAAGGGGAATCCGCCTACCGTCGCGATTACGCGGCGAAACCGTTCCCAATCGAGTGAGGTCCCGAGCGAACGAGTCGCTTTGGCGAGTGTCGCAGGTGTGACGGGCTGTTCTGCCGAAGCCCCTGCTGGGTGCAGCCCAAAGATATGTGACCACTCCAGTTCGGGCTCGTGAAGAGCGTGACGCACAAGTACTTCGAGCCACGCGGTAACAACAAAGTTGGTCATTGGTTCTGACGGGGGTGATGTGGGAAGCCCGAGTGTGCGCCGACACGCGTCGGGGACTCGGCCTTGTTGCGGTGACATCGTCGGACCGAACCATCGGGAGTCGGCCTCGGCACTCAAGACAGTGACGGCACAACCATTTCGATTCACGACATGCACAACGGTGTGATGCTCGGGGAATAGTCCTTCGGCCGTTGGATTGGTGATCTCGGCCGGCGCGCGAACACCCACCGCACTAATTGAATCGGTGACGGATCGACCAAGTAATGCTGTGACCGGGTCGGTGGAATCAAGTTGATGAATTTCTGTGATGACATCACCGGTGTAGGTGATGAACGTTGCAATGTTGGGAGACAATGTTTCGAGATCAAGCGTGAGCTGGGCCAGGGTCTCGACGGCGATGGCTGTGGTGTGCATTAGACGATCTCTCCGCGTCGGTTGACAACGGCGACCGGTTCCGGGTGATCGCAATCCCTCGGAGAAATCTGGCGGCTGCCCGAGAACGAGGCAAGGGCTATTTGGCCGCTTACGCGAAGGGGAGTGCGTCTTGAATGCTCGGGGGGAATAACCGGTGGAGCATCGCCTGCAAAACCAACGCGGTTACTCGCGTGTCGGGGAGAGCTCGGTGGGCGTTGGGATGATCGATTCCTAACGCCGCCGCACACGCGGCAAGTGAATAGCCGCCGTTGTCAGGGAGAACATGGCGAGCTAACTGCAGGGTGCACAAAGCAGTTTGATTCGGCAAAGGTGTCTGGGTTCGCTCGTATTCAGCACCCAGGAAGCCAGCGTCGAACGAAAGATTGTGCGCGACGATCATTGAACCTTCAACGCGCTCGGCGAGTTCTTCTGCGATCTCGGCGAATGTCGGTGCGCCAACGAGGTCGTTGGCGCTGATGCCGTGGATATGTGTGGGGCCAGGATCGCGGCCAGGGTCGACAAGCGTCGACCACTCGTCGATGAATGATCCATCGGAAGCGCATCGGACAACAGCGATTTCGATGACCCGATCTCGATCGGAACTGAGACCAGTGGTTTCGACATCGAGAACCGCAAAGGGAAGGACGGGTGGTTGCTCTGACCACTCACGCACGTTCACACTTTGGAATGTCGATGGCTTCTGACTCACGGCACTCACGCTAGATCCTGCGTCCGACAGTCAGGTCACTGTTGTCGATTTAGGAATCGAGGGGGCCGTCGAGCAATTCGGTGACGACGGCAGCGATTTCGCTGCGCTCGGATCGGGTCAACGTGACATGACCAAAAATCGGGTGACCACGGAGGGCCTCGATCACGGTGATGATTCCGTCGTGTCGGCCGACGCGCAGGTTGTCGCGCTGGGCGACATCGTGGGTGAGCACAACGCGGCTGCCTTCGCCGAGGCGACTGAGTGCGGTCAGAAGCACTGGGCGCTCGAGGTTCTGTGCCTCATCAATGATGACGAACGTATCGGTGAGGCTTCGTCCACGTATATGAGTGAGGGGGAGGACCTCAAGGAGTTCGCGATGGATGACTTCATCGATGACCTCGGGACCAGTGATTGCCTCGAGGCCGTCGAGTACTGCAGCTGCCCATGGGCTCATCTTTTCGAATTCTGAGCCGGGCAGGTATCCGAGGTCCTGTCCGCCGACGGCATAGAGCGGTCGGAAAATAACAACGCGTTTGTGGCTGCGTTGTTCGAGAACCGACTCCAACCCTGCTGCGAGAGCGAGCACGCTTTTGCCTGTTCCTGCAGGTCCTCCAAGCGACACGATTCCAATGGACTGATCGGCAAGAAGATCGATGGCGATTCGTTGTTCGGCAGAGCGACCGCGAACATCGAACAACTGGCCATCGCGACGAACGAGGTGCAGCGACTTGTCGGCATGAACGCGAGCAAGCGCTGATTGCGAACCCGCGTGCATGACAACACCGGTATGGCAAGGAAGATCGCGTGCGCGTTCGTCTTCAACTGTTCCGAGTTCGAACAAGTCATCGATCAAGGAGCTTTCACACGCAAGTTCAACGATGCCGGTCCAACTGTCGTCGCGGGCAAGTTCGTTTCGGTATTCATCGGCGTTGAGGCCAACGATCGACGCCTTCAGGCGAAGTGGCAGGTCCTTGGTGACAACGGTGACCTGATTGCCTTCAGCGGCGAGGTTTCGAGCTACCGCCAAGATTCGGTGATCGTTGGTGTCGCCTGCGAGCGAAGGCGGAAGTACGCCGAGGTCTTGATGGTTGATCTCGACGCGGAGTGTGCCGCCGGCATCGTTCACAGTGAAGGCGGTGGTGAGAGATCCGTGTTTGACGCGCCAATGTTCAAGTTGACGCAATGCCTGACGCGCAGACCAACCCAATTCGGGGTGATTGCGTTTCGATTCGAGTTCGAGAACAACAACAACAGGAAGCACAACATCGTGTTCTTCAAACCGTGTCATCGACTTGGGGTCGGCCAGCAGAACTGACGTATCGAGCACGTAGACCTGTTTCCCAAGCGGCGTCATCGACCTCCTCCCGCAGCAAGATCGAAGGATGCTTCCTTCGATTGTGAGGACAGGTTTGACGACATGGCCAGAGTGGTGGTCACTGGACTCCCGTAGGTGCGGTTGTTGCGACCCCGTCATCCAACACCGCGCGTCGGGCTCACGCGCGGATACTTGAAAGGAGTTCGTCTTCCGTTCACAGAGCCGTCATCAACGCCAGCAGTTCGACCCTGTCGAGGGCTGTGGGAGCGACCGCTAGAGATTTGAGAGAACCTTGAACGCCTCACCACGGGCGACACCAGCGATCGATCCGACAGCTTCGGCGTGATCACGCACCCGTTTCCCGAAGGCTTCGGCTGCAACTCCGTCATCGTCCGCAGGAATCGAATGTGTGGTGATGAATTGGCTTGCGTGGGCAAGAAGCGCGTCGACCTTCGCGTCGACGAAACCAGTGACGTCCTCAACGTGATCGGGTTCGTCGGCTTCAAATAAAAGAGCGACCTCTGGGCGATGTACGTCAAGGCCATGGTGGCGGAAATAGTGCGGATCGCGTGCGGCAACGATTCCGTCGAGTGCGAGCCAGCCGGCATTGCGATGATCAGGGTGAAGTCGATAGCGCTTCCACGGGTCGTGGGCGAGGACAACGTCAGGCTGGGTGGACCGAATCCAATACGCGACCTGATCGCGGACATGGAGCGTTGGTTGCAACTCGCCGTCGACATGACCGAGCATCACGACTTTGCCGGTGGAACCAAGACGGCGCGCTGCTTCCATTTGTTCGGCTCGTCGTTGTTCCACAAGCGCCTCGGTATCGCGATTGGGGTCCCAGGTTCCTTTTGAGCCGTCGGTCAATACGAGATGGTTGATGACGCAGCCTTTGCTCGCCCACTTTGCGAGCGTTCCGCCGCACTGAAATTCCGCATCATCGGGATGAGCAACGATCACGAGAGCGCGACTAGGGGTGGCGAGATCGTGAGAGTCCATGGAGTGAGTCGGCAGATCGCCAAGTGGCAGTGGGGGGAGTTCGGACGTCATGTTGTTTTTCCCCAATTCGGAGCCACTAAATCTTCAGGCCGGTCAACATCCCATGCAAGTCGGTCATCGTGAATGACGCGGACTGCGAGCCCAAGTCGTTTGGCTTCTGCCTGGTGTCGCTGAAATGAGGAGGGGCCATAGGAAAACACGAAGCCGCTGTCGGTTGGGATCACAATGACATTTGTTCCATCGCCGTGACGATCGGGAACGAGTGTGACGCCGTCGTAGTCAGCGAGCCACTCGAGGTGCTCGGCGTGGGGAAGGTCGGCGTGCGCAACGATCACAGTGTCGACATCGAGGTGAGCGAGATCAGCCACGCCTTCGTTCACGGCACCATTGAGGCCGCGGTCCGGCTTCCACAGAACGCTTGCGCCTTGCTGGGTCGCCCACGTTGCCACCGCTGTGTCGTCACACACGACCCAGACCGCAAGGGGAGCAGCTGCAGCTACGACGGTTGTCGCCATCGATTGAGCGAGCGTTGAGCGTTCGTCGGGATTGAGGGCTTCGGCCAGACGCGCTTTTGCATCGGAGAACGCTTTGACGGGAATGAGCACAGCACGCGTTGGCTCAGAATCGGACACCGCCGGAGTGTAGGTCGGGTGGTTCGCGTGGCTTCTCGCCACCCTTGGCGTGATGGCGAGATCGCTGCGATGAATGGATGGCGTTCGGCCGGGGGTAGCGTCGCCGCCGATGGAGCGCGCCCTGTTGGACCAAAACGCCACTAACCAAGCAATCGCCGATGCGTGGGTTCTGCTCGGCACGATCGGTGCTGGTGGCCGGGCGAAGGTGGACCGTCGCGGGGTCATCACCTCCGAGGGAGCGACGTGGTCGCTCGATTGGTGGGTAGGGGCCGAAGACCGATGGCACGTGGCGTCGGGCGCTGCTCTTGTGCGCCAATCTCTCATTGAGTCCACGCCGGTTGTCCTCAGCGCCATGAGGCTTCCCGGTGGCGAGATCGAGCAGCGAGCATGGAGTGTGGTCGATGGCTGGACCGGTAGTCCTGTGCTGGTCGTCGCTTTTCACAATGCCACGTCGATTCCGGTTGCTCTTGCCTTAGCGTTTTCGAGCGCATCGAGCGCGTTGTCGACGATCGATTTCGCCGATGGCATCGTTACGATCGATGGCGACGCCGTTGCTGCGTTTTCACGATTGCCAAGTCGGTTCGGATTTGAACTCGATGGGCGTTCGGCGCAAGACATCACCACTGCCGGCGATGCGGTCAATGCTTTTCCTGATGGCGGAATCGAGTTGCGCCGCGAAAGCGCAACGGCGTCGTTTGTATTTCCGTTGCCGCACACAGCGACGCTGCAAGTTGTTCTTCCTCTCGGATCGGCGATGAGCGCTGCTGATCTCAAACGTTGTGATCTCAACGCACTTCCTCCCTTTGAACGGGTGGTCGCTGGATGGAAAGCACAGACGGCGCGAGCGCCGAAATTTGAACTTCCCGAGCGGCAGAGCGAAGAAGCAATCGATGGATCCCGCTCTCATCTTTTGGTGCACGTTGCGGGCGAGGATCCTCTTCGTTGGCCAGGCATTCCTGTCAATGGTCTTGAGCGGTCAGATCTCACGATGGCTCTCGACGAACAAGGACTCTCGGCAGAATCTGAGCGCCTTCTGGTCGCGTCGACAGACCTTCAGAATGCCGACGGTTCTTTTGATTCGTTACGTCTTGATGCAACTGCGAGTTGGGTCGTGGCGTTAGAACGACACGTCGCATTGTCGGGCGACGGCGCGTTCGCCGACCAAATGATTGAACGAGTGGCTTCGGCCGCTCATTGGATAGCGAAGCGGCAACGCGGAAGTCGTTTGCGGCGTTCGAGTTCGTTCTTTGCCAATGGCGATGGTCCGATTGGGCTCGATACTGATCAGCGTGTTGGTTATGACGCTCGTTGGACGGCTCGGGCCTATCGCTCTGCGATTGCGTTACTTGACGGTGCCGCGCAACCTGATGCCGCGCTCGCTGTGCGACTGCACTTGGTGGCGCTTAGCGACGAGATGGATCGTCGTGGTGTGTCTCGACAGGGGCCGGGCGATGGAACGGTTGCCGACAACGCGATCTTGCAACTCCGACGAGAGTTACTTTCCGGAGAACCGCTCTGGACATGGCCCAGTGAAACCGACGCACACGATCCTTCTCGGACCGCAACGTTCTTGAGAACTATTCGAGCCATCGTTGCGTCCGATGCTGGTGATGTCGTCGACCTTCTTCCCGGGTTCAACGAGGAATGGCTCGGTCAACCAAGTGCGGTGCATCGACTGCCAACGTCTGCTGGTTTGATGTCGTTTGCACTGAGATGGCACGGGGCTCGCCCGGCGTTGCTTTGGGACGTCGAGGGTGATCGGGATGTCACCATTACTTGCACATCCATTGACCCCGAGTGGTCGACCACCGATCAGCGAGGCGAGGCCCTCCTTGCTGCGCCCGTGTTTGACCATGTTCACCGTCATTTCGACCATGCCAGTGAGGAATCGGTGGCGGAATCCCCGGTCGATGAGGGAACCTCATTCACCTGAGGTGAAACGAGGCCGATGCCACTTGCGGCCACATTTTTGGCCTCGTGCGTAGCGAAAGTCGCGGCCTGCTCTCGCATGTGCCTCGGGTCACGTCTATGGTTTGGCCCACAGAGGGGTTCCGTGGGGTATCCCGATCCGAACCGTCGGCTATGGCCGAAGGAGGCAGTAATCATGCAGAGGCGTGCGGGAATCCGTCGCTGGGCACCAGTCGTCGCAGCAGTCATGGCCCTTGGCCTGATCGCAACGGCGTGTGGTGGGAGCTCAAGTAGTTCCACCGACAGCGGCAAAACCAGTGACGTAACCATTAAGGCTTCCGGTCCTCCGAAGGCTGGCGGCTCGGTCAAGTTTGCGCTTGAAGCTGAGACCGATGGTTTCAATCCGTCCAGCAACCGTTGGGCTATTTCGGGCTACATGATTGGCAACGCGGTCTTCGATCCGCTTTCTGCTTATGACGCCAAAGGCAACTGGGCTCCGTACTTGGCGAAGGCCTTTACGCCAAGTGCCGATTTCAAAACATGGACTGTCGATCTTCGTGCCGGTGTGAACTTCTCTGACGGCACCCCTGTCGACGCAACTGCCGTCAAACTCGCACTCGACACGGTGAAGGCCAATGCCCTCACCGGAGCCGCCCTTGCGAATATGGGTTCCATCACGGTGGTATCGGCTTCACAGCTCACGATCGCCACGGTCGATGCTTGGGCATCGCTTCCCGCAGTGCTCACGACCCAGGTTGGCTTCATTGCTGCCCCCGCCCAGCTCAAAGCTGAAGGCCCAGCAGCAACTCGTCAGCCGATTGGTTCTGGTCCATTCATTCAAAAGGAATGGATTCCAGACAATCGTTGGACTGGTACGAAGAACGCCAACTACTGGCGTTCCGATGACAAGGGCAACAAGCTCCCGTACCTCGATTCGGTCGAATTCCGCCCGATCGTTGACCCGCAGAACCGAGTGAACGCGCTTCTCTCAGGTGATGTGCAGATGATCCACACCACCGACTGGCCGGCAATTAATC
>Ga0209296_1002141_pt1 | contig 14409 bp, 17 predicted proteins | sample S_130206_EF_Meta_FD_187319 | JGI IMG/M metagenome (GOLD analysis project Ga0209296, IMG submission 187319) | Freshwater microbial communities from Lake Simoncouche, Canada to study carbon cycling - S_130206_EF_MetaG (SPAdes) (version 2) | ecosystem: Environmental > Aquatic > Freshwater > Lake ...
AAAAATAAATCAAACATATCAATTCAGTTGGGTTGGTGAACGTGTTGGTCCTGTCAGAAACAAATATGCATGGGAAGAGTGCATGATTGTTGCCAGAAAGGCCTTGACAGAAGGTGTATTACATGATATAATACACAAAACAAATTCAATGTACTATCATAACACCTCGGTAAATCCGGCATGGAAACTGAAGTATGTTGCTAAAATTGGAAACCATCTATTCTATACAAGAAGTTAAAATGCCGACAAAAAATGAAATAAGTGAATTTAGTACCAAGATAGCGGAACTGGCTGAAGAAGAAAATCTTTCAATCATGGATGCTATTGTTGGTTACTGTGAACAAACAGGTATGGAGATTGATGTAGCATCTACATTAGTTTCATCTGCCTTAAAGGCAAAACTGCGTGAAGAAGCACAAGAACTCAACTTATTGAAAAAGAGTTCTAAACTACCCATATGATTTTCAACTTTGAGGAAGGCTCTGGCTTCTCGGCCTTTGCCATGTTCAATGCGCTTAAACTTCATTTTACTACTGATTCTTACGATTATATTCGTTACCACGGAAAGTCCAATGTTACTGCCGATAATTTTGCCAACAGAAAGGACAAATATTCTTTCTATAAATTATCCCGTAAGTACCGACTGGAAGAATTAAAGAACTTCTATGTGTCAAACCTCCTAGAAAAAGATGTCAACTGGATTGGTGACATTAATAACCTAGATGGTGAAGAAACCTATAAGAAGTGGCAAAAAAGAAACCAGAGCTTGACATATCGCTTTGAACAAGATATAATACACCTACTTAATGATGCACAATCACCAAATCAAATGTTGATGGTTGAAGATGGACAATATCCATTGTTGTTGAAAGAAGTAATGTATAGTAATATTGTGGTAGAAACTTTGGTTATATTGAATGACATTATGAATTTCTTTCCTATGTGGGACAAAAAGATTGCTGACACAATCGTATGGCCTTCCATGAGATTAAAATTTATAAAGTATACACCATTTATTGATTATGATAAACCAAAGTTTACCACAATACTGAAGGAGTGTTTGAAAGAACACGCCTAAATAATCCATATTATGAATAATGTGGACAATCCGTTAATACTCCGTTATATTCCGTTTATACTAGAAAGGTAAAATTATGACAGATTTTTCTAAATTGAAAAAGAGTTCAGGCAATCTGGACAAACTCACTAAAGCCATCGAGCAACTCTCAAGCTCATCAGAAGGTGGTAAATCCGACAAAGACAATTACTGGAAACCAGAAGTAGATAAAGCTGGTAATGGCCTTGCCGTTATTCGTTTTCTACCTGCTGCCGCAGTTGATGGTGACGATGGTCTTCCTTGGGCTAAAATCTTTGGTCATGGATTTCAAGGTCCAGGCGGGTGGCTCATAGATAATTGTTTGACTACTAAAGGTCAACAATGTCCAGTATGTGAACACAACAACAAGTTGTGGAACTCTGGCATCGAAGCCAACAAAGAGATTGTACGTAAACAAAAGCGTAAACTCTCATACATTGCTAACGTGTATATCGTAAGTGATCCTAAGCATCCAGAGAACGAAGGACAAGTTAAATTGTTCAAGTTTGGTGCCAAGATTTTCGAAAAGGTTACTGGTGCAATGAACCCATCTTTTGAAGATGAAGTAGCAATCAATCCATTTGATATGTGGAAAGGTGCTAACTTCAAATTGAAGATTACTAAAGTTGCTGGTTATCAGAACTATGATAAGTCAGAGTTCATGTCATCTACTGCATTATTGGAAGATGATGATGAATTAGAAAAGATTTGGAAATCACAGCATTCGCTCACGGCGTTGACTGCTGATAAAGAATTCAAATCATATGATGACTTGAAGGCTCGTCTGGATAAAGTATTGGGTGCTACTGATGTACCTAAGACTACTGTAGAGACTCTGAAGGCTGCACCTAAGAAGGCAGTAACAGCAGATATCTCAGAAGATGAGACTGATGAAGATTTGGCTTACTTCTCAAAGTTAGCTGAAGATTAAAGAATCCCATGCAAGTGCAGACCCCGCTTCGGCGGGGTTTTTTATTTCCTACTTTGAACTAGAAGATTTAAGTAGGCCCAAGTCACGGATTTCAATAGTTCTTATGTTTTGGTCCTGTACAGTATTTTTTTGATTCAAATTCATAACACTAGTTTTTTGTTTTTCAAAATATTCTTCAAGAGCTTTAATCTCATCTGATTCCATTATATTTGGAACACCTTTGAGTTTTTCTATTATTGGTTCCAACCTTTTAAGTTCTTTACTCACACCATCAATAGTTTTATCTAACGTATTTTTAGCAGTATCAATACCCATTGATTTATACACGGAATCCATTTTAGAATCAATTTCAGCTTTTATTTCTGCTGAATTTTGGCCAAATATCAAGCTTACCATTTTGTCACCAGCAAGTAAATATTTTGAACGACCAGAAAGAAAGCCAAATGCAGTATTTTGGCTTTTCATAGGATTTTTCCATGTATCACCTAGATGTTTGAGTAATAGGTCATTTGTACTTTGTTCAAAACTTTTTAGTACATCTGTTGCATTTGCGATTCTTTCTGGATTACCGCTCTTTTCAGCATCAAGAAATTGTTTGTGTGCTGCTTCATATTTTTGATATGTTTTAAATAGCTCTAAAGCTTCTTCATTAGTCAAAGCAAGTTTTGCTGATTGGCCAAGAGAACCTATTAATGGAACATCATATACATTTTTTTGACCTGTTTTAAGTTTATAAAATGTTTCATCATCATATTCTGTATCATTTTGAGATTTATCTTTGAAGGCGTGCACCTGAGATTGTGGTTGCCCACCTTCCATAAAACGACCAGTTTCTTTACCTGTATCTTTATCATATGTAATCTTTTCTGAGCCAGGTAATTGATTTTTATACTTAGAAAAATCTAATCCTTTTGCAAAATCTGTATCTTGGCCAAATATCAATGAACCAACGACACCCGCAGCAAGAAGTTTAATTGGATTTCTAAAAACGCCCCATAAAAGATTTGCTAGAGTAGGCAAAAGAGATATTAATATATTAGAAAAAAGTTTCATTGGTGTCTTAAACATTTCACCAATCAAAGATAATGTTTTAACTAATCCACCAATTGTTAATATTGTAAGTAAACCTTCTCCAATAACCTTAAAGAATGAAAATACTTTCTTAAAAACACCAAATATACTACCAAATATTTTACTTAAAATTCCATCTTTTTCATCTGTTTCTTCTTTTGGTTTTTCTACTTTTCCTGGCACTTTTTTGTTTTTTACACCTAAAGCATCCAAAACTTTTTCGTGTCGTTTTTGGTCTTCTAATACATTTTCTTCTTCAAAGTTTTGTTCTTTCTCATATCGTCTGGTATTATCTTCGTCAATCTTTCGCATTAGATTATACATTTTGGCCAAAATATCGGCTGTACTGTCATTAACTTTGACTGGACTTTTCGAACCAGCAGGCACTCTACTTCTATCTGGACCATAGATAGAACGTTTTCTTTTGTAACCACCGAATCGTTCAATATCTCTTTCGGAATAATTCATAGCACGACCGGCTACAGTTCTAATGGTTCTTCCAATAGAACCAGATCCAGTTAACATTCTAACAAATGTCATGGGTGTAAATTTTTCTTTAAAACCCATTGCTCGTGCTTTGAATTTATCTGATACAGCCTCACCGAAAGTCCTGTCCTGTTCGAACATTAACTCCGATATACTTTTACTTCTTATTAGTGCGGAACGTGTATAATCCATTTTTTAACTCAGTTGTTGTATTTTACTGAACAATATTGAAGTGTCATCTGATTCAGCCACTTCTTTGACAATTTTTTCTTTTTCTATAATAATGATATTACTGCTGATAAGTTGTTTCATGCGATCCATCATAGATGTTTTTTTATCAGGAACAAGATTTTTTGATTCAGGATTCAATAATTTTTTTCGTTCTTGTTCTTTCAACAAATCAGACATTGGCTTCATTTCTGATTTAAGATTTTGTTCTTCTATATTTTGTTTAACTAATTTATTAAAATCTTGTTGTGTTCTAGGTTTAACACTATCATTAATTGCAGATTCTTTTATTTTTTTAGGAAGTCTTGACGGTGCCGATGGTATTGTCGCAGAGCCTGCAATACCTGTTTCAGGATTGGCTTGCATAGATGGAATATTTGATTTATTGGCCATAGGAGTAACTGTATTACCACCAAAAGCACTCATTAAATCTTTTGCAATACCCATACGTTTTTCTCTATGGAGTCCTTTACTTTGTTCATAATCTTTGTCAACTACAGCAGCAGCTTCACCAGCTGTTTTTTGTTGATTTACAGCTAGGCCTGCTTTTTTGTGTGTATTTTTAAGTTCATAATCAACATGTCCTAATTGTTCTTGCCGTGATGCGTCAAATACATCTTTGCCGACTACTTCTTTAAAAGTCTTTTGCCGTGCTTCTTGCCATTGAGCAATACCTTTAGCTTTACCATTATCACCAAGAGCTTTAGGGTCCAAATGTGGACCAGATTCGGCTTGTAAATTTGCCACGATACCCGCTGCAGCTTCTTTGGTATAACCTTTTCCAACAAAAAAATCAAAAGCTTCTTTTGCTTCTTTAGTAGCATAAGGACTTTTACCTGACATACCTTGAGAACTCATTGGAGTTGTACCACTAGGTGTGGTTTGTGTAACTGGTGATGTACCAGGAAGAGAAGATGTTGATTCTTCTTTCTTGGTTGTTTTTAATACATCAGCAACATCTGCCACTTTACCAGTTTCGGCCATCTTGGCAAATGCTTTTTCTATAAGAACAAGACCACCAATAGCAAGGCCAGCTTTAAGTAAAGAACCAAAACCAAAACCTTTACCTTTTTTTGTTTCTTTTTCTTTTTGTTTTTTACCAGTTAATGCAGCAATCAACTGTTTGTTTTTTAAATCCTCATAATCATCAATTTCTTTTTTGTGTTTCTTTTCTTTCTTTAATCGTTCCAAATCTTTTTTATAATTTTTGGCCATGAAGTTATACAGTGTGGCCACGATGTCAGCCTCACTTTCATTTACTTTTAATCTCTCCACTTTACCTTGTGGTACATTGGTATACTTTGGATCTTTTTTACTACCATTTCGTACAGATTCTTTGTTATCATCGGTATTTTCATCATGTTTTTTACGTGGCTTTGCGCCAAACATCTGTCCAGCTTTACTGGACTGAAATTTATTTAATAATCCTTCACCGAATTGTTGAATACCTGTACTTGGTGTGTTCATCGTTTACTTGCTGATTTTTGTTGTTTTATTTTTTCATTTTCTTCTTCAATATATTGCACTAACAAATTAATATAAATGTCTCTTTCCCACGGTATCATATTTTCCAATTCAGTTAAAGAATACTTATGATGTTGCATTAGTGAGAAATTGGTCTTGTAATAGTTTTTCAAATTATCATAACAAAATATTACCCGAAAAAATTTTCGAGTCCCTCCAAATTCATAGTATGGTCAAATCCACACTTAGAACACTTCATATCAACCTTCTTGTTGATTTTTGGTAGGTTTTCAAAGAAAGATTCTAGTTTAGAAAATTGGTCTTGACTCAATGATTCTAAAAACTGCATCATTTCTTCTCTGGATGTTTCGTTACCATAATAGTATTGTTCACCATCATAGATGCTTTCCACAGAATCAATCATAATATCAAAAGCAATTTCAACGGCTGATTCTTTTTTGGACAATTTTTCAATGATTGAAAATTTTGGATATTTCATTTTCAATACAATTTTATCAGTTATCTGAATCTCATTGGTTTTGGAAGTATCAACATCAACCTGAATCTCCAACAAATTGATTTTAACTTCCATTCTGTTACCACATTGTTTTTCATCTACAACATTGGTACAGACATATTTGTTTTCAACAATCTCACCTACAGACCTTGCACGTAGGTTGATAAAATAATATTCTATATCTGTAACAGGTAAATCTTCAATGTTTACACCTTCAGTTAAAGTACAATTTGTCAGAACTTGTTTAATGTTCCTTTCAATCGTTTCTTTGTTGTCATCTTCCATTGCCATCATAAGATTTTTTTGTTCTTTGACCAAGAATGGTCTAAACTTTATAGTCTTTTTAGATAATGGTAAAGTCAATTCATACGTTGGTGTATCAATTTTTGGTAAAGCCATAATAACTCCTTCTAATAATTAAAAATTACTGAATAACGAATCGTTTTTCCAGTAAGTATAGGCAAATGTAACAGACATTTTATGTACTGCATCTGTATTACTCCAATCTAAGTCCATTTGATTTATGGATATAGGAAACGCATCAAACAAATCAACAGAATATGTTCTTTTATTTGATACATTATATTGATTAATTGTTAATGTTGTTGCATATTCATCTTTATATAGATAATTGTTTGTGGAACTTGTATTAATATAACCAAGCCAAGCATCAAACAAGTATTTCTGTTTCATATCATCATCTACATAAAAAGATAAATCAATATCATTATAAGTGGAAAGATATGGAAACTTTTCAATCGGACCATATGTTTTTTGGTCCAATGTAGCAATTGTTCTACCTGGTAATTGTGCATTCTCACATCGATAGGTTAGATTCCTACTATCAACTATTGGAGAACCAATTAAAATAAATGGTACAGGAATGATAACATCAAACCGGCTAGGTCTTGCTAAGTCTGTTCTAAAACTGGATTTAAAGGCACTAATTGATCCGGCCATTATGAGTTCCTTATTTCGTTTACTGAATCTTGCCAAACCTCTTGTGGTTTGGCTTTCTTAAATTGATGTATGGGCAAGAATGTGGCAATGTCCCACTCATTATGTTCTATGGAAAGAATCCTGGACTTAACATGGCTGTAAAGGTACTGTTTGATACATGGCCTGAATTCTTTCAGTTTGGATGACGCATCCAACATCGGATACGTGATTCGGAGTCTCTTAATCTCATCTTCATCATTGTAAATGGCGAACGGTAACAATTTTTGAAGAAAAATTATTCTATATCTAATTGGCAAGTAATGTAGGTTTAGACCTATAAAACCATCGGATGTTCTTTTAAGTGGTATAACCAAAGGAAATCTGTCATAATATGGCAATTCTGCCTTACCTTTGGGGTCATATACAAAAAAATATAAACCACCCATCAAAAACTTTTGTCGGTCACTTGGTCTTACATAACGGTGTGTTTCTTTGCTCATAACAGCAGATGCAGCTGTTGGGTTTCTCAGAGTACCTATCTTTTTCATAAGCCACTTGTAAGATTCTCGACTATTTGTTTGATAGGCGAGCTCGGCTTTTTGTTCAGATAATGTAGTAAGTATTGAAGGTTTTATAGTCATGGACTATTTAGTTAGAGACCTAGGTGGTCTTCTGTCATTAACATAAACTGCCAGCCACGGTCGAGGCAGTATTCTGTTGCGGCCTTCCATTTGGCCTGATTGACACCCCATGTAACCACCTCATTGATGTATTGTTTGGTCACACGTTTCTTTTTTTCTGGTTCTTGTGTTTGTTTCTTTGGTTTGACCTCAATCATCATTGTTTTGGTTGAACCATCTTTACCACGGGACTTAACGACAAAATCTGGAAAGTATCTATGCACTCTACCATCTACTGGAGATTTGTAAGGAATGATAACCTCTTCTGAAGCCCAAGATAAAATGCTTGGATTTTTGTCGAGCCAGTTCATTACCTTACACTCCCAGCTGGAGCGGTAGATGATTTTTGTGTGGTCCCCAATATATTTCTGAGGATTTCGTGGTCTAAATGTTCCTGAATATGCCATAAATACTATATATAACTTTTTTACAAAGAGAAAAATGGCAGACGAAACACAACCTTCATGGTTTCAACAAAATATTACTGGTCCTTTAAAGAAATTGACTGTAAACAAATACGACTTTGTTAAATTACAATACCCAGCAGACCTACACGGACGTTCTAAAGGTGGTCACCGAGTACAGTTTGATTTTTTTGATGCACGCTCTTTTGTTCTTCCTGATGAAATAATTACTAAAGCTTTAGAGTCTGGTGCAACGGCTGCTTCTACGGCAGATACATTTGCATCAGGTCTAGCTGCAACAAAAACTGAATTAGAGAATATGTTTAAGACAGATGTGGCCAAGCAGGTCGAAAACATAGGTAAGAAATTAGAAACTACAGCAACTAAATTTAGAGGTTTTGTACAAAATCGAAAAGATTATAAAACATGTGTTGGTTTGTATATGCCAGACACACTGGTGTTCAATCAAGCTGCTGAATATGGTGAAATTTCAATTCTTGGTGCCGCAGGAGCAGTTCAGGGTGTTGGTGCAATTCCAAATGCTATACAAAGTTTTCTCACTAATGATGCAACAAGATTAATTTTAAACAAAGCGGGATACGCTTTTAATCCTCAAGCTCAAGCAATGTTTCAAGGTATACATTTTAGAACATTTAATATGTCTTTTACTTTTACACCAAGATCCGCACAAGAAGCTGAACAGGTCAAAAAAATAATAAAAACATTTAGGACTTATGCTGCGCCTACAATTCTTGATGCTAGTGCTGGTTTTTTCTATAAACCACCAGGAATTATTAATGTAACTTTTTGTAATGAACTTGATTCAAATTTAAGTGAAGGCACCGCTTTTTTAAATCAAAATATATTGCAATTAGCGGATTGTGTATTGACTTCCGTAGATATAAATTATGCACCAAGTGGCTGGTCAGCACATAAAGATGGCCATCCTATACAAACTACTATGGATTTAAGTTTTCAAGAAATAGAACTTATCGATAGACAGATGATAGAAAAGGGTTATTAAAAATGAAATATTTTAATACATTACCAAAAATATTATCGACAGACTATAATGGAAATGCCATAGTTTTAACAAATTTATTGGCTCGTGCTAATATTATACCAGAAGTGTTAAAAAGTCCACTTTTGTATTATACATACGACATACAAGAAGGTGATACACCAGAAATTGTTGCACATAAGTATTATGATGATTCATATAGATATTGGATTGTTCTGTTTGCAAATCAAATGATTGATCCGCAATGGAACTGGCCACTAAGTATAAACAATTTTCAGAAATATATTGTTGATAAGTATACAGCATTTAATCCATATTCAACGGTACATCATTATGAAAAAATAGTTGAACAAACTGATGTGTCAACTAATACAATAACTAAAAACATGATTGTGATAAGTCAGAACACATACAATAGTCTTGTATCAAGCACATCAACATATATATTACCAACAGGAACAGTATCAGTAAAAACAAGTGGCCGAGCTGTTGACTATTACACATATGAATTAGAATTGAATGAATCTAAAAGAAATATTAAACTATTAAATCAAAATTATGTTGATGAATTTGAATCTGAATTTAAGAGATTGATGGTCTAAACATGGCAGATAATAAAATATATCATGCACAAAGTGTATCCATAGATGAAGTAACTGTTTATCCAACAAATGGAGAACCTCTTTTAATTAAAGAATTGGTAATTGAGTTGTCCTATTTTGAAGATTTATATGGTGATACAGTATCAGGATATGTAACACTAAGAGATACACAAGCTATTGTTCAGAGATGGCAATTATTGAATTTATGTAAAATTAAAATCAATTTTGGTAGAACGAGTGGCGCCAAAGAAAACACTTCTGGCACTTTTGTTATATATGCTATAGATAAAAAAACAACTGGCCATCTAACAGAAGAATATGTAAAACTACATTTTTGTTCAAAAGAGTTTTTAGATTCAGAATCATCTAAGGTACAAAGACCTAGACCCGAAGGTGGTGAAGAAATACATAAATATGTAAAATACATATTAACAGATTTTTTAAAAATTAAAGATACAGTTAAAAAAATTGATATTGAAAATACACAAGGTCTTTATGAATTCAATATAGAAACAAAAAGTCCTTTTGCAGCAATAAATTGGTTATCTGTTAGAGCAAGGTCGGCTTCTCAACCTTTGGCTGGTGCTGACATGTTATTTTTTGAAAATAAAAATGGTTATAATTTTAAATCTTTAAGAACATTAAGAAGTAAAGATACATATAATTATTATAATTATAATATAAAAAATGTTGGTACAGATATAGAATTAAAAACACATGATATACTTCAATTAGAATATGTTAAAAGTTTTAATGCTCTAGAAGCAATAAACTCAGGCGTTTTTGCAAATCAATTAATAACGGTTGATACAATTACCGGCCAAAGCAAACTTGTAAATTTTAATTATTCAGATTATATCAAAAACAATAAACCATCCAACGGATATGGTGTTATAAATGATGTAACTTTATTTGGAAAAAAATTAAGTGAAAATTATAGGAGTGTTACAAGAGTCTCTGCAACCAATTCAGATTCAACAAACACTAAAGATATTACTGGAACAAATCCTGGTTCTATTCCCAAAGATTTCACAGTTGAAAATTATATACCACATAGAAAAACACAACTGTTATTATCCAATTTTACCTTGTTAAAAGTTTCTGTTCCAGGTGATCCTAATTTAACAGTTGGCATGACCATCAATTTGAATATCTATTCTCTGGCTATAAATGGAGACATAAGAGAATTAGATAAATTTTATTCTGGTAAATATTTAATAAATGCTGTACGACACGTTTTACAACCATCAAATGGAATGTACCAAACATATATGGAATTAGCAAAAGATAGTTACTCAGAGCAGTTAGAATCGGGAGGAATAAATTAATGAATTTTGATGAACAGTTACATAAATTGGTTTATGGTATAGTAGAGTCGGTCGATGATCCAACAAACCTTGGTCGAGGTAAAGTTAGGTGGTATATACCATCACACATGTATCCTGCAACACCTAGGCCAACAGAAACATTACCTTGGGTACAGTTGGCTCTAGGTACAACATTTTCTGTACCGCCTGTAGGAACAATTGTTCAAGGTTTCTTTGAAGATGGTGAAGATTTTCAAAGACCTGTTGTATTAAACTTTATTCCAAGATGGAATAAAAATATACCAAAAGCATTACTTGATTATAGTGTTCCAAATAATACTATTCCAAATGATGTTGTTTCTCCTACGTCACAACAATCATTAAATCGAAGCACAAAACAAGCTGAAATAGAAAAAGCACCAGTAAAATCAGCTTCCAATGTTGACGGAAGAGTTAAAGGTGTATCATGGTCATTATCAGCACAAGGTATAGTTGCAGGTACTGGAATTTCAGTAACAAATACAAATATATCACATGTCTGTGATTTCAGATATAATCTTGATTTTGATATTGGTTTGACTGGACTGTTGAATCCAATTACAGCCATAACACAAGCAATTAAAAATGGTAAAAATAATGCCGCTAATATTATTGCTATGATGATTAAAAAATTAAGTGATACAATTTCAGCAGCAATTAAGGCAATAGTAAAAGCAGCCGGACTTGATCCTACTGGTACAGTATCAACAATTTATGCCAGAGTAACCGGTGTTTTACAAGATATCAATGACTTCATTAAAGATATTGCTGAATATGTTGAAATTGCATCAACTATATATTATTTGGTTAAAAATATTAATGATATCATTACATATTTACAAAGTTTACCAGCAAGATTTTTGGCAATCGTACAAGATTGTATAACAAGATTCTTGAACGGTGCAAAACAATTCGCTGCTCAAGTTGCAGCAATTCCTGGCCAAATTGGTGCCACAGTAGATTCGTTAGCGAGTTCAATTCAAGCTAGTGCTGATGAATTACTTGGTCAACAACAAAGTGAACTTAATTCGATAACTATACCTGATAATTTGAAAACTTTATTCAATGATCCACATTTAGACCATAGTAATACAATTATTCAATTTGTTTCTGATACTTATGGAAATTCAAATACTGTTATGGCAACAGCAGAATCCAACAATTATGATCCAACAAAGGTACAATGGGCATGAACAAACCTGACGCATTTTGGGGCTGGAATGAACCGGAATCAGCAGCCAATACAGATTATCAACCGGTAAATCCATATAATCATACAAGATTAACAGACTCGGGTCATCTAATTGAATTTGATGACACAAAAACACGGGAACGAATTCGTGTAATGCACCGTTCAAATACATTCATAGAAATGCATCCGAATGGTGATGAGGTACATAAGATTTGGGGTGATGGTTACTATATTACATTGGGTGACCATAACATTTCAATCGGCGTAGATGATGGAAATCTTGCCAAAAAATTGAATATCACAGTCTATGGTGATGTTAACATGCAAATAGCAGGTAACAAAGTTGAAAATATTGATGGTGATGTAACTCAACACATCAAAGGAAGTTACACACAAGTGGTAGAAGGATATTCATCCGTAACATCTCAGCTTGGTGCATCAATTACTGCCGGTGGCGGCATTTCAGGTGGATTACAAATTAAAGCAGCAAACGTGAATATGGATGGAAATTCCAGAATTCGTGGTAATCTGAATGCTGGAAACATTTATTCTCAAGGTAGAGTTGATACATCGGAGACTGGTGGCATGAGAGCTGGTATAGCTGGTTTTGTTACACCTCTTGGCGGTGTGGCAGTAGGTTTTCCTTTGGCCGTACCAGGTAATATAATATGTGTTGGTACAATGAATGCTGGAATTGCTGTGAATGCTGGGGTTGCAATGAATTCACCACTTAGTAATTTTGGAAACATGTTTGCTATTATGATGACGGATGTTGTTAACACAACAATATATGATACACATACACATCTAGGAGTTATGAATGGTGGTGGTATGACTGGTTCATCAACTATTCAAATGGCGTGAGGATATAAAATGAGTATTTTTGGTAGATTAGGTTATGATGCAGCAAATACAGCAAATTCTGTAACTCCTTTTTCCACGGATGTGGCATACACGATGAATGCTATGCCATCATTATTGAATACATGGCAAACTGAAGATGTTTCAAATAATGATACAGGTGGTTATTTTCAAAATCCTGTTGGTAATGTAACACAACAAATATGGAGTGTTGCCAATACGATTATTTCCATTCCTAATATACAACAAATTGCAAATTTGGCTAATGTATCAATATCAGCCAATGCTTTAAGTTTGGCAGCCAATAATTTCTACGCTCACACCAATAGAATGTCTGGTGTTTCTGGCCCAGATTTAAATTATCCTACTCTACCAACATATAAATTAGCAATTGGCATAAGCAAAGTTGTTATGTTAATTGTAACTAAGTCTGACAACATACAAAACAATGCTCCTATAATGGGGTCTTTTACCAGTTTAACAATAGCTAATAGTTTAAATGCTTCATATAATACAATAATTGCATATGCAAATACAATTGCAAACAGCATATCTTCTTCTTCGGATGGAGGAGAACCACCTGTAATAACATATTCAAGTAATTTGACATCAAATCAAACATCAACAATAGCTAATAATATAAATGTTATAGTAAATCTTATGAATAGTCGTAGAAACGGTGATGTGAACTTCTATTACAACTCACAAACAATTGTATCAAATTATAACCAACTCAAACAATTCTCGAATCCAGGTCAAACCGAGTTGTATCTATTAAATAATTATATTGGTACCGACAAGTTAAAGACCAGGATTAACTCATAAATAAAAGATGGCAACCATAAATAAGATATATTCCGACATAGATTTTGCCTTCACAAAGAAGCCTGTGACGGCTGATGTTGCGTTAAGTTATGACGCTCAGGCGGTTTCTCGTTCTATTAAGAATCTGTTAAATACTCAAAACTATGACCGTTTATTCAATCCAGACCTAGGTTCTCAGATTACCGCTCTGTTATTCGAAAATATATCACCAACAGTAGCTTCTACATTGGAAATTATGATATCAAATATGATAAAAACATATGAACCTAGGGCTACACCACAAAGTGTAAATGTATCTTCGCTGCCAGAGAAAAACTCATATAGTGTTTCCATAACATTTTACATAGAAAACGCAACGCTACCAACAACAACAACAATTCTTTTAGAGAGAAACAGATAAAATGGCTGGTGCTAATTCACAAATTCTGATGACGGATTTAGATTTTAATACAATTAAAAACAATCTGAAAACTTACTTGCAAGGTCAAGATACACTAAAAGACTACAATTATGAAGGTTCTGCGCTTTCCACATTGTTAGATATTTTGGCATATAACACACAATATAATGCTTATTACTTGAACATGGTTGCCAATGAAATGTTCTTGGACTCAGCAATTCAAAGAAGTTCAGTTGTTTCTCAGGCCAAGTTACTAAATTATATACCACAATCATCATTGTCTCCAGCAGCCACAATCAGATTTGTTGTAAATCAAGTATCTGCTGCATCATTGACACTTCCAAAG
>Ga0209296_1002142_pt1 | contig 14408 bp, 16 predicted proteins | sample S_130206_EF_Meta_FD_187319 | JGI IMG/M metagenome (GOLD analysis project Ga0209296, IMG submission 187319) | Freshwater microbial communities from Lake Simoncouche, Canada to study carbon cycling - S_130206_EF_MetaG (SPAdes) (version 2) | ecosystem: Environmental > Aquatic > Freshwater > Lake ...
TGGCATCACGGCTATCCGGTGCGGTTGTGCCAATGCTGTGTCTATGTCTACAATTTGATCGTAACCAAATCCCCATTCAGTGGCTTGGTAGCCTGGAGAAAATACTTTAAGACTGGCGTGCAAGTCGTTCACGTATCTTGTCCATGTAGTAATTGAAATTGACAACTTCTTTCCGGTCCCAATCCATTTGCAAACTGAATCGCAAGTCAGGCACAGCATCACACACAGCAGTGTGATATGCAGGGTCAAAGTCGCCGATCTTTTCCATGTTGTCATAGTGATATCTGCGTTGGAACTCCATGGTAATGGGTCTGCGGCTCATGGTCCAATTGCCAATGAATTCATATTCACTGAACCAGCGTATGAGTTCGCCATTGCCCCAGGGTGGCACGGTGGGTTCCGGTGGGCATGAATCAATCATGGCATCCAGCCATTTCTTTTGATGCCGCTCTTCCAGAAACTTCACTAAATCATTGAAGTCTTGTTTGAGCACAGGCACATTCTCCGAAATAAAACAGTGTGGTGTAAGGCGTTCAAAGCCCAGGCCGTTTTTGATACTTTCGTAGTAGCCCCAGCTGTGACGTTCATTCTCCAGCACTTGGAAATTCAACACACCATCTTTGATAGGTTCGTAAGGCTTAATCAACAAGCAATCACAGTCGTGCATGATCATCAGGTCATAGTTGAGATAGTCAAGGAACGCAAACTTGATGGCCTGCTGACGCAGCCAGTAGGTTCGGTAGTCGCCTTCAAACACCCAGTTGTTGACTTCGGGATAGATTCTGTAGATTTCACTGTCAGGTGCATAATCTAGTTTAGAGGTGTCGATGCCGTACTTTTCAAACACAGGCCACAGTTCTTCTTGCGGCACAGGGCTGGCAATACAAGTGCGATCTATGCCAATGAGATTGTTCACAAACTCAGGTTGCAAACTCATGATGGCATGTGGCACACGATATCGTGCTAGGTATAAAATTCTTGCTGAAGTCATATGTTCCTTAGGTAATTGAGCAACTGTTGACACATTGATACAGCCTGCCCGCAGCAATGCTGTCTCGTGCCCAGGTCTGTTCCACACTGTCAAACCAGTTTAAACAATGTGCCAAATCATATTTAAGTGCGTTGTTTTCCTGCACCAATTCTTTTGTTTGTGAGTTACCTGGATGATGCATTTGTTTAGGATAGAATCCCAGGTAACAACAGGGATACACTGACCCATCTGCGGCTATGTATATTTCTTGTTTGAGTTTGTGCTGGCAGCGTAGTTTTAATTCGGGGGTATCTTTGTGTGACTGTACAGTGCTCGGATCAAACCACGTGACATGACTTTGTAACAAGTCCTTGATGTGTGGTATGTGATTGCTGGGGTCTGTGCCAATCCTATGACTGTATTCACCAGACCTGGTGAACACTGGTCCTGAGTCCCGCCCATCGTAGATGTTTTCAAACTCTGCGAATCCCATGTCCTTTGCTAGTTGTCTACATTGTTGCTCTTGATGTCGATTGTGATCAAATGGAACAAAGCGCCACACTGCCTTTCCGCCTGCTGAAATAAATGCCTGAGCATTAGCAATAACTTTATGCCAGTCTGTGTCTTGGCGGTACAGTGCGTGAGTGTCTGCCAATCCATCCAAGGCAAATCCCACAGTGACTCCAGGTAACGCCAATCTCCTCCACCAATCTTGATTGCGTAAACTGCCATTGGTATTGATGTTTATGGTAATGCGGTGTGCCGCAAGGTATTGTACAATTTCCACAGCGTCACGAGCACTTGCAAAGTCTCCCAAGTTACCATTAAAATTGGCATGTGTTAATTGTGCAATTACAGGACTCACAATGTGTTCAAAATCAGCCAGACTCAGTTCCACGTCAGGGTAACCAGAGTTGTAATCCATGCCACGATAGTTGCGCATGCACATGGGACAACGAGCATTGCACCTGGTGGTAAGTTCCACGTGCATCTGACGTATCTGATCTAGTTTTAGCATGAGATATTTATAGACGTAGTTTTGGCTAAATATATCTATGAAGACCGCATATGTTCGAGTGGTGTGTGATATAACCTGTAAATGTGGCAGTGAGCCTCCCAGATACAGAGTATATGTCAATGACGAATTGTTTGCTGAACGAACTTGGATTTGGGATAAAGTTTATCTGGAAGAGGCATTGCAAATTGAAGCACCGTATGGCGCATATCCTGTGAGATTTGAGAATGTTGATCCTGATTGTGGGACTTTTAAATTTCGCAACATACGAGTTGAAGAAGGTCCTGGTAGAATAAGAATATTTAATGGTGTAACACTAATAGAGGTGCATGATGAGAGCTCATGAAATTGTAGAAAATGCATCGGCAGGTGCCAGTTGTGCAGGTGGCGTGGCACCTGTTGCCATGCCCATGGGCATGCTGTCAAGATCTGGCGGTTCTCTTCTTACAGGTAAATATACAACTGCATCAGATCCTACGCCTAACACGCCCAAGGAATACAAAAGGAATAAAAATGCTCGCGGACAGTTTAAAAATTCTATTAGCAACTGAATATGCTTTCAGTCTCAAGGCCCAGTTGTTTCACTGGAATGTGGAAGGCCCTGACTTTGCTCAACTGCACGAGTTTTTTGGCAACTTGTACGAAGAAGTGTACAACAACAGCATAGACAAAACCGCAGAGTACATACGTGCCCTGGGCGACTATGCCCCAGGCAGTTATGAGCGTTTTGCTGAACTCACAATCATACAGGGACAGACCAAGATTCCACGTGCTCGACTCATGATCGAAGAGCTGCTGGCCAACAATGGTCAGCTGCTGGAACTGCTGAACGAGAATTTCGCCACAGCTGAACAAGAAAACCAACAGGGCATTGCCAACTTCATTGCTGAACGCATTGATGCACAGCAAAAACACGGTTGGATGTTGAGAAGCTTCTTGAAAGATGAACGAGCATGAGCAACGACATCCGTGACATCATACAACGCCTGGCCACAGTAGAGGGTCGACTGACTCCTGCACAACAAAAGGTACCTCAATTGCCTGCGCTGTTCAAACCACGACATATTCGTGCGCTGGGTTCAAAAACAGATCCTGCACATCCCATGGACGGCTACATGGTTGGCGATTCAGTAGAGCCTCGTCGCACTGCTCTTGAAGAAGCCATAGCCGAGATTGAAGAAGACATGATCAGCAAGGTCAAACGAGATTTAACAACGTATTTGGACAAGTTGGAAAAGAAAGTCAGCGTAAACCGCGACTTGAAAGACAAAGCAGTTGACGCTGTACAAAAAGGCAAGGCCGAAGAAGATCTTGATGAATTTGCACAAGTTGGCGGAGATGACCGCGAACCCGACCAAGAAGAAATCCTACGTCGGTTAGCCGCACAATGGTGGAATGGCACAGAACAACAAATGGCCAAGGCTCAGAACACCTTGGCTGTAATGGGCTGGGAAATTGGTCCAGATGAGTCTGGTGATGATGATGCTGGTGTGTACGTGTACCGTATAGGGGACGAAGATGGTCGTGATACTATACCGTTTGCTCACAGTGAGTTAGATTTGAACGAAGAAATAGATACAGATCCTGCTGCCATGCAGGGTCCGTCAGATCCCGGTGATACCGAAACGGCACACAACATTGAACTGGGTGTGGCTGATCGACTAAACGCACCACAGGCTCCACAAGCACCCGCTGCCACATTTGAAATGGCTGACGGTGTGGCACTGGAATGTTGTGGCGATGATGACCAAGGATATGAACTGCGTCGTGGTGGCAAGACATTGCCCAGTCGCTTCCGTAGCCTGGATGATGCTGGTATGGCAGTGAAGTTGTATCAAGCTCGGCGCCAAGCACAGCAACGTGACTCCAATACAGATTACATAGAAGAACGATAATCATGATCATCAACGATTTATTCAACAACAAAAAATTCGTGGCCGAGGCCATTGGCGATCTCGGATCCAAACGTGATCAGGGCAAAAGTATTCGCAAGTGGCGTCGAGCTCGCGGGCTTGATGAACAAGGTGGGGTAGATGATCCCAATGGATACAACGTTGTTCGCTACTACGAAAAAACTCAGGAAGTAAAGAAACTCACAAACTGGTTAGAAAAGAATGCCGGCCTGCCAAAAAATTCTCCACTGTACTTTGACGACGTTGACCTAGTGTACGGCAACAAAACTATTGTTTCTGGTGCCTTGGTTGATCCCACGTTGACATTCAATGACCTGTTGACTGCTGTTGTACAAGCCTCAAAGCAAGGCATGGGGGAAGCCACCGGAGATGAACGATTCGACACCATGATGGGTCAGATACAGCGAGAACCAAAGTATCCTGACTCACAAATGCCGCCAACTGATGTGAAAGATCTGTACCAATGGGCAGTTGAAAACAACAAGCTGTATCATGAAATTTTTGCCGAGTGGGCCATGAGAGAGGGCTACAAGTCTGTTGCCCCAGCATTACAGCGAGCAGGTGACTTGGATACCGAAGCTCTAGATTACTGGACTCCACGTGTTTGGAAAATATATTGGGGCGAACTAAATGGCATTGATTCTGAAATGCCCCCAGAATGGGCTAAAAAGCGTGTGCCCGATGAATTGAGAGATTACCTTGACACTGTGTTTGATGCTTATGATCGTATAGTGTTTGATTGGCCTACTGAATATCGTCAGATTGGCCAGCGAGGCATGGCAGAAGCCAGCCTGGGTGACTATCGTAAAAAAGCCACAATGAGTCGGGCCATGGCGCAAACAAACAAGTTCTTTGATCGTAACGATCCTGCAAAAGTTGCCCAAGCAAATAGAACAATTGCCAACAGAACAAAAGGTCTAGCAGGTGCCGATGCCAGAAGCCGACCATACACACCACCCGAACATGATGCAGAAAAATATCAGCGTGACTTGACTGCTCAATATCCCAACATTGATGAACTGGTAGCCAAGGCTGAACAGCGCCGTGACCCCAATTACGATCGTGCCGAAGGCAATGCATATTACAACGGTCGTGATGCCGAGCAGAACTATCAAAAACTCAAACAAATACAACGTGTGATTCAAGGACTAAGCGAATCACTCGACCGATCACACCTACCTTAGGACCGTGTGGCCCGGCTGCTGGGTGAGCAAAGCGATTCGCTACCGCGATGTTCAAAGTGAGCAAATTCTTCTTGACAACTGAAATTTCTGTGTTATACTAGTGTTTTAGGAGTACACATGGACAACAAAACATTCAACGGCGAACAAAAGATCAAACTCACCCAGATCATCAATGAAGGCATGCAGGTCATGCATGAAATTGATACCTTGCAAGGTGGCTTGACCGATACCATTAAAGCCATTGCAGAAGAATTAGAAATCAAACCGGCTGTGTTGAAAAAAGCCATCCGTGTGGCACACAAGGCCGAGTTTGGCAAGACCAAACAAGATCAAGAACTGTTGGAAACCATACTCGAAACCGTGGGCAAGACGCTGTAATTTGTGATCAAGACTTTTCCAATCAAACAGTTTCAAGGACAATACTGTTTGTCGCCTTTTGTCATGATTGAGGTCACACTCAACGGTGATGTAAGAATGTGCGGCTGTGGTGCTTGGATGCCTGCTACCATTGGAAATTTAACAAAAACCACACTGCCGGACTTGCTGGCGTCTGAACTAGCTCAACAAATCAGACAGAGTATTGTGGATGGGTCTTATGTGTATTGTAATGAAAAGTTTTGTGGTGTTATCACCAACAATGGATTGAACACCATTGACACTGTGCCACCCAACATAGCGGCATTGTTTGATGATGCCACAAAGTTCACAATGCCACATCACATCAGTGTTCAAGGTGACGAAACGTGCAACCTAAGTTGCCCCAGTTGTCGAACTCAAGTTAAAAAAACTCCACCTGAACAGCAACAGGCACAACAACTTGTGGGCAAAATTATTTCAGACAACTTGTTTTTCCAAGCCACTGACCAAAAAATAAAACTAGAACTCAGTGGCAGTGGAGAAGTTTTTGCCAGTCCCATGTTGATGAATTTTATAAATTCTATTGATCCTGGTAAATTTCCCAATGTAGAATTAGATATAGGAACAAATGGGCTGATGTGTAAACAAAACTGGCATCGACTGGGAGCCATGCAACAATCGGTGAAAAAGATAACTGTGAGTATTGATGCTGCCAAAGCCAGCACCTATGAAAAAATACGCCGTGGCGGTAACTGGCAAAATTTGCTAGATGCTATGAAATTTTTACAAAACAAAAAACATACTCAAGGTATTGCGTTACACACTAGAATGATTGTGCAACAACAAAATTATTTAGAGATGGAACCATTTCATCAATTATGTCAACAATTTGATGTGGATGTAGTAGAATACTCTAGACTGCAGAATTGGAGCACGTGGAATCGATCAGAATTTAGATCACATGATATTGCTGATCCTGCACACCCTGACTATCAATCAGCACAAACAGAAATTGCCAAAGTAAAGCAATTATCAGGCACGTGGTTTGCAGGATTATAAATACCTATGAGTCGCTCACTTAAGAGCATGAATCATGGCTTACCGGCCACAAACGGAGACAAATGAGTTATATTGACGCACTATTTGATCGTGAGCACGATCGCATTCACGTGGTAGAACGCAGGGAAGGCAAACGGCAGTACCGAGAGTATCCTGCCAATTATGTGTTCTACTACGACGACCCCCGAGGCAAGTTTCAGAGCATCTATGGCACACCTGTGTCAAGATTTTCAACACGCAACAACAAAGAGTTCCGCAAGGAAGTTCGAGCACAAAGCGGGCGACAAATCTACGAATCAGATATCAATCCCATATTTCGTTGCTTTGAAGAAAACTATAAAGACCAAGACGCACCTGTACTGCACACAGCATTCTTTGACATTGAAGTTGCGTTTGATCCAGTGCGTGGATTCTCGCCCGTGTCAGATCCTTTCAATCCCATCACTGCCATATCGGTATATCTGAATTGGTTGGAGCAACTGGTCACACTTGTGGTAGCACCACGCCACATGAGTCCTGAGACTGCTCGTGAGATATGTGCGGAATTTGAAAACACTGTGCTGTGTGAGTCTGAAACAGAAATGTTGAAGATGTTCCTGGACCTGATTGATGATGCAGACATCTTAAGCGGTTGGAACTCAGAAGGCTATGACATACCCTACACTGTGAACCGTATCACTCGAGTGCTCAGCAAAGACGACACCCGACGTTTTTGTTTGTGGGGGCAGTTTCCCAAGAAGCGCATGTTCGAACGCTTTGGTGCCGAGAACGAAACCTATGACCTGGTGGGCCGTGTGCATATGGACTATATGCAACTGTATCGCAAGTACACATATGAAGAGCGTCACAGTTACAGCCTGGATGCCATTGCCGAGTACGAACTGGGCGAACGCAAGACACAGTTTGAAGGCACACTGGATCAATTGTACAACCAACACTTTCGAACCTTTATTGAATACAACCGCCAAGATACATTGTTGTTGGACAAACTGGACAAAAAACTGCGCTTCTTGGAACTGGCTAGCGAACTGGCACATGCCAACACTGTGTTGTTGGCCACCACAATGGGTGCTGTGGCAGTGACCGAACAGGCCATCATAAATGAAGCACATGAACGTGGCATGGTTGTGCCCAATCGACAACAACGACTTACTGATGAGGACACACAGGCCGCAGGTGCTTATGTGGCGTATCCCAAGAAAGGATTGCATGAGTGGATTGGGTCTGTGGACATCAACAGTCTATATCCGTCGGCAATTCGTGCGCTAAACATGGGCCCAGAAACCATTATAGGCCAACTGCGTCCAGTGATGACTGACAGATACATCCGAGACAAAATGGCCCGGGGTGATTCATTTGCGGCTGCATGGGAAGGTGTGTTTGCTTCGTTAGAATACACAGCAGTGATGGAACAGCAACGTGGCACAGAGATCACCATTGACTGGCAGTCAGGTGAAGAAACTGTACACTCGGGCGCTGAAATTTGGTACATGTTGTTTGACTCAAATCAACCTTGGATCTTATCGGCCAATGGTACCATATTCACATACGAAAAGAAAGGTGTGATCCCAGGCTTGCTGGAACGTTGGTACGCTGAGCGTAAAGAAATGCAGGCCAAAAAGAAGGAAGCTAAAGATGCCAAAGAGATTGCTTTCTGGGACAAACGTCAGTTGGTCAAGAAGATCAACTTGAACAGTTTGTATGGTGCTATTCTCAACCCAGGCTGCAGATTTTTTGACAAGCGCATTGGCCAATCAACTACCTTGACTGGACGCAGTATTGCCAAGCACATGGATGCATACTTGAATGAATGTATCACTGGCGAGTATGACCACGTGGGCAAAGCGGTCATATACGGTGACACAGACTCATGCTACTTCTCAGCATGGCCTGTGCTCAAACAAGAAGTTGCCGAAGGTCGTATGGCCTGGTCAAAAGAAATTTGTATCCAGTTATACGACAGTCGTGCTGACCAAGTCAACGACTCATTCCCGGCATTTATGGAACGTGCGTTCCATTGCCCCAGAGACATGGGCGACTTGATCCGAGCCGGACGTGAAACAGTGGCGGATCGTGGCTTGTTCATTACCAAGAAACGCTATGCAGTCAACGCCATTGACATCGAAAACAAACGACTAGATGTGAATGGAGCAATTGGCAAGACCAAGGCCACTGGACTAGACTTAAAACGTTCAGACACACCCAAAGTTATTCAAGACTTCTTGTTGGAAATTCTAAATAAGGTACTGGCTGGTGCTGACCGTGATGAGATCATTGAACGTGTGCGTGAGTTCAAGTATGAATTCAAAGAGCGACCAGGCTGGGAAAAGGGCTCGCCCAAGCGTGTGAACAACTTGACCAAGTATGGCAAAGAAGAAGAACGCCTGGGCAAAGCCAACATGCCTGGGCATGTACGTGCGGCATTAAATTGGAACAACTTGCGGCGAATGAATTCAGACAACTATAGCATGCAAGTGGTGGATGGCATGAAGACCATTGTGTGCAAACTCAGAAGCAATGCACTGGGCTGGACATCAATTGGTTATCCCACAGACGAAATGCACTTGCCACAGTGGTTCAAGGACTTGCCTTTTGATGACACAGAAATGGAAGCCACTGTGGTGGATCAAAAGATTGACAACTTGCTGGGTGTGCTGGACTGGGACCTGGCCGCTGCCACCAACACAGAAAACACATTTACATCACTATTCTCATTTGAATGAAACTGAGCGACTTGATTAGTTACTTGAACTTGCTGGAACAGGAGGATCATACTCCGGAATATTCAGTGACTCTGCGTCAATTGCAGTCAGTGTCACTGACAGTGCAACGTCATAAAATTCAATTAAATTCATTTAGTGAAGATTTAACGCACAACATCAATGGAGTTGTTAGTTCTTTTGAGCGTGCTCAATCCACCTTGGATGCATTAAAAATGCAATTGCGTGAGCGGATTGCTGAATTAGAACCTGAACAATACACTGCCAGCACTCTGTTGTACGATCAAGAAATGATATACGAAACTTCAAATGACATTTTGAATCGTAGACTGGCAATTGATGATGACAGCAATATATTGTTGCGCAGTAGACTGCGCAACTACGGTGATTGGCGTTTGCCAGGCATGATCATACGCCCGGGGCTGGACAATTTTATTGAAGACATGGTACCATTGGATCCACTATACGTGATTGACCAAACCCAGGAGTTGATCGATCCATCAATAAATGCTTTTACTCCCGAGTATCAACGACGCCTACGTCCATATATTATTGATGATCGCAAAAACGGGCAGCCACTATGGCAACTGCCCAACAATCAATTTGGGTTTGTATTTGCCTATAATTATTTTAACTACAAGCCCATTGAAGTTGTCAACAGATATCTTGGTGACATTTATAATAAATTAAGACCTGGTGGCGCATTCATATTCACATTCAACGACTGTGATAGTGGTCATGGTGCGGCACTGAGCGAGCAATCTTTCATGTGCTATACACCGGGTCATGCTGTTGCGGCAGCAGCAGAAAATATAGGGTACGAAATCTTAGACCGACATCACGGCCAGGGTGACATTGCCTGGCTTGAATTGAAGAAACCTGGTACCATTAGATCAATTCGAGGCGGCCAGAGCCTGGCCAAAATAGTTGCTAATCAGTAAAAAAATCTATATAATCATACAACATAGGAGTACACATGAGAGATTATCTTAAAGACTTGGTAGAACACACACACGATCTTGGCTGCATTGACTTGATCAAGATCACTGGTGACGACAAAAGCACAGCCATTGTGGGCGTGGCAGAAGATTTGTCAGTGGTGCTGGAAGGCGAATTTAAAAATCCGCACCCAGACTTTGTGGGCACATTTGGCATGCCCAACTTGAACAAGTTGAAAATCTTGTTGAACTTGCAAGAGTACCGAGAAAATGCCAAACTTGGCTTGACCAAAAAAGCCACAGGTGCGCCTGACGGTATTGAGTTTGAAAACGCCGGGGGAGACTTCCGCAACACATATCGTTTTATGGCCGCAGAGATTGTGAATGACAAGCTCAAAACACCCAAGTTCAAAGGCGTCACATGGCACATTGAATTTGAGCCCACTGTGGCTGCCATTCAGAGACTGCGTATGCAGGCACAGGCCAATGCGGAAGAGCCCAACTTCCAGGCCCGGACTGAAAACGGCGACTTGAAGTTTTTCTTTGGTGACCACTCAACGCATGCTGGTAACTTTGTGTTTCACGCAGGTGTAAATGGTCAATTGAAACGCACTTGGTCATGGCCGGCTGTACAGTTTATGAGTATCATGGCCTTGACTGGGGACAAGACCGTTCGCATCAGTGATGACGGTGCTGCCAAGATCACAGTGGATAGTGGCGTGGCTGTTTACAACTATATCCTGCCTGCACAAAGCAAGTGATAAAATCAAAATTGATGAGCAACATTAACTATTATTATTCCAATGATAGGTATTCATGGGTTTGTACATTAAGATTCAAATGTGTTTATTTCTCCCTGCGCCGCAATAAAGTAACAAAGACTTGGCGTCATTGTATTAAACTTATAAATGATTTAGATATTTTAGGTTTATATCATGAAGTGGATTGGAACACTAAAACAAAAAAGCAAAATGCAAGATAATTTAACTGCCAAGCAAAACGACTATGCTGTGTTTTTACCAGCCATATCAGGATTCTACGCCACGTTTGTGGGTAGACAACGCAACGAACACTATGTAGATCCAGCACGTATGCCAATAGGGTTGACTGACATGGAACAGTTGAACTGGCTCAACAGTCAGAAAGCCATGTTCCCATATCGTTGGAGTTTGTATTCAGCTGGTCATGCCAACCTGGACCTCAACAAGCAAGATTGGAGTGAGGACATGGTTCGCAGTCGTGAGCCTGGTACATTCCTGTTGGGCGATTCTGGTGGATTTCAGATTGCCAAGGGCTTGTGGGAAGGTGACTGGAAAGCCAATTCAGGCTGTGCCAAAGCCGAAAAGAAACGTGCGGCTGTGTTGACATGGTTGGACAATCTTGCTGACTATGGCATGATCCTTGATATTCCTACTTGGGTTATACATGACAAGAAGGCTGGCAAGGCTTGTGGCATCACCACATTGGACCAAGCGGTTGAAGCCACCAAGTTCAATAACGATTATTTCATGCAACATCGCCGGGGCAAGAACAATGGTGGCGCTAAGTTTTTGAATGTTTTGCAAGGTGCCAATCACACTGATGCTGACCGCTGGTATGAGCTAATGAAAGACTACTGTGATCCTGCTAAGTATCCAGACAAGCACTTTGATGGTTGGGCCATGGGTGGACAAAACATGTGTGATGTGCATTTGATATTGCGCAGATTGATTGCACTCAAATATGATGGATTGTTACAGGAAGGCATTCATGATTGGATGCACTTTCTTGGTACAAGCAAGTTGGAATGGGCTGTGCTACTCACCGTGATTCAAAGGGCAGTTAGAAAATACGTTAACCCGGCTTTTACTATATCCTTTGATTGTGCCAGTCCATTCCTCGCCACTGCCAATGGACAAGTGTACTATCAGATTGATACCACACATGACGAAAAGTGGAGTTACCGAATGGCACCCATTGTGGACGACAAGAAGTATGCAACAGACACGCGACCTTATGGACAGACTGCTGTGGCAGAAGGATGGGTGCCTTGTTTTGACGAGTCTCCAATTAGCCGGACACTTACTCTCAAAGATATTTGCATTTACAAGCCTGGTGTGCCCAAGCCCGGTGTTGTACTGACAGAAGAAAACTTTCGAGACCCAGACATGTATGATGTGCTGCCAGATGTCAACAAGAATGGCAAGTGGGGCAAAACATCATGGGATAGTTTTAGCTATGCATTACTAATGGGCCACAATGTTTGGACACACATTGAGGCAGTACAAAAAGCCAATCGTGACTTTGACGCAGGCACATGGCCTTACATGATGTGGTATGAAAATGGCGACTATACCAAGTTTGCGGACATAGTAGAGGCCATATTTGCCGCATCAACTAAACAAGAGAGTTTGGATATTATTAATTATTACAAACGATATTGGATGTACATTATTGGCACACGTGGGGACAAAGGCAGAAAAGCTGAAAACGCAAAGACCATGTTTGGTGTTCATTTCACGTACGATGAACCTGAACAAATGGAACAAGAAGATTTTGATTCCAGCAAACTTGACAACTTGGAGGCTTCGGTATGAACAGAGCGGGACATGACAACGTTGACTTTTTTACAGGCACAGAAGTAGAACGCACTCCTGCCTTTGGTCGGCCGACATTGTTTGTGGTTGGTGTGCAGTCAGTGGATGCTATTGCAGCCAAAATGGCAGGTTGTGAGCACATATTCTTTGGTGCCAACCACAGTTTTGATCCCAAAAACGCACTGGAATGGCAACGATGGGAAAGTATGATCACGTACTTTTTGGAACGTGACTACTTGTGTACCTTGGACATTCCTATTTCGGCAGTGGAACAGTTCAATGACGGATCATTGTGTGACTATCGCAACTTTATTCCGCAGATTCGAGTAAGTGTACCGTATACAAAACTGTGGAATTATAATACAATGTTAAAAATAGATGACAAGGACTTTGACGCTACCAATCCCGGCGTCTGGTGCCACAGTCTGCACAGCCTGATGAGCCGTGAGACTTTTACTAGTTGGGATGACTACAAGAAAGATCAACCCGTATGAAATGGTTAGACAACTGGATATTGAGACGTGCCAAGCGCATTAGACAACGCGGTGAAACAATGACATCGGTGAATCGTATAGAGTCGGCAGTGTGCAACGACGATCGACCCAGTATTGGCAGTAGCAAGCACAGAATGAACTTTACTGTGTATCGTGCCAATGGTGGCATGATGGTAGAATACAACCGATACGATGAACGCCGGGATCAACATCAATGTGAGCTGCACATTGTTCATCCAGACGAAGATTTTGGTGCTGCATTAGGTAAAATTGTGACATTTGAAAGTTTAAAGTCTTAAAATGGCAAAAATCAAACAAGTCAAACATTTGGTAGGACAGTCAGTGCCGCCAAAAACCAACGGCGCAGCCGGAAGAGAAATAGAAGAAATAATGGTAGCCAATGGCTGGCCCATGGATCGTCATGGACAAGGTATTGATGTCCCTGCATATGGTTTTGAAGTAAAAAGCAGAGATTTAGACTCAACATCAGCTCAAAGCATAGGCAAGATGTTGCCCGAAGATATAAAAGTTACGCCATACCCTGAATCTCCTATTTGCAAAAAAGTACAACAACAACTCAGAGTAAAAACTCAGGATCAGATCATTGTCAGTGCCAACATGTATGACTTTAGCAATCCTTTTATACAACAAAAGATTGAAGAATCATATGAAGCGGCCCGAGCAAAGATCATTGCAGGTGACAACAGCAATTACATATCTGGTGGCACGTATGGATATTTTGAACGCACCAACCCCAAGACATCTAGGTCTTATGACTTTAGACTGACTGACGGTGCCATGCAAAAATTAGAAAACATGGCAACATCAACCTTTAAGGACTTATTCAAATGAATCAAGAACAACGTGAAGTTGCCAGCCGTGTGATGGAAAAAGCACAGCGACAAATTTGGATCACTTGGCAAAAAGAAGGCATCCATAAATATCCCGCTGCTTTGACAGATCCTGCACTTGCTGATGTACAATTCCTTGGTTATCCTCATCGTCACATATTTCACTTCCGGGTGTGGATTGATGTGTTCCACAATGACCGAGACCTGGAATTCATCCAATTCAAACGCTGGTGCGAATCGCTGTATCATGGTCAAGGTGCTGTTCTAAGCCTTGACCACAAAAGTTGTGAGATGATGGCTGACGACCTATATATACAGATAGCGTCACGCT
>Ga0209296_1002143_pt1 | contig 14408 bp, 16 predicted proteins | sample S_130206_EF_Meta_FD_187319 | JGI IMG/M metagenome (GOLD analysis project Ga0209296, IMG submission 187319) | Freshwater microbial communities from Lake Simoncouche, Canada to study carbon cycling - S_130206_EF_MetaG (SPAdes) (version 2) | ecosystem: Environmental > Aquatic > Freshwater > Lake ...
TCGAGAAAGTTTAGTAAGTGATAGTCACAGCGTTGATAGTACCGCCCGAAAAGCCGTCAACACGCACTCGCATCCAGGTAAAGTTTCCTGTCACAGTGGCAGGGTGATAGTCTGTCAGCGGAATGGTTGATCCGTCACCATAGATGTACGTTTCAAACCAGTTGGCTTCGGCAGGATCTTCATCCAGGCATGCTTCCAAAATCATGTCGCCTTCGAATTGCGTCACTGAAAATGTAACAGTTTGCACACCGCCACGCCCGCGATAGTAGTTGGCGGCTGTGACAGGATCACTGGACCAGTCTTGACTTGAGCCGTCATAGTTGCCTGCGGGCTGACCATAAACAGTGGTGCCAAGAATGGTCTTTGTTGTCATTAGGCCTTGTCCGCTTCTACAACAACACCTGCACCGGCAAGTTCTTCTGCTACTGATTGCAAGGCAGCAACAATGTCGGCGGTGGCAATTTCGTCACCGATCTCGATATCTTTGACCAATTTTGAGAGTTTGATCACAACTACTTCTTCGTGTATTTTAGCCATAGTGTATTATTTAGTCGTTTGAATGGGCATGGTCTTTCTTACAATGCCCGGCATCACCAGGCTCAACATGGTGCCTTCGTTGGGGTGATCGTGATCCACAAAATAGTGGGCTCGGCTGTAGTTGAGATTGGCCAAGTAATATCTGGGTTGTTCCCGCAGCCAATTCATCAGCGCACCGCAAGGACGCAGGGTGCCTTCACGTGAATCCAAAAAGTTCAGCAACAAGTTTCGTTGATCCAGGCTGTACTTGCGTTCTCGTAGATAAGTTCTGTAACTGTGCTTGCTTTCCTGTAACTGAATCACACCTGCTGGTCGGGTGATCATGGCTTGACGTACTAGATGTAATTGAACACCAGGATTATCCAGCTTGACAAATCTATCAGCCAATCGACGATTGTTGGTGTACACGCTCAACACATTGAAACTGACTACAGCTTTGTATTCACCGGCTTGTTCCAACAAAATGTCGCGAGTTTCACGCAGGGCACTTTCTTTGATTGGACCCCAAGATCGAAAATCCTTGCTGAATCGATCTTGCTCACTCCAGTGCTTGGCATTGCGAATGGCTGCTTCAAATTGCACAGTTTTTAAATCTCGCAGGCAGTGGGCCTCAGAGATGTGCAGTGTCGCACACCATTCGTACTGATTGTAATACAGACTGCTACGGTGGTCCGGCTCAACTTTATACAATGATAATCCCCTCTGAGTTTACAGTGGTCACAGCATCTTGCTCGATTTGGAATTCCACCGCATCTGCCTTCATCACAGCAGTGATCACACAGTTCTCCAAGCGATCAAACAGCATCCTCTTTGACAGTGGCACACGGATCAGCTCGTCAATCTTGCGACTCAATGGACGTGCGCCCATCTTTGAGTCGTAGCCTTTGTCAGCCAAGTAGTCAATCACAGGCTCAGTCAACACCAGTCTGATGTTTTTGTGTGTCATGCTGGCTTTGAGTTCATCCACAAACTTCAACACAATCTTCTTGATGGCCAAGGTATCTAACTTGGTAAACTTGCAGATCCGGTCAATACGATTGCGCAGTTCTGGACGGAAGAAGTCTTTCATTGCACGGTCTTCTTCTCCGGACTTTTCCAAGCTACCAAAGCCAATATTGTTGGCATCGTTGGCCTGTGCGCCCAGGTTAGATGTCATGATGATGATACAGTTCTTAACATCCACTCGTTTGCCGTTGGCTGAAGTAATGTGCCCTTCATCCAGCATCTGCAACAGGATGTTGGTGACATCTGAGTGTGCTTTTTCAATCTCGTCAAACAAGATGATGGCATAGGGATTCTTGCTGATGTCAGAGATTAACTTGCCGCCACCCACATTGCCATCTTCAAAGCCCACATAGCCGGGAGGCGCACCAATCAGGCTTGACACTGTGTGTTTTTCCTGATACTCACTCATGTCATAGCGCAACAGTTTCATTTCTAAGTGTTCACTCAGCAGTTTGGCCAGTTCAGTTTTGCCTGTGCCTGTAGGCCCCAGGAACAAGAAACTTGAGATAGGACGTCGGGCATTGCCAATACCAGCAAAGTTGATGTACACCCGTTCCAGCACGGCATCCACAGCTGAATCTTGTCCGTACAACTTCTGCTTGATGTTGCTTTCAAGATCCACAATCTTTGCCGATCGTTCATTCTGCAAGCGATCCACTGGCACACCTGCCACACGTGATACCTGTGCTTGAATCATTTCTTTGGTGATGGTGACTGTGCCAGCATCTTTCACACGTTCACGTGCGCATGACGCATCCAACAAGTCAATGGCTTTGTCAGGATTTTTTCTATCATGAATATAGCGATTGGCCAGTTCCACAGAGGCCATGATAGCATCAGTGTCAATTAGCACATCATGGAATTTTTCCAGTCTGGGGCTTAGGCCAATCAAGATCTTTTCTGTGGTGTCTTGATCAGGCTCGTCAATGCTGAGTCTGTAGAATCTGCGCATGAGTGCGCGATCCTTTTCGAATGATTCGTAGTATTCTTCCCAGGTGGTTGATGCAATCACTTTTAGGTGTCCCTTGGTGATTGCAGGCTTCAACATGTTGGCAAAGTCCAGGCTACTCTGTGATCCAGCGCCTGCACCTTTCATGGTGTGTGCTTCGTCAATAAACAGGATACATTTCTTTTTAGTCTCCAAGGCAGCAATCACAGCCTTGAATTTTTCTTCAAACTCGCCGCGATATTTGGATCCTGCCAGCAGTGATCCAATTTCTAGGCCCCACACTTCGTGGTCTTGAATAAATTTAGGCACACGTCCGGCAACGATTTCCTGTGCAAGTCCATCCACAATACAGGTCTTGCCCACGCCAGGATCGCCTACCATGAGCACGTTGGCCTTGAAGCGACGAGCCATCACAGTGATCATTTCGTGCAGTTCAGTTTGGCGGCCGATTAAGGGTTCCAACTGATCCGACTTGGCCTGTTCAGTCAAGTTGGTGCAATACTCGTTCAAGATGTCATTGGCCTGATTCATGTTCATCCGGGCCGCTTCGCCTGCTGTGTAATTCTTGGTAAAGAACTCAGAAAATTCAGTTTTCTTAACACCGTATTTGAGCAAGTAGTAGTGTGCATGGCTGTTGGTTTCGGCCATGATGCTCAGGTACAAATCCAGTGTGGTCAAGGTTCTGCGTCCGGTGAACATGACCTGCACGTTGGCACGATTGAACAGCCGTTCCAAGGTTTGTGTCTTGCGTGGTTGCAGATCAGCAGTGGCCTTGACCAAGTGTTTCTGGCTGTCAAGATATATCTCAACTTCTTGTTCCATTTGTGAAACTTCCACGCCAAATCGATCCAGAGTTTTGCGGAACGGTGCATGCCTGATCAGGCTCAGCAATAGATGTTCTGTGATCACATATTCGTGCTGTTTGTCTCGAGCAATTTTAACTGCTTGTTCTACAATGTGTTCGATTTCGGGATTGTTTTGCATGCGTGTCCTTGAGTTGTCCTATGAATTATTATACAAGATTTTTGTATTGAGTGCGACCTCAAAATATTTATTGTTGGTGCTTTTGGATGGCATCAATGATTTCGGGTGAGATGTTATCAGGAATTTGTGCCTGCACTCGAACCATGATGTCGCCTGTTTGTCCTGCTCGATCTCGCAGTCCTTGCGCCTTTAATCGCAACACAGTGCCGGGCTGTGTTCTGGCAGGTACTCGAGTGCTGAGTGTTTTTCCAGTCAAGGTATCTATGGTGAGTTCGCCACCTAGTATGAGATTCCAAATGTCAATACGGACTTCTTGTGTTAGGTTAAGACCATCACGCTGCCATGTACGATCTGGAGAAACTCGATAATTGACCACCAGGTCCGACCCACCGGGTCCAATACCTTCGTACTGCACATTGTCTCCGTCATTGATGCCCAGGGGTATTTCAATTTCCACAGCACTAACACCACTTTGTGTGCCCAGACTTACTGTGCGCCGGCCTCCAGTGGCCACATCCAACAACGATATCCACAGTGTCATTCTCACATGACTTCTACGTGGATGCTGATGCTGTTGCGCAAACTGTTGCCCAAACATTTGTCCAAAAATGTCATTGATGTTTACGCCGCCCGGATGTCCGTGAAATCCTGAAAACTGTGGTCTGGGGTTGTCGTATTCGGCACGTTTCTGTTCGTCACCTAGTGTGGCATAGGCTTCTTGTATGGCTTGAAACTTCTGGGTATCGCCACCTGCTCTATCTGGGTGGTATGTACTTGCTAATTTTCTATATGCTTTTTTTATTTCATCTTGAGTAGATGATTTTGATACACCCAAAGTTTCGTAATAATTCATTTTTTCATTTTACAATTATCACCATGATGTTTTGCGTAATTGCCAGAATCACGCCAAACTCCACAATGTTGACACTCTTTTTTAGGACGGATTTTTCCTTTCTGGGTAATACTACTTTTCTGTTTTCGTTCATCACTGCACGGCTTGCCAAAAAAATGATGATTATTCCCAGATATCCGTTGACTTTGTGCAGGGTTCTTTTTGCCTCCCCATACACTTGCTGCTCCTGTGTATTTTCCTTTTAAAGATTGACTTCTTTTTTGACGGGTCTGTGCAGAAATACCCGATCCGCCATCGCCGCCGTCGGTTTTATTTAACAATACGCCTGTGCCAAGATCTTTTCTTCCCCACCAACGTATTAGTCTACGTTCTAATGCAAATGCACCAATTTCTGTGAGATGTTGTTCAAGGATGATTATTTGTTGTTTGTTTTTGGGCACAGGTATATGCCCATGGTGTTTTGAGGTTTTTCTTTTACCACACCCCTTACCGATATAATAAGGGGTGCCAGAGTTGGCTGTATCTGAACCTTCGCTGCGAAGGTAGGCGTATACGTAATAAATATTCATGCTGACATTCCTGTACAATGTTAGAGTAGTTGGGAATTCCAGTTCCGCGAACTACATTTTTTATTTATTTCTTTTCAGGTACTGGGGTGCCTTCAAGTTTTTTGTGTACTCGGATTTTTTTGCAATCTTGTGCAGGTTTGTTGGTTTTCTTGTCCATGACGACTTTGCCGGCTTTGTCTTTTCGGTCTTTGCAGACTTCTTTGATTTCAGCGGCTGCATGCCCAAGGTTGGCAAACAACAACAGGCTGAGGCCTACCACAATGGGGGCAAGTGAATATAGTCTATTGGTCATTTTTGTTTCCTTTTAAATTTCCGGGTAGTCAGGCTCAGGTGGTGCTTTTTTACCGCCGAAGCCTGTGGTAACCCCTGCTGTAACAGGAGCCGGTGCAAAACTGGGTTCAATTTTTGCGCTGCTTGGTGCAGGTGCAAATGTTGCCGCTGGAGCAGGTGTTGGCAACGGTGTGCCTGATGCTGTGGGATTCACAGCGGCACCGGCCAGTTTTTCTTGTGTGCGACCAAATGCCGCAATACCCAGCACAGCACCCATGGCTACATGGAATAAACCTGCGCCTTGCAGTGTAAGTGGTTGCCACTGTGTAATTGTGGTGTGCTGAATCATTTGCAACACGGACCACAGCACTGGGAACACTGCCATGTCCAAGGTACAGATACCCATGTACATCCATCCCATGGCCGGACGCCATTTCTTTTGCATCCAATCTTCGTCTTTCTTTTCTGGTTTTTGTTCTTCTGACATGTCAGGCTCCTTTAGGAATATTTATGGTTTCGCGGCGGAGATAACTGCTGTGTGATATTTTGGGTCAGCCAATTGTGACTCCCCCGCTGATGGTAACTCCCGCGCTGATCACTATTGGTGTGCCACCGGGTGGTGCTGTGAACGTCCATCCGGTGTTGTTGCTCACATTGGTTGAATTGGCACCTGCGTACCAAGCAGCACCACCTGTGGCGTTTGAATCTTGTAGACTTAGATAATCTGTGCTCACCGTACCTGACGCTTTGACCAGACTAAATTGTATGCCCGTGTACGGGAGTGTGCTTCGCAAAGTGACCAGGTTACCACTAGTGCCTGCAACACCAAATGTGCCTGTAATGGTCTGTGTGGTTCCGTTATAAAGTATCACATTTATGGGCTGAACACTGTTGGTGATTGAGTGGAAAGTGTTACTGTCATATACTCCACCATATACTCCACCAGTGTCTGCATCTGTTAAAAAATTCAAATTGTAATAAGTATGGTCGCCACCGTGGAATTCCCAGTCATCAGGGTCTTGGTACACATCATATCCTACGTTGATGGTGGATGTTCCAGCATTCACAGTGTCGGCGTAGTCGGCGTAGAAATAACTCAGGGTTATTGAACTGCTGCCAAAATTAAGTGTGCTTTCGTTATATGATTCAAAATAGTTTGTAGTTACATCATAATTGTTGGTATTTAAAGTAGCGTTATTAATTCCCAAATATCCCACTTTGATCTCATCACCCAAGGTCAATACAGCTCCACCAAATCCATATTCACCTATCACAATTTCAAGGTATGGATTGTTTGTACCATTGGACACCATGGTTGCATTGCTGTAAAAGATTATAATCAAACTTTGCGAGTAAGCTCCGTAATCTCCACCCGAGCCCAATGTTAAATTTCCATACAGATGAAGTTCGGTGTTGTCATACTGGGTGCCAACAATAGTTCCTGTGAATCCTGTAAAATCTAAACTGCTAACCTCCGGAGAGCCAAAATTGTCGTTGACAATGATGGTGCCTGAACCTGAATTGGCATCAATGAACACCGTATCTATACTTGTGGGTGCGTAGACTCCACCTGCACCACCGGATGTGGCACTCCAATGCGTGACGTCCCTTGTGTCCCATGTGCCGCTTCCGCCCACCCAGTATCGGTTCACTGGTGGTTGTGCTGTGAACGTCCATCCGGTGTTGTTGCTCACATTGGTGGAGTGGGCACCTGCGTACCAAATGGCACCACCAGTGGCTGCTGAATCTCTTAAGCTCAAATAGTCTTCGCTCACAATACCAGTGGCTTGGTACAAGGTAAATTGGGTTCCGGGGCTGGTGCTTTGTAAAGTGACTACGCCGCCAGCTGCGCCCTCTGCATAGAAGGAGCTTGTTGTTTGAGTTGAGCCTGCCGCAAACGTCAATGTAATGGCTAGTGAGCTATTAAATACTCTAATGCGGTCAAAAGTGTTGTTGCCATATATTGTGATTTGACTGCCCGAGGATGCATTCTGACTGATGTGTAACTGGTAATAGGTTTTGCCTGAGCTACTGATACTGGAAGTTGCACCATTGTATAAGTACATACTACAAGCCACCAATGAGTTATCAATGTTAACAAAATCTATAATACTTGTGCCAGCATTGACAGTTACTTCGCTGGGAGATGTGTGGTACGAAATGCCCCATCCTTGGCCAGGACTGACACTATTTAGGATTGCAAAATAACCATCCTCCATGTTTATGGTTGTTGACCGAACAGCATTTGCAGTGCCCCAAAGAAAGTACTGGGCAGAGACAGCATAACTGCTTGTGTTAAAAGTTCCTTGACTGAACACAAAGACGCCATTGCATGTCAACACATTATTGTACAAGGTGACTGTTGGACTATACTCTAATCCAGTGGTTGCACTTACACCACCTGCATACAAATCTTTGATAGGTTTGGTTTGAGTGTACAACGTGCAGGAGGTTCCGTAGATGTTGGGTGTGAACAGGGTAAAATCACTACCAGCTTCAGCAGATAATGTGATATCTCCAAACACTTCTAACACACCAGATGAACTGTCAAAACTGCCTGTGAAGCCAGAGAAGTCTAAAGACTCACAACTGGGCAAAGTGGCTCCGCCTGTGTCTTGCACATCAACTGTGCCGCCGCCAGAGTTGGCATCAAAAAACACTAGATCAGTGTAAGTTGGTGCGCTGGCACCCGGTGATCCACCAGATGTGGTTGACCAATGGGCAGTGGAAGTTTGATCCCATGTGCCTGTGCCGCCTACCCAATATCTGTTCACTGGTGGTGCTGTGAACGTCCATCCTGAGTTGTTGCCGCCATCTGTGGAGTTAGCCCCTGCGTACCAAGTGGCTCCACCAGTGGCCACAGAGTAGCTGATTGACAGATAATCTGCGCTTACAGTACCACTTGCTTTGGACAGCGTGTGGGTTGCAGCTCCAGTATCTGAGCCAATGGTTATCAAGTTCCCTGCTGTGCCTGAAACTGTGAAGTTACTAAACGTGCTGGTTGTCCCTGCTGTGAACAATACAGACGCTGGTTGAACAGTATTGGTGATGTCGTTAAATGTATTTGAGCCTGTGATGGTCAATGCACCAGCACCACCTTGGTTGAGGGTGCAGTTAAATGTAGAACCACCGCCCACAAATGTCTTGGCAGTAGCGGCAGTCATGGAGATCTTGCCTGTTCCTGTTCCTGCTGTTGTGGTGAAGTTGGTAGGCTGTGCGTTATTGAATGCAGTTGAAGATGCAGTTGGGCAGATCAACGTGCCGCCGTTAAATGTCAGGTTTTTAGTTCCTGTTTCGGTTGTAAACGTTGTTCCAACGGTCATTGTCTTGCCGTTTAAGTCCAAAGTGCCGTTAGTCAACGTAACTGTACCCTCGACCAAAATGGGATCAGTGTTTATATAACCCATTGTCAAGGCATCTTGCAAAACAAAAGTGCCGCCAACCCCGTCAAAAATAATTTCTTTATCTAAAGTTTGACCATTTGTTGTTATATTCTTTGTTCCGCTGGTAGCACCAAATGTAAATTCGCCTGTAGGATCAATATACATACCTGAAGATAATTTCAAATCTCCATAAATGAATAAAGGCGTAGAATGAAGCCAGTAGCCATTGAAACCAGTAAAATCTATGCTTCTTACGCTGTCGTTGACAAGATATGCAAAATCCAAATCATATGCACCACCAGTAAAATTGAAACTGATAGAGTTTGCTTCGGATAATGAGCCTGTGTTAACTACAACAGAACTAGAGCCTGTGCTCGTAATATTAACTACCTGTGTTCCAGTAGTCGTTAATCCTGTTACGTTTCCCGTATTCCACAAAGTACCTGACACAGAAGTACAAGATATTTGACCTGTGCCAAATGCAATTGTTCTAGTGTTTGAGTTGGTTGAACTAAATCGACCTGTGCTTAACGTGTATGACGCAAGGTCTAATGTGCCGTTTGTTAGTGTAGTTGTGGCTGAGTTTATTGTTGTCAGCGCAGAACCAAGAGTCCAACCACCACCAACACCATTAAACGTAATCGCCCCGCCAAATCCAACACCATTAATAGTTACAGTTTTACCAGTTGTTGTAGCATTAAATGTAGTTGTGCCTATATAAGAACGGGTAAAGTTTGTGGCAGGAAATGTAAGACTGCCCGACACTGTTAATCCAACGCTTCCACCACCCAGCGTCATTGTGAAATCAAGACCAGACGCTGTGAAGTCGTTGCAAACCCGTGGTGAGTTTGCCATAGTGACAGTAAAGATACCGCCAGCGTCACTGCCCGCATCAAAGAATACGTTGTCAGCAGATGTTGGGACAGATGCCCCACCAGACCCACCTGATGACTCAGACCAGTTTGTGGTGTTGGTGCTACTCCAAGAACCTGTTCCGCCTACCCAATATCTGTTTGCCATAATGTGTATTTATAATTGTGTATCGGCCCAACACAAGATAACTGCTGTGTGATATTTTACCACACTGTATTTAAATACTAACATGGCCAAGTCTGCTGTTGATCAATTGTATGAATATCTATCTGAAGTCAAACGCCCTTGGCTGTTTCTTGTGTGGGTATTTAGTGTGTTTTTGGTGGCGGCTGCCATAGTGTTGAGTGCTGTGTGGTTTCTCACTCGTCGTTGATGTGTTAATTGTCAGATTCATCGGGTCGTGTCTGGCGTTGACGCTGTGCCAAGAACTCTTGGTATTCTTGTAATCGTCGTTGACGTTCGTACCACTCTTGTTTTCTCACAGCGGCCAAGGTGTCTCGGTACTGAGTTGGGTTGCCCCAACGGCGTTGTGCATCATAGGCCACCCACATAAAGAACCCGCCTATGACCAGCATGGCTATGAGTACTGCAACACCCAGGGCAAATTCAAATTGATATTTCTGCATGCGCTGGCGCCGGCGATTGGCCCGGGCAATTTCTTGAGCCATGAGCACTCGTTGTTCTTTGCCCAGTTCTTTGGTCATGGCTTCTACTTCGGTGAACAAGGCACCCAGTTCAGGCGGGCTTTGATAGATCATGAGTTCGCGCAGTTCTGTGCCCATTTGTTCCAGCTGCTTTTTCATCAGCACACGTTTCAGCGCACGTTTGGCCAGGCTATCACCACCGGTGTAGACTTCGGTCTTTGATCGTTTTTCTTCGTCTTCCAGCACAGCTAGACACTTGAAATAGTTGTCGTAGTATTGGCCCAGGCTGTCGCCAATCTCGGTATAGACATTGGTGGCATCTGCACTGCGTCGGTTGAGTTCTTTGACTTCGGCCTTTTTCTCGTTGAGCTGTTTGACCTGTGCGGCTGTGGGTGGCCGGTTGGGAGGATGCAGTTTGTGAAACTGATCGTCAAGATCTTTAAGTACGCCTTTTACATCGCCCGCGGCTGATTTGATGTCCTTGTACAGTTGACATCCTTTTTTCACAGCCGCAACAGCCGTGTTGGCCAAGGCAAATAGTGTTAGTGGATCCATTATTATTGCTCATGCCCCTACGTTGGGGGCTATGAGTATTTAACGGATCTGTACTTTAATTTAAGTGGGTGTTAGAACCACAGCCAAATGCCTTGGATCAACAGCACTGTGCCTATCACAGCCACCACTTCGCTGATTCTGTACATGGTGTTGTTCACACTCAAAATGCTGGCACTCAACAGTACAATGGCCAGTTGAAATGCCAATGACGCAAATGTCAACCATGGTGTGTGTTTAGTGGCTTGATCACGTGCTGCTTCGTAGGCCTGTGCCTTTTGCAACAGTTCACGTTTGCCTTCGTTCTTCACAGGGTCTGATTCGTAGCGTGCAATCTTGGCCACAAGTTCTGCTCGGCGTTGGGGATCACGTGTTTCTTCCAGTTGTCCTTCGGCAATGCTTTGCTTGATACTTTTGCTCTGATAGAAAGCATAGGTGTCTGTGGCTTTGAGCATGTTCTTCAACACAGCGCCTGAGTAACTGTTGGAGAAGTAAGTGGTCACAGCCATGAACAGGGCCATGATCACAATCACAAGGCCTGCTTTGTCTTTGATTGCTGCTTCACGTTCGCTACGTGATAAGGGTTTTGTTTCTGCTTCTGCCATGATTACTCCTTGTTTTTGTTTAGTTGTTCAATCTTTTTCTCTAACGAAAGAATCTGCCAACTCAACTGCTGTGTGGGGTCTGATTTGTTTGACACTTCATCTTCGTTCTTTAGTTTGATACCTGCCAGCAGGCCAATGAATCCGCCGATCACAGTTTGAAACGCTGGTCCAATCAGTTTGAAAATTTCTGTGTTGTCCACAATTGGATCAAACAATCCAACCATCAGTGTTATTACCATGGCAAGAACAACAGCACACAGTGTCAGTGTGACCATGGTTGTTACTACAAATGTCAGTTTGGTTTTTTCCATTACTACTCCTTAATATCCAAATCTTGTTCGGTATTGATTGTACAGACCCTGTATGTCTGCCAGCGTGAATACACCACTGTAGGCCTTGACAAAGCCTATGTCAGCAGTTTGCACTTCACTGCCGCTTGAGCGACTGAACAGCCTCAACTGATTGAACCCACCACCACCGGCATTGGTACCTGTGAACAAGTAGTTTGTGGGCACAGCACTGGTGGCTCCCCATATTTGTCCTGTGCTGGTAGAGGTGTCCCAGGTGGCCCAGCCAAACCGCCACACAAGATCAGCACCAGACGCAGGCAAGTTCACTGAGAAGTTGGGATAAAATGCGTTGGGGTGGCCGTTGTACAGGCCCATGAGCCAGTCTTTTGATGCTTCGCTTTGTGTGTTCAGCAATCTACCATCAGATGTTGCTATGCGTCGGTAGGCCATGAACACACTATAACTTTGTCCTGTGACCCAGTTTGGACCACCGTAGATCACATCTGTGCCCACGTTGTTGCTTTTTCTGAACAAGCCACCATTGGCAGACTGCCAAGAAATGCTTGAGCCAGCATTGGCCACTGTAGCAGTAAATGCGCCGGTGCCAGCCACTGTGCTTCCATTAACTGGCACCGCTGAGTAGTTAGCAGCATCCAAGTCGTAGACCAAGGTCACTGATGGTGCAAAACCTTCAGTTATACTGATGCCACCTTCTATGTTAATGCCACCCCCAAACAATATTGGCATTTAGGCTCCCATGATGTGTAATGCATGTTCGTAGTGCCGGATACGATCTTCCAATCCTATATATCCCCCATTTATTTTCCGAGTCATTTTCTTGATGTTGCCGGCGTCGGCTTCCGCATTCAAGTTGTTGCTTTCCCAGAACCAGCAGGCTGATTGTGCGGCACCTTCAAATGTGGCCAGGTATTCTGCGGCTTCTTCTGGAGAGATTTCCAAACTGGCAGCAAAGTTTTCATAGTTGCTCTTGCCAGTGAGTTGAATCAAGCCACGGCCGCAGTAGCGATATCCGTCACCAGAATGTTCATCACCGTTGCCCATTCTATTGGCATACACTCGGTTGGCGATCATTTCAGGCTTCTTGGCATAAGCCTGTGCCAGTTCATCAGTGGGGAAATATTTGCCAAACACCGAACGCAGACTGGCAGCTTTGTAGTTCAAGTTTTCTTTGATGAACTTGAATCCACCTGACTCATGTGCGCACTGTGCTATGAAAGCCGAAATGCGTTCAGGTGTGTTGATTTCGTAATCAGGTAGTAATTGGTCCAGGGCTTCATACCAGTGCTCAGCATAGGGCATGCCGGGCACCATTTGTTTTAGTTGACCGATTGTTAGTTCCATGGGTGGCTCCTTTTATTTTATGTTGTTGAATATTTGCTGTTGTTTTTGATACCATTCAATCCAGGCATCTGTTTTCACAGCACATTCATAATACGTACCATAGTTCACTGACACAGTTTTACTAATGTCACTCAACCGGGCATCTTCTTGTAGTTTTTGTAATTGTGGACAAGGCGTCATTGCTATGTTGCCTGGTGCTTCAGGAAACCGCTGTGTGACAGGCACCACAGTTGAACATCCAACCAGTAACAATGATAACAGTATGGCTCTCATCAGCAGTTCCAACGTCTACGGGCTTTGCATATGGCTTTGTCAGGAGTCTTGGCGCAACTGATGCTGTGCATTTTCATTTGGCCACGACTGCGGCTGCAATAACTCTTTCTGCGCTTGCTGGCCTTTGAGCCTTTCTTTAACTTGCTGGGCTTGGTGGTCACAGCAGTTTGTAACTTACTGCCAGGATGTTCTCTGCGATAAGTGTTCACTGCTTTGCGGCTCATGCCATCGGTCTTGTCACGATTGTTGGCTTTCTGCCAAGCTTCACTTTCCATGATAGGCTCTGACGTCACAGCAAACACATACAGTTCATCTTCTGTGAGGCTGTCAAGATCTTCCCAGATCACTTCAGCATCAACACCATTGTGTTCGGCCAAGCGGTCAATGATTGACTCTATTAGATCAAATTCTTCTGCAAGTTCTGCGCTTTCATACATGCCTTCGCTTAGTTCATCGTCGCTGAACTCCATGTAATCATATGGCCCCCAAGGTTGCCCTGTGCGACTGTCTGTGTCGTCATGATCGCCGTGCTCATAGTAGTCATTGCTGAAAATAATTACACCATCAAAGTCTGAATTGTAATCAATGTTGTATTTGCGTGTTTTACCATCTGGAGCAACAATTCCACGTTGCAACAGGCGTTCTATGTCTTGATTGGTTTTGATGCCTTTTTGCAGGCTACCGGAATCGTAAGCACCATTGTACCAGGCACTGGCCAGTTCTCTAAAGTAGTTGCCACCGTCTCCACCGCCTTGCCCTGGTGCAAATTCATTGACCTGCGATTTAGGCTTCTTGTGATGCTTCTTCATGTTGATGGCAATTGCAGCCTGTTGTGCAGCCGATGCTGCCTCTGTTAAGATTTCATTGATTTTCATTTGGGTGCCTCCGCTGCACTGTTGTGTGCTTTGATAAATTCTTGTGGTATTTCACATGCTCCGCCCCGGGCAAACTTCTCATCGTACCGGACAATTTCCTTATCAACATACTTGATGATGTCTTCGCCACGTGTGCGTATCACTTGTGTTTTTGTCACAACCTTTGTGACAATTTTTGTGTTGGCTTCTCGGCTCTGAGCTTCGGCAGCCGCTACCCGGGCTTCTACTTCTGCCACACGCTCACGCCATTCCTGTTCAACAGCATAACCACCACGCCAGTACACACCTGCAACCAGCAGTGCGATGCCCAGGATTTGTGCGGGTATTCGGTATTGGTTTACTACAGGAATGCGCTTGATAAAGAATGCTGCGACAGTTAGCAAG
>Ga0209296_1002144_pt1 | contig 14404 bp, 21 predicted proteins | sample S_130206_EF_Meta_FD_187319 | JGI IMG/M metagenome (GOLD analysis project Ga0209296, IMG submission 187319) | Freshwater microbial communities from Lake Simoncouche, Canada to study carbon cycling - S_130206_EF_MetaG (SPAdes) (version 2) | ecosystem: Environmental > Aquatic > Freshwater > Lake ...
CCACACAGCCTCAGCAGTTAACTATCTGCAAGTGACGGGTAATGTTACGGGATTTGGACCGTCAATAACCGCCTCAGGTAGTGATACCAATATACCCATTTACATGATTGCCAAAGGTGCATCGCCAATTTATTTTATTGGGCAATCAAACAATAATCAGTTTGCTGTAAACATGACTGCCTCTGCGGTTAATTTTGCAAGCGTTGCTGGTGGTGCTACAGGCAATTCCGTAACTTTTGCTGCACAAGGAAGTGACACTAATGTTGACCTAGCATTAGTACCGCAAGGCACAGGCGTTGTTAAGTTTGGCACATACACAGCAGGCGTCATCGCGCAAGCAGGGTACATTTCTATAAAAGACGCTGGTGGCACAACTCGTAGACTTTTAGTCGGTTAATCAAAGGAGTAGTAAATTGGATCAAGCAATCCCCCTAAGCCTCGCCCCCGAAGAAATTAACTTCATTCAGCAAGTTCTGGGTGAGCTTCCTTCAAAGTCAGGAGCGTACGCCTTAATGATGAAGATCAAGCAACAGTCTGACGCTGCTGCAATCACGCAAGCCCCCGTAACCCCAATCCCACAGGTGCAACTATGAACTGGATCATCAACTCGCTGTCTGTCATGAACACGCCCGAACCCGAAACGGTTGTCATGTCTAACTTCACAATCAACGACACACAAAGTGGGCTGACAGGCTCGGTGACGTACTCGGTTAACTTGTTACCTGCTGATGCTAGTAACTTCACGCCCTACGCGGATATTACTCAAGCGCAAGCCGTTCAATGGACGCAAGACGCACTGGGTGCAAGCCGTGTCACAGCGATGGAAGCCGAAGTGCAAGCCCAAATCGACGCACAGCAAGTGCCAACACCACAGCCTGCACCGCTGCCTTGGGTTCCCGCTGAAGAAGTGGCTCCCCCTGCGCCTGATATGTCAGCACCTAAATCACGGAAATAATCATGTCTGTTAATGCGCCATTCACACCTACTGGTAACACCGTTGTTATCATTGCTGCAAATCCTGCACCCACTCCTGTGCAAGTGACTTCTTATAGCGGTGGTAGCAATCAATATCGCATCATCAATTCTGGCACAGCCGTTGCGTTTTTAGGGTTTGGTGCAAATGCAACAAGTGCAACAGCCGGTGCAAACGCACCAAATACATCGTTAGGAAATTGTTTGCCGTTGTTGCCGGGTACAGATGAAATTATTACGTTTGTACCAAACGGATATTTCACAGCAAACGCATCAACGTCATGTTCTTTGTATTTAACCTGTGGTGATGGATCGTAAATGTTAAAGACTGCTAGTTCTTTAATCAATTCATTGTTTTATGCGGGTACATGGAACGCAGCAACAAACACGCCTACGCTTACTAGCGGTGTAGGCGTTAAGAATACTTATTACATTGTTTCAACAGCCGGTACAACAACTCTTGATGGTATTTCATCTTGGAGTGTTGGTGATTGGGTTATTTTCAACGGAACAACATGGCAAAAAATCTTAGGTGGTGAAACTGAGACATTTGCCAACATTACAGTAACCGGATTAACTGGTTATATGTATGCCAATGGTAATAGTGCTGTTACAGCATCAACAACCATTCCTGTAGCAAGAGTTACTGGCGCAGTTCCTAATACAACATACGTTTTAGCAGGAACAAATTTAACGGGCGGTGGCGCACTTACGGGTAACGTCACAATTAACAATCCGTACAACGGCACAGTAACAAATGTAGCAACAGGAACAGGTTTAACTGGTGGACCGATTACATCTACCGGCACTATTAGCATTGCCAATACAACAGTAACGGCAGGGACTTATGGAAGTAACGGAGCAGTTGGTCAGGTTGTTATTAACGCTCAAGGACAAGTTACTTCAGCGTCTAATGTTGGCATTACGATACCTGTTGCAAATGTAACGGGTGCGGTAGCAAACACAGTCAATGTCATTGCCGGAACAGGATTATCTGGAGGCGGCGCATTAACTGGCAACGTGACTTTAAACATTGCGAACACAACCGTTGTTGCACAAACTTACGGTAACGCTAATTCTGTTAGCCAAGTTGTGATTAACGCACAGGGTCAAGTCACATCTGCATCAAATCTTGCAATTAGCATCAATGCTGCACAAATCAATACAACCATTCCTAATTCTGGCTTAACCAATAGTTCTACAACGCTTGGTAACACCACGCTAACTTTAGGCAGCACCGCAACCTCTGTTGGTAACTTAACGCTTAATAACGTGACTATTCCAACAGGTTCAATTAACGCACAAGTTGTAAATCATACAAGTACAACGTCATCGACTGCTACGTTTGCAACATCTAGCTTGCCGTTAGTACCGGCAGGATATATTCAAGTTAACCTTAACGGGACTGTTGTAAAAGTCCCGTACTATGCGGTGTAAAACATGGATTGGCAACAAATTATCAACCTTGCATTTGGTGTAGCTCTACCTGTAGCGGGTTGGTTCTTTCGCCAATTGTGGGATGCTGTTCAAAAACTCAAAGATGACATTAAAAAGATTGAGATTGATTTGCCAAGCAATTACGTCAAAAAGTCAGACATGGAATCTCAATACAACAAGATTGAATCTATGCTTGAAAAGATATTTGATAAGTTAGATCAAAAGGTTGATAAATAATGAATATGGCTACTCTTTCTATTGTTAAATTTGGTGATGTGGATTCATTAGGCGAATTTTTGTTTGAAAACGGCGTGCAACACCAATTATTTCGTGAAACCTTCTTTGATAGAGGTATTCAAGTCCCTGCATACCCACTTATTGACGTAAATGTTGATAATTTGGATGATTGGTTGCTCCCACATCAAGACGAACATCAGTCTTTTGCGTCTCTTTTAACCTTAAATAATCCATTTAATATGCTTGATGTAGATTTTAATAAAGAAGATGATTTTTATGATTGGGTTGCTTCACACTTATATATTCACGAACAAATTGCCGCTGCCCTTAACATTAACGTCTCTTAATTAAAAAACTGTTCCCCCCGTATAAAAAAATCCAAATTATGAGCATACAGGCATGAAATACGCACTAGATAGGATGTTGCCAATTAGAGCTTTTGAAAAGCGTGGCACACCTATTGGTGGTCGCAGTATTCGGTTATGGGGCTATGACGAAGGTGGTAATTGGGTTGCTACTGGCGATGAAGTTTCTGACCCGCGTTATGAAGCTGTTCCCGATGGATCAGGTGGTTGGACTACTGGCGCACCTATTGACACAAGCGGCGGTTCTGCACCTGCGCCTGTTTATGACGCTCCCGCTTATTCTCAACCTGCGTATCAAGAACCCGTTTATTCTGTCCCTGCTCCTGTTGCTGCAAAACCTGCACAATGGGAATTACAACCGGCTTCTTACGATGAATTCACAAACGCTTATACACCGCCTTATTACTTAGATGTAAACAGTGGCGCAAAAAGATCCGCTGATCCCGTTCAATACTCAGGTGTAAATCCTGTTGATACCAATACGCTTCCAGTACAAACAGGAAAAAATTACGAAGGTACACCTACTCAGTTTTATGATGCTCAGGGCAATCTAAAGGGTGTTTTGGTTGATACTGTCAGGGCAGGTTTAGGAGCTAAAGAAGGTAACTTAATTCTTGACCCTGCGTCTCTTGGTCTTGCGTTAAAGCCGGGTGAAACACCGTCACTTAATAGTGCAATTCAACAGCGTAATGAGCAAGGTCAATTATTATTTATTGACCCTAATACTGGCAATACAACAATTTACAACACGGGCGTTCCTGCTGAAACTGGCAGCACCGTTAAAGATTTAATGTACATCAATGACCCCGGCAAACGAGGCGGTCAAATTCCTGCTGATACGGCATTGGCGGCAACAATTGCTATGGCTATTGCTGCGCCTTATCTTACGCCATCAATTTTTGGCGGAGTTTCAGTGGCGTTACAAGGCATGGGATTGTCTGCTGAAGCGGCTGCTGCTGCGGCTCCAACGGTTATTGGGGCGGGTAAAGGCGCATTAACATCCGCATTAGGAGGCGGTAATGTTTTAACTGGCGCATTAACAGGTGGTGTAACAGGCGGTTTAGCACCTTATATGAATGAAGCTATATCAACTTCATTGACAGATACGCTTGGAAAGAGTGCCGCAGATGTTGTAGCAAAAGGTGTTACGGGAGCACTTTCTGGTGGAGTATCTGGTGCTTTAGGTCCATCAGGTGCGTTAATTGGCGCAGAAAAAGGTGGATTAAGTGGAATATTAGGCGAATTTTTAGGTCAAGGAATTGCTGGAACATCTAGTGTTGCAGATACATCTGGAAGTGATGTTTCAGAATTTAATCAAGACCCAATTGGTTTAATTGCAAGTGGCGCAATTGATCCTCCAGAATATCAATATGATGATTTTGGCAATATTTTGTTAGACGAACAAGGTGAACCTGTTCCTGTTTTAGACACCGCAAAAGAAGATGCTGCTGCTGTTAAATCAGATAAAGAATTAGCTTCTTTGGCAAAAGGATTAGCTCAACCGTTAATATCTAAAGAAGTTTCTAGTTTGTTAGGTATTGATAGTTCAACGCCATCACAGACAACATCATCAAGTAAATCAACAACCACAACGCCCAGCGTTTCTCCAATTAAACAAACGTCTACAAAATCGTTTTCTTATCCGACACAAACAACGGCAGGAACGGGGTCTTATAATTATTCGCCACAAACACAAGCACAACCGGGTTCACAAGCACTTGCACAAGCATTGCGTGTTGGCGATCCCGGTTCTGCAATTGAAAGTCCTGCGGGTCCCGGTCAACAACAGAATGTATGGAATACAGCGTCTTTGAGAGTAAAAGACGAAACAGGGAGTGATGTATGAGCAAGACTTTAAGTAAATCGCTAGGCACAGATATGGTTGCTCTAGCAGAGATGATACGTTCTAAAGGGCGTGGCAGAGATACTGTGCTTGCTCACATTACGCCTAAAGAAGCTGCGCTGCTTAAACGCCGTGGTGGTTCAGGAACAATTAACCCAGACACGGGATTGCCTGAATTTGAAGATGAAGATTTTATGGGTGGTTTTGGAAACATTGATACTGGAGAGATTTACACGCCAGAACAAGTTGCTGAAGAATATCCACAATACTATCCCGGTGGAGAATTGCCACAAGAAGGCGAAGCAACAATGTATTTGCCGGGCGGTGGAGTAGCAACCGTTCAACAACAAGAAGATTACAGTCAATACGCATACCCAGCGGCTCCTGCTGCTGCCCCTGCTGCTGCTCCTGTTGCTGCTCCTGCACAAAAAGCGGCTGGTGCTGCTGGTGAAAAGCCCACAAAGAATTGGTATGACGCATTGCTTGACCCAGCTAACCTTGCCAAACTAGGTATTCTTGGCGGTATTGGTGCGTTTGCTGCCAATAAAGGAACGCAATCAGCTCAACAAGGTGCTGCTGCTGCTGAACAAGTTAAAGCATTGGCTCCTCCAGTATTGGCTCGTAGTGAGATTGCTCAAACGCAATTGCGTGACCTTGGCACAAACATCATGGCTCAGACTAAGCTCAATGCTGCTGAGTTATCGTCACTTGGTGCGCCGCAACGTGAATTAGGTCAACAGTTAATGTCGCAAGCGTTGTCAGGAACATTGACTCCTGCCGGGCAGCGTTCATTGGCGGCATTAAAAGCACAAGCAAGACAAAACATTACTAAGCGTGGTGGTGTAGGCGCAATGCAAGCTGGTGTTGCCGAATCTGAAGCCACAGCAAATCTGTTGCAACAACAATACTCAACAGGCATGGGCACTTATGGTCAAGGCGCACAATACGCTTCTGCTGCTATTGGCATGAATCAGCAAGCTTTGCAAGCTGCTAATAATATGCAAGTGGCTGCAATTAACACAGGCTTACAACAAGCTGGCATTGCTGACCAATACACAATGGCTGCAATTAACCTTGCGTTGGCTAACGACAAAGCAACAGCGGCATCATTGCAAAACTTGTTTACGCAATTGGCATCCGTTGGATTCGGCGTTAAACCTACTGCACCGGCTGCTTAAGGATAAATCATGGCTGTAACACCAGAAACTACTGTTGAAAAACCTACTGTTGATACACGGGCGTTAGATGACGCACTTAATACGCAAATGTCTGGGTTGCCCGCTGAAGTGCGTGCTGCGTCTAAGACTCGACAACTAGCAGCTAAAGCACAATCTGATGTTGACCAAGCATTAACAGCAAAACAACGTGAAATATACGAACCAATTGAATCTCGCTATAGAGAACAAGTTGTTCAAGGTCAAAAACAAGTTGGTGATATTGGCAAACAATTAGCCACGCCATTTGAAGTGCCGAAAGAAACCGTTGCTGATTTCTCTACGCTTGGTGGTCTTGTTGCTATTGCTGGTGCAATGCTTGGTTCGTCTGGTAAACAATCTGCAAACAATGTTCTTGCGTCAATGACAGGAATTGTATCCGGATACAAAAAAGGTCGTGCCGATATGATTCAGCAAGCCTTTAAAGAGTTTGATACCAACATGAAGCGTTTGCAAGCGTTGTCAACTAATGCACAAACGCAACTTGAGTTAGCAAGTAAGTTATCGGCTACTGATAAAGAAAAGGCTAAATTAGTATTTGATGAAATTAAAGCCAAATACAACGGTTCAATTATTGCCGCTAAAGTTGCGGGTGACGATGCGTTTACGGCTTTAACTGCTGCAAATACCATTAAACAAACAAACATTGCCGCACAAAGCGCAGCGCAACGTATTGAAGAATTTAAAGCTGGAGCTGAAACCAGACGCTTGCAACAAGAGAAACTTGAACAGGAAATTGCAATTGGTAAAGGTGACGTTTATGAACAAAACGGCAAATTAGTTTATTTTGACCGTGTAACACAAACTGTAAAACCAATTGAAGGTTCTGAAGGCGCAAGGAAACCCGGAGCAAAAGGACAAATAGGCATTATTGGACCGTCTGCGTTTTTACAATCAACAATTGGCAAAACAACTGGTGATGTAAAACTTGATGGAAAAATTGCTGACACAGCAAAAGCTGTTGTTGCAACCAATGATTTGCTTGAACGATTAAAAGACCCAGAAATTAAAACTGGTTGGTTATTAACGCTTAATCGTTTCCAAGAACAATTAAAAACTCTTAAGGGTGACAAGCGTGAATTAACAGATGCAGAAGTGCAAAGCATTATCAATGGCTCTGTTAGCTCAACAACTAAAAACGCAACATTCTTAAAAGACCAATTGTTCTTGCAATATCAAATTGAAAAAGAAGCCGCTGGTGGTCGATTAACTGTTGAGATGATGCGTCAAGGTGCTAAAGTTCTTGACCCAACTAATGTAACTAAAGATACTTACATTGGAATTATTGGTGGTCGTAGAAATGATTTGTATAGAAATTTACAAACTCAAAACTTAACACAAGCCGATATTGATAAACTTATTTCAACAATTTCTCAAGGTCCCCGTGCGGGAGGAGCGTCTAGTACGCCTCCAGCGTCAAGTGCTGCTCCATCAACAACAAGTTCTAGCAATGTGCAACAACAAGCCATTGCTGCTTTTGGTTCGTATGAACCAGAAAAATATGAATACGGTACAAATCCAACTACGGGCAAATTTGCACGGAGAGCAAAATAATGGCTGATTGGGAAGATGCACCTAGCGCAACAACGACAAGCTCAACAACATCTTCTGTTGCATGGGAAGATGCGCCTTCTGCTCCCAAAAGCGGGTATGACCAAGTTATTGAAGGAATCAAAGAAACGCCTTTGCCAAAAACAGGAATCGTTGGTCCTATGTTTGCTGCCGGTGCTGGCGAAACAATAAAAGGTGTTGGTGCTTTAACAGAATTAGCGTTTCCTGAAACAGGAAAGAAAATTGCGGGTGTTGGCGAAGCACTTACTGAACGAGTAAAAAAAGAATCTCCTATTGCCGGAACAATTGGTCAATTTGGTTCTTACTTATTGCCCTATGGCGCAGCAACAAAAGGCGTAGAGTTTATTACTGGTGGTCCTGCTAAAAGTTTGTTGCCAAAAATGTTGCAAACTGGCACTGCGGCAGGAGCTACAGGTTACGCAACAACACCGGACAAAGATGACCGCACGATGTCTGCGGTAATTGGAACAGCCCTTGGCGTAGTTGGAGAACCCGTTGCTAAAGGATTGACTAAAGCATACGAAACATTAACCAAAGCATTTGGCACTGATGCTAAAAAATTAGCAGAAATGTTGCGTGATTATGCGTCTAGGACTTCTGGCAAAGAAGCTGATAACGCTCGCCGTTTAGCAGAGACCGCCGAATCAAAAGCAGCGCAAGCAGAAAGCCGTGCAGGAATTGCTGAGACTGCCGCACAAAAAGCAGAACGTGAAACGGGTCTTGCGTTAAGAGAGCAGCCGGGCGTTAAGACAAAACTTGAAGCTGGTGAATTTAAACCCGTGCCAACTGAAAGTATTAACATTGGAACACGCATTAGAAACTATGCGGATGAGGTTTATACAAACCTTAAAAATGTCCGTGATAGAAATGCAAAAACGCTTAAAGAACAAGCGTTTAATGATGCCCTTGCAAAAGAACGTGCAGGACAACGAGTATCTCAAACAGATGTATTTGCTAAGTCAGTAAAAGATATTGATGAGATTATTAAAAACCCAGAAACGGGTTTAACTAATGTTGTTGGTGAAACCAAAGCAGCATTAGAAAAAGTGCAAAAACAACTGTCTGGCAAGATAACCGATGAAGTAACGGGCGTTGTTATTGAAAAGCCATTAAGTTTTGAAGGTTTAGAAAACTTACGCAGGATGTTGCGTGACCGTGCGTATGGGTTGCCGCAAACAGGATTTGATGCAATTGGTCAACAACAGGCAGGAAAACTTGCTGCAAAAGTTGACGAGATTATGAAAGACTTTTCTCCCAAGATGGAAAACTTCTTAAAGCAATACGCAAAAGATTCTGAACCAATGCGAGTGTTTCAAAGCAAGATTGGCAAAGCATTGATGGACGAACAATTGCTTGGGAAAGGTGCAAATTACGCAAGCGTTGCTCCTGAAAACATTCCTAAGAAAGTTTTTGGCGATAGCGTCAGCTTTCAATCGTTTGTTGATGCAACAGGCGGCAATCGTGCGTTTGCTGAAAACGAAGCTAAAAAGTATTTTGTGTCTCAACTTGAAAAGTTTGCTGGAGACCCACAAAAGGTTTCTAATTTTATTCGAGACAACAGGACAATGCTCAACTTAACTAACGCCGTTGAGACGGTTGAGGCTTATGCGGCTAGGGTTGCGGCTGCTACTCGCCGTGGTTCTGCTGCTCAACGTATTGGTGAGTCAGAACGTGAAATAGCTCAAGTACAAACAAAAGCGGCTGAAACACAAAGAACAATTAGTCAAAAATATCAAAATCTTACGCAAGATTTGTCTGACCCAAATATTATTTCTCCCAAAGAAATTGCTCAAAAAGTTAAATCATTTGCAGAAGATATGCGAGATAACAAATTGATTACTCAAGAACAATTTTCTGAATTAAGCAAAAAATCTAATGATGTTTTGTTGGCTTTAGGTCAAACGGCAGAAGCAAAACGAGAAGTTCTTTACAAAGTTATTCCTAAAATTCTTGGGTATGGCGGGGTTGGAACGGCAGGATATTACGGTGCTAAAGGTTTAATGCCATGAGCAAAAAACAAAAAGGCATAAATCCAACACTTGAGAAGGCAATCAGTACGTTGCTAGAACAGGTGATGAATGACCCGCAAGCGTCTTTGACCGACAAATGCCGGGTGCTGGACAGGTCTATTAACGTAGAAAAGCTCAAGCAGAAGATTTCTGACGATGAGTGGGGTTCAGGCTTTCTTGCCCCAGAGGAAGATGAAGAATAGAATAGATGCTTTACAAGGGGATATAGATGAACGTAATAGCATTTGTTCGGTTGGCTTTAGAAGTGATGATGGGTAGGGTACTGGTAATTTTGTCCTTGTTCCTATCTTTTGGGTTAGCGTGTTGGGTAATGTATGAGCCGGGTTGGGAAAGACTGACAACTATGGCATTTTTCTCAATATTTAGTTATCTTTGTATCAACATAAAAGAAAGGATTCAAGATGGAAAAGACCAAGCGTCCGAGTGATGTAAACCAACAGATTGCTAAGTCTGTGCGCCCACAATTGCCTCGTGATGGCAGCAAGGATGGCAACAATCAATTTAAAAGCGGTGAATTGCCCAAAGGTGGCTTTACTGCCGTGTGGAATTTTAATGGCAATACCAATACTAAAGACTCATCTACTTGCAAGCCGGGCAATGCGGGTGGTGGAAGGATTATCTAATGGCTAACAACATTGCGTTTCAGCCTATGGGTAAAACGACTCGCTTGAATGTAACGACAACATCTGCTGAAGTTGCTGTTAACGCAGATAGTCCTTGCAATCAGGTGCGTATACACAATGGCACAGCGGGTGAGATGTTTGTGCGATTTAGTCCAACTACGGGTAGCGCAGCGGTAATTCCTGCGTCTGGTACACCCGCTTATGGGATTGTTTTGCACAATAATCAAACACAAGTATTTACTGTGCCGCAGTCTTTCACTTCAGCAACCAATTCTTTGTATGTATCAGCTATTGTTGCAACAGGAACCGGCATTTTGTACATCACGCCCGGAGAAGGTTTGTAATGGACCCGCTAACCATTCTCGCCGCTTTGGGTCCTCTTGCTGTAGACCTTGGCAAGAGCTTGATTGGTAGGTTCATACAGACTGACGTATATAAGCCTACAAACATTGCTGAATACACTCAGATGCGTACAACGGATTTGGAGATGTTTAAAGCAATGAATTCTGTTGGTGGCACTGGCACAACGTATCCTTGGGTTGAGGCTGTTGTAAGGCTTATGAGACCGTCTGTTGGGTTAATTGTGTTGGGCACATGGGCGTTTATGCAATTGTCTGGAAACGATAGTCCTGCGGTGAATAACTTTGCCTCTGCTGTTGGGTTTTATTTGTTTGGTGACAGGACTCTTTTTTATTCACAGAAAACAAATGCTAAGTAATTGGGATAATTCTTTTGAGTTGCTGATGGATTCAGAAGGCGGGTTCTCTGATGACCCGCACGACAACGGCAATCATTTACCAGATGGTAGACCGGGGTGTACAAACCTTGGCGTAACCATGATGACTTGGGAAATGTATGTTGAACGTCAATCAACGATTAGTGAAATGAAATCACTAATGCCTGTTGACGTTGAACCCCTATACAAACGCTTGTTCTGGGATAGGACTTGGGGTGACAGGATGCCAATAGGAATTGATTACCTCTTGTTTGACTATGCGGTCAATGCTGGGGTGGGTCAATCGGTACTCTTGTTGCAACGTGCAGTAGGGGCACATCAAGACGGTGCTATGGGACCTTTAACATTTGCCGCTACGGTTACGCATGACCCTAAAGACTTAATCGAACGGTTTAGCAAAGCAAAGATTGATTTTTACAAAGGGTTGAATGACCCTAAGTATGAAAAAGGGTGGCTCAATAGAGTTGCCCACGTCAAAGATGCAGCCTTAATCATGGTGAACCAATGAAACTTCTAGCAGCCTTATTTGTTCTACTTCCTTGCGTTATCCAAGCTCAGACCATTGCTATTTGTAAGGGTGAATACGCTTTGTGTGCAGCCTCTAGCACCACGCTTACTGGCAACCTTATCAAAGTCAACGGCAAAGCGTTTAAAGAGGGCATGGCTGTGTGTCCGGTGTTAACGGGTGACTCTATTGCCAACATGGATTTGATGAACGGCTCTTGTGATGCACCTAAAGGTAAAGTCTGGTCATTGTTTGGCGTACCGCCAGTCACAAGTTATCCACAAGCACCGAGTTGGGCTGTTGCACCGGCAGCGTTTCGTTCATTTACGGTTGGCACAACACCTGATACCGGCATGAGCAATATGTGGTCGTTTTTGTGCGAGAAACAAGCCAAGCAAGTTAATGGTGTGACGTTGGCAAGCTGCTATGGTCCTGTGATGGAAAGCCCTTGGACAGCAAACCATGTTGTGCCGGGTGAAATTGCGTTTACACAAGCTCCTGTAGGAGCAACGTATCCAGTAGGCGGCAATAAGCCATGAGCAAAAACCCAAATCTTTCTGTTGGTAGGGGTGAGAAATTACCTGTAAGCAGGGGTGCTGGGTTAACGGCTAAAGGTCGAGCCAAGACCAATCGTGCAACGGGCAGCAAACTCAAAGCACCGACTAAAGACCCAAAGAACCCACGCCATAAGTCGTTCTGTGCACGTTCTAAGTCATGGAAAGGCGAACGTGGCAAAGCAGCAAGGCGCAGGTGGGGTTGCAAGCGTTAGAGTTTACGCAAAGCGTACTGATAGCCTAGTAAGCACAGTTCATTCTGCTCTGAGAACAGCGTAGTAAAGAAATCTACGCCTAGTTTGGGGCGATGCAACAAGCCCGGCATATCTTGCCATAGGTAATCATCAAACAGCATGATGCCGCCCTGTTTAAGCATCCCCCAAGCCATGCAAGCGTCTGTCATCACATCGTAGGCGGTATGACTGCCATCAATGTAAATAAAATCAAACTTGTAATTGTCTGTAATCAGTTCAGCCAGTGCGTCATAACTTTTGCCTTGTAAACCAAAGCAACGCTGACCTTCTTTGCGTACCCACTCAACATTGGTTTTCCAACGCTCAAAGAGACCATCTAGTTCAAGAAGTTTATGCTCCTCTGACCCTTTAAAGGTATCAATGCAAACAATAGCTCCGTCTATAGGCAGCATATTCTCTAGCATCCAACAAGTTGCCCTACCTTCAAAGCAACCAATCTCTAAAATACTGTTGCACTCTGGCAACATCTTAGAAATGATTTGAAAGTTAGGAATGTTGTGGCTAAACCAATCTTGAGTAAAGTTATTCATAAGCCTCACCTAAAGCAACGCTTATGCGATGAATCAAATCCATTGGCAAAACTTCGTCCGTAACATCACATAAGTCTGCAATAAACTCTCTGGCATCCCAAAGAAGTTGTTTAATTTCTTCTGTCATGGTGCAGCAACCAGCCGCCCCTCAAAGGCATAGGTTCCGATGTGAGCTAATACCACCCACGGTGCTGCCCAGATTTGCCCACCCAAAGCCCTATAAATTGAACAAAAATGATAATCCTCAGACAATAATCGGTTAGTGGATTCTTCAATGCTTGTCGCAAAGTATTCATGGATAATTTCCTTTGCCCCAATCGTGTTGCCAAGGTCAGCAACGTCATTTGAATACGATGGGACGCTAGGCTTAAGTTTATCAAACACTTCACGCTTTATTAGTAGAAACCCTGTACCCATGTTCTGCACTTCTACTGGTTGATCTACTGGCACGGTCACAGAGGGTGCATAGTCCACCAAGTTGACTACAAAGCTGCCTGTGTGGTGCTTAAGCTGGTCATCTGGAACCCCGGCAGCAATAGCAGCCTTAACGGTTTGCCAGTTGATTTCTTTCTTAGGATAGATACCGCCAATCACATCTTTGTCAGCCCGTAGCATCGTTACAACGTCATGCGGATTGAAGTTAATGTCAGCGTCAATAAACATCAGGTGTGTGCAGTCAGTCTTGAGAAAGGCTTGCGTGAGAGCGTTCCTTGCACGGGTAATCAATGATTCATTGAACATAAAGCTCATCATTGATTCGATACCCTCATTGCGAAGGATGTTTCCAAGGTTAAGCACCCCTTGAGTGTAGCTACCAGTACACATACCACCATACATAGGTGTGGCTATAAAAATCTTAGGCATAAATGCTCCAATAAGTAAAAAGTAAACCGGATATAACAATGCAAGCAACAATCTTCTTGCCCCAATGCTTGTACTCTTTCTCAAGTGGGGGTGACATAGCGGTTTGCCATGCCAACATATCTGGGTCTGATTCTCTAGGCAATGGCTTGGCGTACCGACTACCTATCTTGACCCCTGTGCTAGTGGTGTGTGGCGTTTGCATCTTCATACCCTTTGATTAACTCAACCATGACATTGCTTAAGTGAACAAGCATCTGTGCGTCTTGTTCAGCGATGGTATTGCAAGCACCAATGAACCATTTAAGGTCAGCTTGAAGTGCCTTTGCTTCTGCTAGTAAGTGTTCGTTCATTGCTATCCCCTGTAAGTGTTAGTCCCGGCTACTCTGAATACCATGCCGGGGATGGCTCGTAACAGCGTCAGAGTTCGCTACTCTCAGGGGCACTGAGAAGCTCTACAGCCACGATACATTTACCTCCTGCAATCGGTATGCCCCTGCGTACCGAAACGTGACCTACTTGTTTATCATCATCAAATAACCCAGCGTCTTGCAAAGCATCTAAAACAGGCTTCACGCAATTATCAATGTCCATTAGTCTCAAATTCCTTGGGCGCAATATGATATTGACTTCCACTATCGCCCCCCCAAAGGATTCTAATTGCTGCACTG
>Ga0209296_1002145_pt1 | contig 14404 bp, 21 predicted proteins | sample S_130206_EF_Meta_FD_187319 | JGI IMG/M metagenome (GOLD analysis project Ga0209296, IMG submission 187319) | Freshwater microbial communities from Lake Simoncouche, Canada to study carbon cycling - S_130206_EF_MetaG (SPAdes) (version 2) | ecosystem: Environmental > Aquatic > Freshwater > Lake ...
GAAGAAGTAAAACCTGTAGCAAAAACCACTAAGAAAACTGTAGCAACTTCTGAGGAAGTTTAAATGTCTATCTATCGTGGTGCAGGGGGTGCAGGAGATGCTGTTGCAGACTCAGCCAGTGAAGCACTATTAATTCGTCAATTAGCTGTTGACGTACAAGTTGATGCAGACGCTGCTCAAGCCTCTGCTACTGCTGCTTCTGGTTCAGCCACAACTGCGTCTACACAAGCAAGCAACGCTTCTACTTCAGCATCTAATGCTAGTACTTCAGCGACTAACGCATCTAACTCAGCTACCTCTGCAAGCGGTTCAGCTTCTACAGCAACCACACAAGCATCTAACGCAAGTACTTCAGCAACTGCTGCTGCAGCTTCTGCGTCTGCTGCTTCAGGGTCTGCTTCAACAGCAACTACTCAGGCAACTAATGCAAGTACCTCAGCAACTACAGCTTCTACTCAAGCATCTAATGCTTCCACTTCAGCAAGTGCAGCAGCAACTTCAGCAACTAATGCTTCCAACAGTGCATCGGCTGCTTCCACATCTGCTACAAATGCAAGCAACTCCGCTACATCCGCTTCAGGAAGTGCTTCTACAGCGACTACTCAAGCCAGCAATGCCAGCACTTCTGCGACTAATGCAGCATCAAGCGCTACAAGTGCAGGAACGTCAGCCAGTACTGCCACAACTCAAGCATCCAACGCTAGTACATCAGCAACCAACGCTGCTGCAAGTGCCTCCACAGCGACTACGCAAGCTAGTAATGCTTCCACCAGTGCTACTGCTGCTGCAGCCTCTGCGACCTCTGCAAGTGGCTCTGCATCGACTGCTACAACTCAAGCATCTAATGCCAGTACATCAGCGACTAATGCTGCTACTTCGGCAACTAACGCTGCCAATTCAGCAACAACTGCAGCATCATACACACCAAGTCAAACAGGTAACTCTGGTAAGTTCTTAACTACTGATGGTACTAACACTTCTTGGGGTAATGTATCAGGTTCTGTGTCGGTTACTGGTGGAGATTTAACTTTATCTGGTAATACTGGTACTGCAATTACCAATGCAACACTTGCTACAGTAAACTCTAACACAGGCTCATTCGGTAGCTCTAGCTCCATTCCAGTTATTACAGTTAATGGCAAGGGATTGATTACTGCGGTATCTACATCTGCGGTAGCTGGTGGTCAATACTTTGGCTCTGCTGCTACTAAAGCTATTGCATACAACTCTACAAGTATTGCAGAGAATATTACAACGACTGCTGGTAACAATTGTTTATCTGTTGGTCCAATTACAATCGCATCAGGTTACTCTGTAACTGTTGCATCAGGTCAGCGTTGGCTGGTTCTCTAAGGAAAAATATATGAGTTCAGTCGTAATCTCAGGCGATACATCAGGTGCTATTACTTTAGCTGCTCCTGCCGTAGCAGGTACTAATACTATTACACTACCAGCAGTAACAGGAAATTCTCTTGTTTCAACTGCTGTTTCTGTTTCAGTATTGGGAACAGTTACCAACAAAATTGCTATAAATATTGGTGGTACTGTTTATTATTTATTAGCTTCTACTTCAGGAACATAAGATGGCATCTACAATATCTGCTGGAACTACAAGTGGAACTGCAATAGCAATTGCTGGTGATACTTCTGGTGCTTTAGCATTACAAACTAACAATGGAACTACTGCGGTAACTATTAATACTGCACAAGGTGTTCAGGCTTTAAATTGTATTGGTGTAGGTAACGCAACACCATCTACAAGTGGTGCTGGTATTTCTTTTCCTGCTACACAATCTGCTTCTTCTGATGCTAATACATTAGATGATTATGAAGAAGGTACTTGGACAATTACTGTTACAACAGGAACTAGCGGAAGTGTTACTGCATCAGCAAAAACTGGGGCATATACAAAAGTAGGAAGATTAGTAACTATTACTGGATATATAGATTTTTCTTCGGTGAGCAGCCCAGTAGGATATTTACGGTTAAGTTTGCCTTTTACATCAGCAAGTGGAGCTTCTTTTGAAAGTGCTGCTTCTTTTATGGTTAATAGCGTAGTAAGTGCAAATGTGGCTGATTTTGTAGGAACTGTAAATAACAATGCTGCAACTCTTGATATTTATTTAGGAAATGCAAGTATTCTTAGTGCAACATCTGCGAATCAAGTTCAAGCAAGCACATCTATTAGATTTCAAGCAAGCTACATGGTATAGGATTAAAAATGGCACTTACAGAAAATACAAGCATTGACCAAATTGAAATAGTGGCTGATTGGAACATTCAAGTTCGCCAAGCTACTGTTATTGAACGAGATGGTGATTTTGTATCAAGAACATTTCATCGCTGGGTATTAACTCCTGATTCAGACATTAGCAATCAAGAACAAAAAGTTAAAGATATTTGCAATGCAGCATGGACTGATGCAGTTAAAGCTGCATATGAAACATTCAAAGAAGAACAAGTAAGGACTTTGCCATGAGTATGATTATTGATGGGACTAATGGTCTTACATTTAATGATAGCACTACACAAACAAAAGCTGGTTTAGTAGCTGGTGGAACTATTGCTACTGGTACTATTACTACTGCAACTGTTAGCACTTTAAATGCACCTAGCGGTGTTCTTGCAACACAGAACGGAATGACTGGTATTCCTAAGTCATGGGTGCAATTTTCTATGAGTGGAACAACTATTACTATTAATGGTTCGTTTAATGTAAGTTCTATAACTCTTAATTCTACTGGATTTTATACTTATAATTTTACAACCAATATGCCAAGCATAAATTATTCGGCTATTGGAAATTGTAGCGTAAATCAATCGTCAAACAACTGGCCATTCATTGCTATTTTTACCCAAAATAGTTCACCTTATTATGCTGCTCCTACAGTTTCTTCTTTTGGATTTTCAAGCCAATTACTTAACACAGGTGGACAGAATATATTTTACGGCTGTTTAGCAGTTTTCAGTTCATAAGGATAAATCATGGCACAAGTAATTATTTACAAACAAAATGGTCAGGTAGCTGTTTGTATTCCTACTGGCGAATTACCTATTGAACAAGTATTAGCAAAAGATTGCCCTAAAGATGCAATTATTGTTGATAGTTCTGAACTACCTATTGAAAACGAATTCTTTAATGCTTGGGAATTAGTAAACGGCAAAGTAGTAGTTAATGAAACAAAAAAGCAATCCATTATTAATGCTAAACAATCTCCAATAGACGCAAAGGCTTCTGCACTAGCTAAACTAACTGCACTTGGCTTAACCCAAGATGAAGTAAAGGCTTTGGTAGGCTAAGATGAGTGATAACGTAGAGCGTATAGCCGTGTTAGAAGCTGAAGTAGAAAAGCTACAAGCCAGTCAGAAAGAGATACTCGACTGTATTCATGCAGTGCGTGATGAGATGATGCGTTATAAAGGCTTCTTAGGTGGAGTTGCTTTCTTAGCATCTGGTATCGGTATATTCTTAACAGTCTTCAAAGACTGGATTTTAAAACACTTCTAAGGTAATATGCGTTCACATTCAGTAGGTAAGAATTTAGTAGCAAACACTAAGACTACCTTGTTCACTGTTCCAACTAGGAACATGGCATTGTGGAAGCTGTTGTACGCTTTTAATAATACTTCTTCAGCTAAGACATTTAGTTGCTGGTGGTATGACAAGAGTGAAAACGTAGAAGTAGCGATTGCTTCTGCTTATCCACTTTCTTCTAAAACATTCTTCTTATTTGGTGACGGGAACTATGTTGTTTTAGATGAGGGAGATGAAATTAGAGCTATCTCTGAAACAGGTTCTACCACTACTGTTGTTATTACAGTAGAGTTAGACGCTAGGTCAACTGTACAAAACTTTGCATAAAGGATAATCATGGCAACTAAGAAACAAACAGCTAAAATCGGTAAAGTAATGTCTGAATATAAAGCTGGTGGACTACACAGCGGTAAAGGCGGTCCTGTAGTAAAGAGCCGTAAACAGGCTATTGCTATCGCCACGAGTGAAGCTAAGATGCCCCAGTCTAAGATGATGAAGAAATCTGCTGGTAGAGGTCGATAATGAAACAAGGACTTTATGCCAATATCGCAGCCAAGAAAGCTCGTATCAAGGCTGGTTCAGGCGAGAAGATGCGTAAGGTAGGTAGCAAAGGCGCTCCTACTGCTCAGGACTTTAAAGACTCTGCTAAGACTGCAAAGAAGAAGAAATAATGCCTAAGAAAGCGTTTCAGAACCCTGAAGGTGGACTTAATCAAAAAGGTAGAGACTACTACAATAAGACTACTGGTTCCAAGCTAAAGCCACCAGTATCTGCTAAAGAGGCTGCAAAGTCTCCTAAAGCTGCTGGTAGACGGAAGAGCTTTTGCGCTCGAATGGGCGGTGTCGAAGGTCCTATGAAGGACGAAAAAGGCAGACCAACTCGTAAAGCATTAGCATTAAAAAAGTGGGATTGTTAAAATAATTGTTGACACATAGTCAAAACTGTGTTACACTAAGGAAAATATGGCATCTAAAAACTACCTAGAACTCACTAACGAGGTGTTAATAAGACTGCGTGAGCCAGAGGCTTCCTCAGTGTCTGATAACGCCTATGTTAAGCTCATTGCTAAATATATCAATGATTCTAAGCGTCAAGTAGAAGATGCGTATAACTGGAATTCATTATCTGAGACACTATCTGCCACAACTGGTGCTGATGTCTTTAACTATGTCTTGACAGGCACAGGTCAGCGTTTCCGTGTGATTGATGTCTTAAATGACACTAGCAATACTGTTCTACAGAACGCTACTACTCATTGGATGAATCGGATGTTTTTGTTAGGTTCTACCACTAAGAATTCGCCAATGTACTATAACTTTAATGGTACAAACACCAACGGAGATACACAGGTTGATTTATTCCCTATTCCTGATGGTGTGTATGATATTCGTTTCAACGTCATTCGTCCACAAGTAGAATTAGCAGCTAACTCAGACAAACTCTTAGTTCCACATGAGCCTGTAATTCTCGGTGCTTTGGCTAGAGCGCAAGCTGAGCGTGGTGAAGATGGCGGTGTACAGTCTGCTGAGACATACGCACTATTTAAACAAAGTTTATCAGATGCAATTTCGTTAGAGTCTTCACGCTATGTTGAAGAATCTGAATGGATTAGCGTATAATGGCTGGACAGTTACAGACCTCCTCCATTGCTGCTCCGGGATTCTATGGACTAAACCTCCAAGAATCAAGTATTACTTTAGCTTCTGGCTTTGCACTTAAAGCACAGAACTGTGTCATTGATAGATATGGTCGTATTGGTGCAAGACGTGGTTGGACACCTTTAAATGCTACCAATGCAGATTTAGGTTCTAATCCAATTGAAGCCATGATGGAAGTAGTTGATGGTGGTGATAACACTATCATCTCTGCTGGTAACAATAAGTTATTTACTGGTCGTGCAACATTAACACAGAAGCTAGTGCGTAATGCAACTAACTCAGGTAACGCTACTTACACCATTACTGCTAACAACTGGCAGATGGCTGCGATGCCTTATGGAGATGTAAACGACTTTCAGCCTCATGCTTATTTAGCTCAAGCTGCACATCCAATGTTGGTATGGCATGAGTTACCTACATCGGGTGGTTCAGGACACGCTCATGATTCAGGTACTTTTGGATTTCAGCAAGTAGGTGATATTGGTACATTGCCAGCAAACCACACTACCGCTAGTTTTAAACCTAACACTGTATTGTCTGCTTATGGACGTATCTGGGTAGGTAACATCACTGGTGATACACAGACTGTCTATTTTAGTGACCTATTGCGTGGTACAGACTTTACAACAGGTTCTGCAGGTTATTTAAACCTACAAGAAGTATTTCCTAATGCAGATAATGTTGTTGCTCTTGCCGCACACAATGGTTTCTTAGTTATCTTTGGTCGTAATAACATTGCTATCTACGCTAACCCGATTGATACAGGTGCATTAGTATTACAAGACATTATTTATAATGTTGGTTGTCTGTCAAGAGATTCAATTCAAAACATCGGAACAGACTTAGTGTTCTTGTCTAATTCTGGTGTTCGTAGCCTTGCTCGTGTAATTCAAGAAAAATCGCTTCCAATGAACGATATTTCTAAGAATGTTCGTGATGATTTAATGGCTAACGTATTTTCTGAAGCTGATTTAGGTAAGATTAAAAGTATTTATCATGAGAGAGACGCTATTTATTTGTTGTCTTTACCTACTACTAAGTTTGTCTATTGCTTTGATACTCGTTCTCGTCTAGAAGATGGTTCAGCTAGAGTAACTATTTGGGATAATTTAGAACCTAAGTCTTTTTGCATTACACAAGCTAAAGAACTGCTAATTGGTAAGACATCCTACATAGGAAAGTATTTTGGTTTTTCAGATAATGGTTCCACTTATCGCTTACAGTATTACACTAACTACTTTGACTTTGATGCTTCTACAAAACTAAAGATTTTAAAGAAGATTGGCTGGGTTCTCATTGGCGGTACAAACCAGTCTGTAGCAGTTAAGTGGGGATTTGATTACACTGAAAGCTATAACGCTACCACTTATATGCTAGATACTGCGGTTATCTATGAATACAACATTGGTGAATACAATATTGCTGAATACTCTTCAGGTATTGTATTAGATAGATTCTCTGTCAATGCTGGTGGTTCAGGAACAATTATGCAACTTGGTTTAGAAGCAGACATCAATGGAAACCCTATGTCAATTCAAAAGATTGACGTAGCAGTTAAAGCAGGTAAAACATTAGTTTAAGGACACATCATGGCAGATTATAGTAAAGCAACGAATTTTACCGCTAAAGACGGACTTCCAACAGGTAACGCTGGAAAGATTGTTAAAGGTACAGAGATTGATACCGAGTTAACCGCTATTTCTTCAGCAATTGCGTCTAAAGCAAACATCAATAGCCCAACTTTTACTGGAACCCCTGCTGCACCTACTGCAACTTCTGGTTCTAATACAACGCAGGTTGCCAACACAACATTTGTCACTGCTGCTATTACTGCTTTGTCTTTGGGTAATATGTCAACACAGGCTAAGACCGCTGTAGACATTACTGGTGGAACTATTGTTGGTATTACTGACTTAACTGTTGCTGACGGCGGTACAGGTGCTTCTTCAATCACTGCTAATAGTGTTGTACTTGGTAACGGTTCTTCTGCTTTATCAGGAAACTTAGTGGCTCCCGGAACTAGTGGAAATGTTTTAAAATCTAATGGAACAACTTGGCAGTCTACAGCTTTAAAAGGTTTAGGTTTTGGTGGTGAGGTTTGGAATAACGTAACTAGTTCTAGAGCTGCTGGAACTACATATACCAACTCTAATGCTTATCCAATTATATTTGCTGTATCAGCTACCAAAGCTAGTCCATCAAATACTCAAGGTTCTCTTGATATGATTGTTGATGGATTAACTATTACTCAAGTTGCATCTCGTGTTGGAAATAATATTGACCATAATACAGTTATCCTTTCTTCATCTGTCATTGTTCCTCCTGGAAAAACCTATAGCATTAGCATTAGCGGAGATACTTCATTGACTTTATGGCGAGAGCTGTATTGATGAGCTTTAAGGTTCCAGTCGTCATTCGTGAAGACTATACCATGTTGTTAGAGCTTCATGCTGATTTAATATGGTTTCACACTGATGTCCGTAAATGGACACCAACAGTAAAGACAAAGTATTTAGAAGATTTAAATTTATTACAACACTTAGTATCTGTCCCTTTAGTAGCTTTTGCTTCTGAGGATAATAAGAAGTTAGTTAAGTTTGGCAAATCAATTGGTTTTCAATTTAAAGAAGATTTTATAGGTCAGGATAAACAAATGTATCACATATATAGTAGGAGTCTATAATGGGTGGAGCAGCGGCACTAGCGGGACCAGTTCTAGGAACTGTTGGCGGATTAATTAGTGGCGGAAAAGCCGCAGACGCAGCTAAAGGACAAGCTGAAGCGTTACGAGCTGCTGCAGATAAAGCCTCTGCAATGGCGCAGTTTAATCCTTATGGGATGACAACTAACTTTGGTACGTCTACATTTGCGGACGGACGAGGTGGTTATACACTGTCTCCACAACTACAGGCAATTCAAAATAAATTATTTAGTCAAGCAGGTGGCTATGACCCTACACAAGTAGCTCAAGCAGCACAACCGTTATATGGTGGTGCTTCTGGACTATTTCAAAGAGGTGCAGAATATCTAGGTCAATCTCCTGCTCAGGTTTCTGCTAAGTACATGGCAGACCAACAGGCTTTGTTACAGCCGTCAAGAGCTGCTGATTTTGCTAGATTACAAACAACTAACTTTGGTCGTGGCACAGGTGGTTTAGGTGTACAAACAGGCACTGGTGGCGCTCCTTCTAATCCTTTAGCACAAGCGTTGTTTAATGCTCAAGGTAAGCAAGACTTACAACTTGCAGCACAAGCAGACCAAGCTGCAATAGATAGAGCTAAAGTTGCTGCAGGGTTGTTTGGTACTGGTGGTGAATTGTTGGGTCAAGTTCCTGCACTCACAACCGCTGGTTACAACCCACTACAGACACAACTCAACCTCTTAGGCGGTGTTGAGAAACTAGGACAACAACCTTTCTTGTTGTCTCAAGACTTGGCAAATCAGTACGCTCAATCAGGTGCAAGAGCTGGTAATCTCTACCTACAACCACAAGCTGCTGCAGCTAACGCCTATAGTCAGTATCAAGGCTATAGTCCACTTGGTACAGCACTTAGCGGTGCTGGTTCTGCGATGGGTGGAGGTGGTTTCTCTAGTCTATTTGGCGGTGGTAGTAAACCTAGCTATGCAGGACCAAGTTATGGAACTAATAGTAGCTTTGATAATAGCTGGTTTGACACAATGTCTTACGATTAACAGGAAAGAATATGGCAGATAATATTGTAGGCGGTTTATTCGGTGTAGACCCACAGCAACTGATGCAACAACGTCAAGAAATAGACGCAAGAAATGCGTTTAGATTTGCACAGCTTGACCCACTATCACAAGCTAAAATGTCTATTTATCAAGGCAGTGCTGGACTAGGTCGTGGCGTTAGTGGTTTACTTGGTGGCGACCCAGAGATGGAGAAAGCGTCTAGAATCCAACAACTAGCAGGACAGTTTGATTTGTCTACTCCTCAAGGTGCTAGAGACTTTGGTCGTGCCTTACAGCCCTTTGCTCCTGTAGAGTCAATGAAAGCATTAACTAAAGCAGATGAGATGGAGAAGAGTGGTCTAGGTCTTCAGAAGACTCGTGCAGAGATTAGTAAAGCTGAGTTGTCTGCTACTAACGAAGAGAAACTTCGTGCTGAGTTAGCTGCACTAGGTCCTAATCCTTCAGAACAACAAGTACTTACTGTAGTTCAAAAATATGGTTCTCCTGATAAGATTCTTCAAGTTCTTACTCAATCACAAGACCGTAAAGCAGCATTAGCAGCTCGTCAAGCAGCAGGTGGTGTTGGTATTGGTCCATTAACTCCTGCTCAAAAAGCAGTGGATAATAAATTTAGTAAAGAATATAACGATTTTGTTACTGGTGGTGGAAGTTCTACAATTACTAAAAATCTAAAACTGTTAGATGATGCTATTAACATTATTGAAACTGAAGCAGAAGGTGCTACGTCTGGTAAAATAGTTGGATTAGCTGATAAAACAGGAACTCTATCTTATACACACCCGAAAGCTGCAGAAGCTAAAGATTTAATTGGTGGTGTTGCACAGTCTAATTTAAGAGCAGTTCTTGGTGGACAATTTGCACAGAAAGAAGGCGAACAATTACTAGCTCGTGCTTACAATCCTGCACAACCTAGAAAAGATAACTTAAATCGTCTAAAAGCACTTCGTACACAGATTCAAGATGCTGCTGATGCTAAAATTAACGCATCACAGTATTACGAAGAAAAAGGAACTCTTAAAGGGTTTAAAGGTAACTATTCTGTTACTCCCGCAGCCGGACAAGATAATAATGACCCTCTCGGATTAAGGAAATAATAATGGCTACATTAGAGGACATCCGTAAGCAATACCCACAGTATGCTGACGTTTCCGACGAGCAGTTAGCAAAAGGTTTTCATCAGAAATTCTATAGTGATATTCCTTTTACTGAATTTTCTGCAAAAATTGGGTTTGCTCCAACAGCTCAAAAATTACCTCCAACAACAGGAGAAGCTACTCCTGAATCAATGGTAGCAGACCCTTCTAATCCGTTTAGCTATTTAGGACAAGAGCAACAAACTGCTCAAGGTCCTGCTATGCAAACTGTTGGTCAAGGTGTTAATAGAGCATTACAAGTTGGTGCTGGTATTGCAAAAGGTGCTGTAATTAATCCTGTAGCTGCTGTAGCACAACTTGGGGGAGAAGAAGGTCGTCAGTTTGCTTCTGAAGCACAGAAAGCCTATGCTCAACAAAGAGCTTCTTCAGGTGCAACTGGATTTGATTTTGCTGAGTTGGGTGGAGCTATTACGAGTCCTGTCAATAGATTTCTACCGGGAGGTGGCTATACGGGTGGCGCTATTGGAGCCATGACACAGCCATTAGAAGGTAAATACACTAGCACGTTTGATGTCCTTGTTGATAAAGCAAAACAAGCTGCTGGTGGAGCTATTTTTGGCAAACTAACAGACAACTTAATTGCTGGATTAACACCAAAGTTAAAAGAAGGCGCTCGTGAGTTAATGGAAAAAGGAGTTCCTGTGTCTCCGGGACAAGCCTATGACGGCGCTCCGGGCTGGTTGTTTAGACAGATTGAAAGTTTTGGATTAGGACCGAAACCAGACAAAATCAATAAAGCATTTAATGGTGTTGTAGCTGACGATGTATTGTCTACGCTAGGTCAAACAGTGCCTTCCACAGTTAAACCGGGTCAACAAGCAGTAGCTTATGTTCAAAAACAAATTAGTAAATACTATGATGATTCGTTATTGAGCTTAGGAAACAATAAATTAGATGCAGAATATAAACAAGGTGTTAACACAGCTTTAAAAGATGCAGTTGATACTTTGTCTAATCCTCAAGACAGAGATTTTGTTCGTAATAAGCTAACAAACAGTTTAAATATCAATTTAGGAAATAAGATTGATAAGAATGGCGAAATATCTGGAGAAGGTATTAAAAAAGTTAAAGATTGGCTAGAATCAGAAGTTGAAAAAGTAAGCGGTAAAACAGGAGCTATTCCAGAATCCCTTAAATCAGGTTATGGCGACATTCTTGCTAACTTAAATCAATATATTAGTCGAGTAGATAAAGATGGTTTAATTGCTAATGCTGACTCTGCGTGGGCTAAGTTGTATAGTTTTGCCGACGCTTCTAAACGTGCTACACCTAAAGGCGGTATCTTCAATCCTGAACAGTTGTCTCAAGCTGCTGCAGCACAAGCACAAACTATTTTAAGTGCTGGTGGTGGTAAAGGTGCTTTGAATGAAACAGCACAGCGAGCTTTAAATGTTATTGGTAAGCAAGACCCTGTTAGTCTATTAAAAGGTGTAATGATAGCGTCTAAAGCAGCTACAGGTGTTGCTACTGCTGCTATTATTCCCCAAGTTGCTATTCCTGTATTAGTAATGTCAGGACTTACCTACGGAGCTGCAAAGCAACTTATGAAGACTCCAAGTGCAGCTAGATTAGCGGTAAAAAAAGCATTAGAAAATAACACAGGAATGTTTGGTTCTGCTGGTTCGGATTTATACAATCAACTGCTCCGTGAAGACGCTGAAACAAAATAACATACATACTATACACACAATGAATAATTATGGCAGACCTTTACGGAATAAACGAAGGAGTAAAGACACTCACTGGTAGCCTTGACGCTAGTAGAGAAAGCGGTAAAGCACTAGGAAAACAAGTTGAAGCTATACAAAAAGATGCAATAGATGTAGCTCAACAGAAAGCTAACGAAAGACGCAGAGCTGCTCGTGAAGCTGAATTTAAAAAAGAGAAAGCCTTAATCAAGGCTCTTGACCACTGGAAACATCAGAAACAAATCAGTGAACAAGAAGCAAAGTTAAAGATAGACTTTGTTAAAAAACATGGTGCAAAGGAATGGGAAGCAGTTCTCAAAATCAAATTGGATATAGAAAATAGTGAACGAAAGAATAACGCAGAATTTCAACACGACATTAAAGCGGTTAGAAGAGTGCAGTTCTACTGTTTTGCGGCTGCTGCGGTCATTGCGTGGTTTTGTACTTGGGGTTATAAACTTTAGGGGTAAATAATGTTTGGAATAGATGACATCATTGGTGTAGGAATGAAACTGGTAGATAAGTTAATACCAGACCCAGCACAGAAAGCACAAGCACAGTTAGACTTAGCTAAGTTAGCTCAGGAAGGTAAACTTGCTGACCTTCAAGCAGACATGAATGAGCAGAACAATGTGTCAGACCGCTGGAAAGCGGATATGTCATCTGATTCGTGGTTATCTAAAAACATTAGACCAATGGCTTTGATAGCAATTCTTGGTGGTTATTTTGTCTTTGCAATGATGTCAGCCTTTGGCTTGAACGCAAACGAGTCTTACGTCACTCTGTTAGGTAACTGGGGTATGCTCGTCTTCGGTGCATATTTTGGGTCACGTACACTTGAGAAAGTAACAGAGATTAGGAATAAAGCTAAATGAACCTAAGTGAACACTTTACTTTAGAAGAGTTAACGGCTACTTCTCACAGAGAGTTTGACAATACTCCTAATGCTACTGAAATAGCTAACTTAACAAGGTTAGCAGCTACGCTTGAGCAGGTTAAGACTTTACTAGGTGGTAAACCTGTAATGATTAACTCTGGCTTTAGGTCTAAGCAGGTGAATGATTCGGTTGGTTCTAAAGACACTAGCCAACATCGTATTGGATGTGCAGCAGATATTAGAGTCCCCGGAATGACCCCTAATGAGGTTGTGAAGGCTATCATGGCTTCTGATATAGGGTATGACCAACTCATCAGAGAATTTGACTCATGGACGCATATAAGCGTTCCTGATATGCCTTCTAGACCTCCTCGTAAACAAGCATTGATTATAGACAAACAAGGCACTAGAGTTTACGCATAATTGTGTAGTATGTTACACAAAAAAACCCCTCCGAAGAGGGGCTAAAGTACTACCACACACAAGGAATTAGATTTCACACCCTCCAGCAGTGCAACTCAACATCTGAGCGCCTTCGACATTATCGTCATATTCTTTAAAGTTCTCCCAGTCTACTGTATCAGGAACCAGCAACTTTAATCTGTTGTAGGTCTCTTCATCACATTCTTCATAAGGTGCTTGCTTATAAGTGCCACCATCCATCGGTAGGAAAGACACTCCAGTTACTTCATCGAAGTGCTTGAATGTCCAAGCCCCTACATCCATCCATTCGTTCTCTAAGACAGAGATAGTTACTGACGGCTTATGCTCACAGTAGTGACGCTGAAAGATTAACCACAAGCGTAAGTGCTGAATAGCGGTTAAGTCTTCACGTAGTAGACCACCTTCTGCTACTGCTACAGGGAAACTAAATACTGTAGTTGACTCAGGCTTCATCACACAAGGCTCTGCAACGAAACCAGCTTGAATCATAAACTGAGTTAAAGGGTCTTTGTTGTCAGCTCTGACACGACGTATATAATATTTACTATGCTGAGGATGAATACCAGAGGCAGTAGAGCATAGCTGACTGACGGTACCTTCGGGTTTAACCGCCGTGACAGCAACACTCTGATTAATTCCGATAGCGTTAGCAAACTTAGCATTAGTAGCGATAGCAATATCACGTAGTGCCTCCAATCGTGCAGGTAATGATTCATCATCAGGATTATTTAACAAAGTGTTGTCACAGATACCAGTCATAGACACACCCAACAATGCTTCTTCTTCTGTGTTCTTCTGCCAAATCTTACGTAAGTAAGGAAAGTCTGTTAACGACGCTTGAAAAGTTCCAAGAATTGTAGCAAGCCTAATCTTATTAGCAATACTATCTTCAGTGTCAGTAGAGCGAATGATGCAAGAAGACAAATTACAGAATTGGTAAGGACGTAGAATGATTTCTGAACAGGGATTGGTTCCGAATTCATAGGTCGCATCACGTCGTCCATTCTTAGCAGCTTGCACCTGAGAAGCATCACGATTGAAGATTCCACGCTCTCCGCTATGTGATTCATATATTGAACTCCATTCTCTCATAAATTGACCAACATAAGGTGTCTCAGTATACGTAGCAGAATTGTTAGCTAATGCACGTTGACCTTGACCATCCCACCAATTACCTGCTTTAGCGTGAGCCATCTTATCGTCTGATAAGTCTGACAAGCTAATCATTGCACTCCGTCTGACTCCACCCACAACAACAACTTCCCCGATTTTGCACAGAATATCATGGCACTCAAGGGAAGTGAGACGGCGACCTGTTGCTCCTTTAAACTTGG
>Ga0209296_1002150_pt1 | contig 14394 bp, 13 predicted proteins | sample S_130206_EF_Meta_FD_187319 | JGI IMG/M metagenome (GOLD analysis project Ga0209296, IMG submission 187319) | Freshwater microbial communities from Lake Simoncouche, Canada to study carbon cycling - S_130206_EF_MetaG (SPAdes) (version 2) | ecosystem: Environmental > Aquatic > Freshwater > Lake ...
TTGATGCTAACCGCGCTCCTGCGTCGCGCGTAGTTCTTCTCAAAGGCTATACCCCTGAAGGTTTTATTTTCTTTACCAACTACGATAGCGATAAAGGCAAAGAGGTAGCTGCTAATCCTAATGTAGCCATGAATTTTTTCTGGAAAGAATTAGAGCGTCAAGTGCGCATTACAGGTACTATTAAAAAAATAAGCTCAGAAGAATCTGCTGAATATTTTCATTCACGCCCCTTAGGAAGTCAAGTAGGGGCTTGGTCTTCACCACAAAGTGAGGTAATTCCGAATAGAGATTTTCTTGAAAAAAGTTTTGCAGACAATACAGAGAAATATAAAGAAGGTATTGTACCCTTACCTCCACATTGGGGTGGTTATATAGTGCATCCAACGCAGGTTGAATTTTGGCAAGGCCGCAGTTCACGCTTACACGACCGTATTCGTTATAGTTTTGAAAACCATCAATGGACGAAAGTAAGGTTAGCGCCGTAAGTTTACTTTTTACGAGCAAGCACCTTCTTCGCTGCTTCTACAATATTTGGTGTATCTAATCCGTACTTCGCTAATAATTGATTCGGTGTACCACTCTCTCCAAATGTATCTTTCGTTCCTACATATTCAATAGGAATAGGACAATGAGTTGCTGCTACTTGTGCAATGCAATCGCCCATACCACCAATAATATTATGCTCTTCGCAAGTTACTGCGCATCCTGTTTTTGAAATACTTTCTACAATAGCTGCAACATCTAAAGGCTTAATAGTATGTATATTAATAACTTCAACACTTACACCAGTAGCTTCTAAAATTTTACCCGCTTCAATAGCCTTCCATACTAAGTGACCACAAGCAAATAAAGTAATGTCTTTACCATCGCTTAATTTTTGTGCCTTACCAATCACAAAATCAGATCCATCTTCTTTGGTGAAATTAGGCCACTTCGGTCTTCCAAAACGTAAGTACACCGGACCATGATAATTAGCAATCGCCTTGGTGGCAGCCTTGGTTTGGTTAAAGTCACATGGTACTACCACGGTCATGCCTGGTAACATTTTCATTAGTCCTATATCTTCTAAAATTTGATGCGTGGCACCATCTTCTCCTAAGGTTAAACCTGCATGTGATGCACAAATTTTTACATTCTTATCTGAGTAAGCAACACTTTGTCTAATTTGATCATACACTCTTCCTGTACTAAAATTGGCGAAAGTAGTGGTATAAGGAATTTTTCCTCCAATAGTTAAACCTGCAGCCATACTTATCATATTGGCTTCCGCAATACCTACTTCTATAAAACGATCTGGGAATTCTTTAATAAAGGGTCCTAATTTAAAAGAACCTGCTAAGTCTGCAGTTAATACTACTACTTCACTATTTTCTTTTGCTAATTCATGTATGCCTTCACCAAATCCTGCTCTGGTTTCTTTTTCATTTAAGGCTACGATATCTTTTACGTTCATATTTTTTAGTTTACTTTATTTATAAAGTTCGGCTACTGTAATTAATTTTCTACTATTAATTTTCAAAGGTGGAATAAAAATACGGTGTCTTTGCTTCAAACTCGGCGCTACAAGTATCTACCATTTTGTACACTCTTGTAATGCCCCAAGCCTTTCTTTTTTCATAGACTGCATCATCGTTGGTATTGCCCGTTAATAATTTTGCAATTTGCATATCGCTAAAACCATGTTGCTTGGCTTCTTTCATTAATTCTATGGTAATGGTTTCAAGAGAATGCTTCATTAATTCTTTTTCAATATTGCAGATGATTCTTATTTGGTATAAAAACCAGTTGTCAATACCCGTGGCTGCTGCAATAGAGCGCACTGTAGACCCTTGCATTAATGCATCTTTAATTCTAAATATGCGATCCCATTTTGGAACTTTTATATATTCCATCAACTCTTCATTCTTCATTAAGCTCTTTCCATAATAGCCTAAACCAATGGCTTCATTCTCTAAACTTTGACAAGCTTTTTGAATGGCTTCTGTAAAGCTTCTTCCAATAGCCATCACTTCTCCCACACTTTTCATTTGTAATCCTAAAGTATCGTTGGCGCCTTTGAACTTATCAAAATTCCATCTTGGCACTTTTACAATGACGTAATCTAATGCTGGTTCAAAGTAAGCAGAAGTAGTTTGTGTGATTTGATTTTTTAATTCATCTAGTCTATAACCAATAGCAAGTTTCGCTGCAATTTTTGCAATAGGATAACCAGTGGCTTTAGAAGCAAGTGCAGATGAGCGTGATACCCTTGGATTAATTTCCACCGCAATCAATTCTTCAGTTACTGGATTTTGTGCAAACTGTACATTACATCCTCCTGCAAAATTTCCTAAACTACGCATCATGAGCATGGCCTTGTTACGCATGTCTTGGAAAGAAGTATCGCTCAAAGTCATGGCAGGCGCTACGGTGATAGAATCTCCTGTATGCACACCCATTGGATCTAAGTTTTCTACAGTACAAATAATGACTACATTATCTGCTTGGTCTCTTAATAATTCTAATTCATATTCTTTCCAACCTAATACTGCTTTCTCTACTAATACTTCGTGAATAGGAGAGGCTTTCAAACCTTTCTCTAATGCCGCATCTAATTCAGAAGCGTCATGCACAAATCCCCCACCGGTTCCACCTAATGTAAATGAAGGACGAATTACTAAAGGGAAACCTATTACTTGCGCAAATTCTTTTCCTTCTAAAAAACTATTGGCAACTCTACTAGGCGCCACAGCTATTCCAATTTTTACCATCAATTGTCTGAACTGCTCTCTATCTTCTGCTAAATCAATGGCTGCTACGTCCACACCAATCATTCTACAATTGTATTGTTTCCATAAACCAATTTCATCGGCTTCCTTACATAAGTTCAATGCAGTTTGTCCGCCCATCGTAGGAAGTACGGCATCAATTTGGTTCTCTTGTAAGATTTGTTCAATGCTTTCAATAGTCAATGGCAATAGATATACTTTATCGGCCATCATTGGATCGGTCATGATAGTTGCCGGATTACTATTAATAAGGATGACCTTAATGCCTTCCTCTCTTAAAGAGCGGGCTGCTTGTGATCCTGAGTAATCAAACTCGCAGGCTTGACCAATAATAATGGGGCCAGAACCTACAATGAGTATCGTTTTTAAGGAATTGTCTTTTGGCATAGCGTACAAAAATATAAATTGCGCAAACCTACAAAAATTTGCCTGAATTTGCCCCATTTTAAGCCTAAACATTTTTGTCCTTTTTAAATGCTATCTTCACCGCCAATTCAAGATTATGGCAGTTATTAAAGAAGGTTCTAAAGCGCCGGCCTTTAAAGGCGTTGATCAGCATGGTAATACAGTTTCTATAGCCGATTTTAAGGGGCAAAAGCTTGTCCTTTATTTCTATCCAAAAGACGACACTCCAGGATGTACTGCCCAGGCATGCAACTTGCGTGATAATTATAAAGCCTTGCAAAAGAAAGGGTTACAAATTTTAGGCATCAGCGTGGATTCTGTTAAGTCTCATGAGAAATTTATAGCTAAATACGATTTGCCTTTTTCTTTGATTGCCGATGAGGACAAGAAAATAGTAGACAAATATAATTTATGGGGCCAGAAGAAATTTATGGGCCGTACCTATATGGGCACTACCCGTACAACTTTTTTAATTGATGAAGCGGGAATGGTTAGACATATTATTGAAAAGCCTGATACAAAGGACCATACTAAAGAAATTTTCGCTATCAGTGGTTGGTAATCATTAAACTCTTTACCTAATTTGCAGTCTTATATTTTAAATATATAGTATGCAATTAAAGTTTTTTACTATTCTTAGTTTTTCTTTATTAGTATTGGCTTGTTCTAAAAGTTCAACCACTACTACAAATAATAACGCAATCAATCCATCTACTAGCAGTCCAACTAGTACAGTTGTTCCTGATATTTATAAAAAAGTTTATGGGGCAAGCAGCATCACTTCTGATGGTACATTTGTTACTATCAAATCCAATGGACTGCCCGATCATAAGAGTTCCTACTATGCTAGTTCAAATGCATTGGCTGATAATTTTTCTGGAACCACTTTCGGCGGGTACAATTTTGCAAAAAATCCAAATTCAATTTCAGAAAAGTCATATGTATTTAAAATTCCAATAGATCCTAAGATGGCTAGCACGCATGCAGCCACTCAATTAGGTGCTATAGGTGTTTCATTAAATGGCATTCCATTTTTTAACCAATATGCAGGACCTAATCAACCCTTAGCCGGTGAAATGGTTTCTTTTGATAGGTATTGGGGACATCCTGCACCTACTGGACAATATCACTATCATGTGGAGCCTTTGTATTTGACTACAGTGAAAGTGACCAAGTCTTCTTTATTAGGTTTTTTATTAGATGGTTTTCCGGTGTATGGTCCTGAAGAAAATGGGGCAGCTATTGATAATTCAAAATTAGATGCCTACCATGGGCATACATCAGTTACCACCGATTATCCAAATGGAATTTATCATTACCATATTACCGCAACAGATCCTTATATCAATGGATCGGGTTATTATGGAACACCAGGTACTGTTTCGCAATAAATGAAATCTAGATTCTATATTCATTGTATCATTGCTTGTCTTTTTTTTCAAGCATGTAATAATGCTGATCATTCTATTTTGTCAAAAACGTCAGTTCCAATTGATACACTAGATATAAATGATAGCATAGCTATAAATAATACTGTTCCTAATGCAGTAATCAATAGCAAGGATCCTTTTTTGCAAATGCATCAAGACACCGTTTTTTTTCAGGATAAAAAATTTAGCGGTACAATTTTTAATTTATATCCTAATGGAGATACTTCCATGACGGGCCAGTACTTTAATGGGCTAGAGCAGGGGGTATTTAAAAAATGGTACCCCAATAAGCAGTTGGCCGAGTCTAGGTTTTATCATGCAGGCAAAAAAATAGGCAAGCATATTGGTTTTTGGGAAGATGGAAAACCTAAGTTTGAATTTTATTTTTCAAAGGGGGAGCATGATGGTATAGCCAACGAGTGGTATTCCAATGGCCAAGCCTATAAAGCGTTTCACTATACTTTGGGCTATGAAAATGGAAGTCAAAAAATCTGGTGGGAAAATGGAGTCATTAGAGCTAATTATGTGGTGAAGCAAGGCAGAAGATATGGACTCATCGGGTTAAAATTATGTATGACGCCGAAAGATTCACTTGATTATACATTTAAATAAACTAAGATGTTAAAATATATATTTTCGATTACGGTTGGTTTATTTATGTTGATGGCATGTAATAATACTTCGAATTCCATTGCCAATACCAAGACAGATAGTCTAGTGGCACTTCCTTTTTTTAATGTCCCTGATTGGACACCAGCCTGGATTAATAAAGAAGATAGTGGGTATGCAAAAATTCACAGCATTCCTGCTTTTTCTTTCAAAGACCAAGAGGGAAACAATTTTACTGAAGCCGATGTAGAGGGTAAAATTTATGTAGCTAATTTTTTTTATACCAAGTGTAGAGGCATATGTCCAAAGATGACTACCAATATGTCTTTATTACAAGAGGCCTTTAAAAATGATACAACGATACTCTTGCTTTCACATTCAGTCACACCCGAAATAGATTCTATAGCTGTTCTAAAAAAATATGCAATCCTAAATAAGGTAGATTCAAAAAAATGGCATTTACTTACTGGCGATAAGAATGAAATTTACACATTGGCTAAACAACAATATTTTGCCGGAGATTCGGTAGGCTTTTACCAAACGGGCAATGAATTTTTACATACCGAAAATTTTATTTTAGTGGATCAAAAAAGGCGCATTCGGGGGGTGTATAACGGTACTTTACTGCTAGAAATAGACCGCATTAAAGAAGATATACATTCGCTAAAGCTAGAGACAGCAACAACAAAAGGCTTAATTAAATAAGTGCTAAATATTTTACTTCGAACATTTTTTTTATACCTTATTAAGGTCTAATTTTGAATTAATTATGAGTATTGATTTCGAAAAATATTTTTTCTTTTTAACGAAAACAGCGAGTAGATATTATTTAATTGCTGGTGCTGTTTTCTTTTTATTTTATGTAGTACTTAAAAATAAAATTCTACATCAAAAAATACAGTCGCTTTTTCCTAAGAATACCGACTACCTGCGTGAAATATTTTATAGTACTATTACCATTTTAATTTTTGGGTTTGTTCCTCTATTTTTTATAGCGAATTCTGCTATGAGATCTCATACTACTTTATACGATAACATTAGTGATTACGGCTGGTTCTATTATTTTATAGCCTTTCCTATTATGTTTATCATGCACGATACTTATTTTTATTGGACGCACCGTATCATGCATCATAAAACTTTATTTAATATTATGCATTTGGTGCATCATAAGTCCACCAACCCTTCGCCCTGGGCTGCTTATGCATTTCATCCTTTAGAATCTTTTGTGGAAGTAGGTATTTTCGTCGTTTTCTTATTTACCATTCCTGTGCATAGGTCACATATAGGTGTTTTCTTTTTACTTTCTATTTTGTATAATATTTACGGCCACTTAGGTTGGGAATTATATCCCAAAGGTTTTAGTAAAAGTTTTATTGGAAAGTGGATTAACACTTCTGTGAATCATAATCAACACCATAAATATTTTAAAGGCAATTATGGTTTGTACTTTCTTGTTTGGGATAGAATGATGGGTACTATTCGTGCCGACTACGATGAAGCTTTTGAGGAAGTAAAAAGCAGGTAAGAAAATTATCTTTTTTAGATTTAGATTTTAGCAGGTAATTATTTCAAGCAATCATTTCGCAATTACATACACCGCCCAGCTCATTAAATAAGCAAGCCCCGTCATCATAAAAAATTGAATGGTGGGCCATTTCCAAGACTGTGTTTCTCTTTTCACTACAGCCAGGGTACTCATACACTGCATGGCTAATACATAAAATACCATGAGGGATAAAGCTGCTGCTAAACTATACACCGGTGTGCCATCGGGCCTTACCGCCGCTTTTAGTTTTTCTCTCAGTGAGCTATTGTCCGATTCCTCCACACTATATAAAGTGGCCATAGTGCCCACAAATACTTCTCTTGCTGCAAAGGAAGTAACAAGGGCAATACCTATTTTCCAATCAAAGCCCATGGGCTCAATCAATGGTTCTAATTTTTTTCCTAAAATACCTGCATAAGAGTTTTCTAGTTTTTCACTACTGTACTGCTTCTCTATTTGTTTAAGCGTCTTATAGTTTTCAGTATTTGATGAAAGGGCTTCATTGTTTGCAAGCACTAATTTTTGCGCTGCATAATTTTCATTAATTTTTTGCATACGTGCAGAAGGCCCATAACTACTCAAAAACCATAAAAGTATGCTTATTACTATAATTACCTTACCTGCATCTCTTACAAATATGCCTGCTTTCTGTATCATGGTGGTGCCCACATTTTTCCAACGAGGGGCACGGTAAACAGGTAGCTCTAAAATAAAATAACTTTTCTCTTTAATATTTATAAACCATTTTAAAACTGTACTTGCTAGCAAAGCCATTATAATACCCATTAAGTATAAACCCATCATCACTAGTCCTTGTAAACTTAAAAAACCAAAGTACATTCTATCATCTATCACTAGCGATATTAAAATGGTATATACCGGAAGTCTTGCACTGCAACTCATAAAAGGCGTTACCATAATAGTAAGTAAACGCTCTTTTTTATTTTCAATATTTCTGGCACTCATAATAGCAGGCACTGCACATGCAAAACCACTAATCATGGGCATGACACTCTTTCCATTTAAACCTGCTTTGCGCATCAGCTTATCGCTTAAAAAACTAATACGCGCCATATAACCCGTGTCTTCTAATAAAGTAATCAGCCCAAATAAAATCATGATTTGCGGTACGAATACCACAATGCCTCCAATACCCGCCACCAGTCCATTCACTAGTAAGTCCTCCCACCAAACACTTGGTAACACTGAGTTTAAATAAGAAGTTAAATTGGTAAATATCCATTCAATGCCATCCATGGGAAATTTCGCCATCCAAAAAACCGATTGAAATAAAACAAATAATACAGAAAGTAAAATAGCATAACCGCCCACACGGTGTAAAAAAATAGAATCTAATTTTTCAGATCTTTTTTTATTAGCAGTAGGATCGGGGGTAGCTACCCTTGTTTTCATTATCTCACTTATATGACTATAGCGTTCTAATATTTCTTGGGCCTGGGTTTTGGTATGATTAAAATCGTTGTCAATTTCAATTTGCTCAATCTCCTGTTGCATTTCTTTATCTAATGGAAATGTTTCATGATGCATTAAATAATGCAGCGCAGCATAATCGCTATGGGTAGGATATAATTTTTTAAAAGCGTCAATAGCAGCGGGCGCTAATTTTTTATTATCAATAAAACTCTCCTGATTTTTTGATCGCGTAGTTTGTATGATATTCGTTAAAGCCGTTTTTAATTCAGTAAGTCCTTTATTTTTTCTAGCATCAACGGCTACCACAGGAATACCTAAATCTTCTTGCAGTCCTGCAATATCAATTTTAATTCCTTTTCTTGCAGCCAAATCATTCATGGTAAGTGCTAATACTACCGGAATTTTTAAATCTATAATTTGACTACAAAAAAGTAAGTTTCTTTTTAAATTACTCGCATCTGCAATAAGTAATATTAAATCTGTTTTTACTTCTTCATCCACACCCATCAGTACTTTATAGGCCACCCACTCATCTTCTCTTTTGGGATAAAAACTATAAGTACCTGGTAAATCAATGAGGGTAGTAGGCTGGCCTGCTAATTGCATTTGGCCTGTTTTCTTGTCTACAGTAACGCCCGGAAAATTGCCCACTTTTTGGTGCATACCCGTAAGTGCGTTAAAAAGAGAACTTTTTCCGCTATTGGGGTTGCCCACTAATGCAATATGTATACCGGCATTCATGTGGTCGCAAAGCTAGGTTTTATGATTGGGCTAGACTTACGAAATTAGAAATTGAGCAGAGCGGGAAAGATGATAAAAATCATATCAAATTTCAGAGATTGCTGTGTTTTGCTAATAGCTTTATTTAACTTTGGGCCTCAATCAGATATATATGCGCCGTATTGCCTTGTTCTTAGTGGTCTTATTCCCTTTTTTATTGAATGCTCAAAAGCTTAAAAGAGCCGATAAAGTCCTCATTCAAAACTTAGAAAATCACATTAAATTTTTAGCGAGTGATGAATTAGAAGGTCGTCGTGCTGGAACACCAGGAGAACAAAAAGCAGTAGACTATATTATAGCACAATATCAAAAAGCAGATATACAAGCCATGGGTGCTAATGGTTTTATACAAAGTTTTCCTATTGATGAAGGAAAAAAATTATCGGCCGGTTCATTTATTAAAGTGAATAAACAAACATTATTATTAGACAGTTCTTTTTTTCCTATTTCAAATAGTGGCGCTGGCAATATAAAATCAAATGCTTCTGTTTCTTTAAATGAAGCCAAACAAATTTGGTTTAAAGATGTAAATGACGCTTTAGAAGAAAATACAAGCAATCCACATTTTGATATCAACGAATGGCTACTTACTACTGCTAAAGAAACAAAACAAAAAGGGGGCGCTGCCTTATTTTTATACAATAGCGGCAGCTTAGTGGATAATATTCAATATTATAAATTTGATACGGCTAAGGCCTTGCCTATTCCTGTTGTATATATTACCAAAAAAGGTTTCTCGAAATATTTTAGTGATGAATTAAGTACTTATGAAATTGAAGCTAGCATTGAGTTTGAGCACGCTTCAAGAACTGCACATAATCTAGCTGCCTTTATAGACAACCAAGCTGCAAACACTGTTATCTTAGGCGCGCACTTAGATCATTTAGGCTACAACGAAGACCGCAATGCCCTTGATATAAATAATAATATTAGAAACGGGGCCGATGACAATGCAAGTGGAACCGCTGCATTAATTGAATTAGCAAAAGCGCTTCAAAAAAAATCGCCTAAAAATAATAACTATTTAATTCTACATTTTTCTGGAGAAGAGTTAGGTTTATTTGGAAGCAAGTATTGGTTAGAACATCCTACTTATACAGGTAATTATAATTACATGATTAATATGGATATGGTGGGCCGTTATGATACTGCTAGAAAATTAACAGTAGGGGGCTTTGGTACCTCTAGTAAGTGGGCGAATATTTTAAGTTCTGTTTCTACTTCATTAATTACCCATTATGATAGTGCAGGTTCTGGTCCAAGCGATCATGCTAGTTTTTATAGAAAAGACATGCCTGTATTATTTATGTTTACAGGTAGCCATAGCGATTACCATAAAGCCACCGATGATTGGGATAAGATTAATTATGTAGGAGAGAGTCAAATTATAAGATATGTAGAGTCGATTATTAAAACTACCGATGCAGTAGGCAAACTAGATTTTCTTAAAACCCGTGAGGCTGCGATGGGCCGTAGCACTAAGTTTACAGTAAGTTTGGGTGTAATGCCCGATTACGCTTTTACAGGAACGGGGGTTAGAATTGAAGGTGCTAGCCAAGGTAAATTAGGAGAAAAAATAGGACTAAAAGGGGGCGATGTATTATTACAAGTAGGCGATTATAAATTAGTAGATGTAATGAGTTATATGCAAGCGCTTTCTAAATTTAAAAAAGGAGATACCACTGTGCTTGTGTATAAAAGAGGAGCAGACGAAATAAAAGTTGATATTGTTTTTTAAATAATTTTATTTGTGAGTAGTAAAATAATTTTAGACCAAGACGCGATTAACGAAAGCGATTTCGAGGGCTCTCGTATTTTGGGCATAACAGCGCCCATTAAAAATTATCAATTCTGTATTTTACTGAATCAATACATGGGCTTTGAATTTAGATTCAATCCCAATCATGAAATTGCACTTAAAAGAAAAAATAGAACTTATTATTTTTCTATGTACGAAGGCAATGAGCCCAATACTTCTATTCACCATTTTGTATACCATAATCAATTCGATGGCGAATATTTACTTCCCGAATTAAAGCACATGGATTTTATTTGGTGGATAAGAGGGGAGTGGATTGAAGATGAAAAAGTAAATGATATCTTACAAACCGTGCGTGGTATTAAAGGCGTACAGTTAGTGGCTGAATTAACACCCGATCAAATCAAAAATAAAGGGCATCTTATTTTTGAATAATAAATATTCAAGATTTTACCTCTTTGTACTTATCTAATTTCCTTTTATTTATTTTACTAGATTTATTTTCTAGTCTTTAGAATAATTATACTTTATTATCTAATCGATATAAATCCTTTTTTCTTTCGCAGCTATACATTCTCCTATTGGATTAAAATATTCAATACCCAAATCTTGTAAAATAGTTTGCACTTCTTTTAAAGAAGAAGGTTCCACTGCAATAAGTAAACCTCCATTGGTTTGCGGATCGGGTAATAATAATTTTGCTTCTGTTTCATCTACACCAGGGCCCAAAACCACGCCAGCACTAACTGAGCTCCAATTGCGGGCAGTAGCACCAGGTATAGTTTTTTGAGCTATATAATTTCTTACAGCGGGTATAATAGGCAACTTATTATATTGAATAGAGGCCGATAAATTACTTCCTTCCATCATCTCTGTTAAATGTCCAAGTAAACCAAAACCAGTTACATCGGTCATGGCATGTACTTCTTTTATTTTTCCTAAAGCTTCACCCGCTTTATTAATGGTGGTGAGTTGCTTTACTAAAAAATTTAAATCTTCCTCCGTTAACACTTTTCTTTTTTGTGCAGTAGCCATAATGCCCACCCCTAGTGGCTTGGTTAATATTAATACATCTCCTTGTTTAGCGGTATCATTTCTTTTTAAATTTTCTATAGCAACGAGTCCATTCACTACTAAACCAAAAATGGGATCCTGACTATCAATACTATGTCCTCCTGCAATCACAATACCTGCATCGGTACAAGTTTTTCTTGCACCCTCCATTACTTTTGCAGCTTCACTTGCAGGTAGTGTGGCTAAGGGCCAACCTAGAACTGCTAATGCAAAAATAGGTTTACCTCCCATGGCATACACATCGCTAATCGCATTCGCTGCTGCAATTTGTCCAAAAGCAAATGCATCATCTACAATGGGCATAAAAAAATCGGTAGTACTTATCATAGCTGTTTTTTCATCTATTTGATACACTGCTGCATCGTCTCTACTATCATTGCCTACTAATAAATTTTTTACATTGGTCTTGGCACCAACATTATGCGCTGCTAATATTTCAGAAAGAATGGCCGGAGAAATTTTACAACCGCAACCGCCCCCTTTAGAATGTTCTGTTAATTTTATACTCATGTTTACTTTATTATTTTTTAAGTAGCTCTTAATTTTTGTTTCTAATTTTTACGACTATTTTTTATCATTTATTTCAATACATAAAACGTTCAATGCTTCAATGGTTTTTTCATCTCCCTGCATTAACCAATTTTGAATAGAGGTAGTTAAGGCCTCACTTAAATGCTTTTGCATTTTTTTCAAATCCCAAATTTGATTGGTTATCTCTTGCAAAGAAATGGGATTTGCTGCTATTTGATTGACTGCAGCAGATGAAAAAGAACCTTGGTTAATATTCATGCCAATGCCTATTACGGTCCAGGTCCAATCCTTCCCTCTAACTAGGTTTTCTATAAGTATGCCCCCTGCCTTTCTGTCACGATAATAGATATCATTGGGCTTTTTAATCTTAGTTTCTGCACCCGCAAATAAAGCAAAAAAGGCCCTGGCGCCTAGAGCAATGGCTGCTGAAAACCCAATTTGATCGGCTGGGGTCCAAATTTTACCTGTTTTTAACTGTTTTAGCTCCAAAACATAGCTTGAAAGTAGGTTTTGCCCTTTTTCACTTTCCCAAACACGGCCATGTTGCCCCTTTCCAGCAGTCTGAAAATCAGCGGTGTAGCAACTGCCAGATATCGCTAAACCCTGATGCACTTGGTCCATGGCATAGATATTGGTACTAGGGATAGTAGTAAGTTCGATGAGCGGCTCCCCTAATAGGATATTTGGTGTGGCAGGTAACAAAGAATTGCTATTTTTGTAAAGTTAGTTTAGAATCATTTTAGTACCTTAAAATGTTTGAATTAATAAGCATTTAACAAATAAATATAAGAATCATTGGAACCTCTTTCTGCTCTCAAAAACCGTAAAAAATCTACGGTATTACAACTTACCCGCAGCTCAAAAATTTTCAAAACTATTATTCAGGCTATCCAAGATAAAAAGGGTACCAATATTATAAGTTTGGACTTGAAGAAAATTCCTGAGTCTACCAGCGATTTTTTTATCATCTGCGAAGCCAATAATACCACACAATTAAAGGCCATTGCCGATTATATAGAATTTGAAGTAAAAACCAAATGCGGAGAAATGCCCTATAAAAGCGAAGGTAAAAACGCTGCACAATGGCTACTCATCGATTATATCAATGTGGTTGTGCATGTAATGCATCCTGAAGCAAGACATTTTTATCAAATTGAAGATATGTGGAGCGATGCGGACACTAAACTGCATGATCTTTAAAACTTATTTAAAAAAATATTGTTACATACTAGTAACATAAAATTATATACAAGCATTAATAGTCACTCATGATACCTGATAATAACAAGAAGAAGAAAGGATCTCCATTAGGAGATGGGCCCAAAATGCCTAAGTTCAACATATATTGGATTTATGGTTTAATCGCCATTTCATTATTGTCTGCTCGTTTCTTTCAAACTGCTCCAGATATTATGACCACTTCTGAACTTGAATTCAAGCAAGTGATGTTAACAGGGGGTGATGTAGAAAAAATTGATCTTGTTCAAAACAAAGAATTGGTGCGTGTTTATATTAAGCCCGATAGCATTGATAAAGACTTTTACGTTCAGAAATTAAAACGTAAAATGGATAAGGCTAAAATTAAAAACGTGCCTTTATTTGAATTCAATGTAACGGACTGGAATAGTTTCAATGAAAGATTACAACGTTTTTACGAACAAAAAAATATTCAAGAAGTACCACAGAATGCTGTGAAAGAAGGAGAGTGGTTTGGCCCTATTGCGAACACTATATTTTCTTTAGTACTTATAGTAGTAGTATGGGTGCTACTTATGCGCAAGATGGGCGGCGGCGGCGGAAGTGGCGGTGGCCCAGGCGGTATTTTTAATGTAGGAAAATCGAAGGCTACTTTATTTGAAAAAGGTGGCACGAAAGTGAATATAACTTTTGCCGATGTTGCAGGATTAGAAGAAGCCAAAGAAGAAGTGATGGAAATTGTGGACTTCTTAAAACAACCAAAAAAATATACAGCCCTTGGAGGTAAAATTCCTAAAGGTGCTTTATTAATAGGCCCTCCAGGTACAGGTAAAACTTTACTAGCGAAAGCTATGGCGG
>Ga0209296_1002151_pt1 | contig 14392 bp, 20 predicted proteins | sample S_130206_EF_Meta_FD_187319 | JGI IMG/M metagenome (GOLD analysis project Ga0209296, IMG submission 187319) | Freshwater microbial communities from Lake Simoncouche, Canada to study carbon cycling - S_130206_EF_MetaG (SPAdes) (version 2) | ecosystem: Environmental > Aquatic > Freshwater > Lake ...
GGGCTAGGTGGTGGGTACTTTGTTTCCATTGGGTATCCACCACCGACTTTCTAAATTGTGTAAAGTAACCCAAGCCACTCAAATGGCAGAAAGTCAGAGGAAACATGACAAAACTAACTAACGGCTACGAACCACGATTTGACTTTGCAGTTGATTTGGCTTACGGCAAAGCAGGCGAAGCCGAACTAGTTGAATTTTTTAACGCTGTACAAGGCGCTCAGATAGAAGTTAAATCTGACCGCTATCGCAATGGCAGAATGGCCGTGGAAACCCAGCAGAAGCCGTTAGGGCGTGACTGGCAGGACTCTGGCATTAACGTGACTACAGCAGCTTGGTGGGCGTATCGTCTTGCGCCAGGTGCTTTTACTTTGGTGTCAGTACCCAGGCTTAAAAAGTATTTACGCATGAACCGCGACTTGCTACAGAAGCGTGATTTTGCTGCTGGCTCTGACAATCCTTCCAGGGGCTTTGTGCTGATGCCTGACCAGGTGCAGGAACTAATGACTAGCGAATGGTACGACCAATGACCGATACACAGTTTATTTACAGCTTTATTATGGGCTGGGTATCATGCTGGCTATGGCTTAAAATGATGGCCAACCGCCCATGATACCGACATGGGGATACCAGCAACTAATGTCGAAGGACAAGCTAACACTCGTTCAAATCTTCACGGATTTGGAAACAGGCCTGAACAGATACACCCAAGTGAGCCAACGCGCTCAGTCTTGGCATCTATGGGGGCCGCCAACAGAAGTAGAGAGAGTTGATTAACACACTCATGGCACTACTGCTATTACCTGCCCTATCCGTACCAGCACATGACACAAAGCTGCCAACCTCGCGTGCTAAGTATCACGCTGTGCTACCTGACGCTTATTACGACCAGCTCGCCATGTGTGAGACTGGTGGGAACTGGGCGCACAGCACCAGGTCATACACGGGTGGATTAGGGATTAACCGACAGACGTGGCGCACCTGGTCAAACTCGCCTAGCGCTAAAGGCAAGACGCCCAAGCAACAGATAAAAGTTGCTGACGCTATTGCATTTAAGAGCCACATCAACCCAGATGGCCGTAAGGTGTGGAGAGTTGGGCCTTTTGGCTGGGGGTGCGTGCGCGGCCAGAAACACCTACAAGCTTTTATCTGCCAGTCTAAAAATCCGTTAGTCGCCAGGTGGAAAAGAAATTGTTAATAGAGTTGCGTTCTGTGATTATATGTGGTTATACTGATTACATGGAAACAAACACACGCTTCACAATGACAACCAATCGCGTTAGCGACAACGGCAAAATGGTATGGGAAGTAACAGACAATGAGCGCGGATACGTTCGCCAATACCGCACAAAGAAAAACGCTTTGGCAGCTATCGCAAGCATTGAAAAGCCAAACGCTTTTAATGCAATGATTAAAAATGCCTAACAAACCAGTAACCGCATTATGTGGCACACGCTCAGCGTATAAAAGACATTTAAGACACGGTGAAACAACCTGTGCAGATTGCAAAAAAGCACACGCCGAATGGCACAAACAACAAAGGAAAAACAATGGAAACATCAACAGGTGAACTAATCGCCAAACTAACTAACCTCAGCCACAACCTGGCGCTTGAGCTTCGATTTAAAGAATCAAGCCTGGTATTGGAAGCTGTAGGTGCGCTTCACGCATTACCCAACATTGCTGAAACTATCCGCAATTCTTGGCACCCATCACTAAACGAGTCAGGCCCATCTAAAGGCATCTCATACCTAAGCACAGCAAAGTTGGTTAGCGATGAGTCTTGAGTATACCCACAACGATGACGTGGCAGACATGATTTACGCCAAAGAGCAAGAAATTAAACTGCTAAAAGAGGCGTTGCTACGCATTGAAACAGAGTTAAACCGCATCACAAATGAGCACGCCCGTGGACAGTGAACTACTTACAGAACTATCTAAGCCATTTCCTAGGGAAGTAGAGCGCCAACTAGAGAAGAGCGGTGTAACGCTCACATACATACCTGTGAGTGAAGTAATCGCCAGGCTTAATGACGTGTTCGGTGTTCTGGGCTGGTCATACACACAAATAAGTTGCGACCGAGACGCGCTAGACCCTGACTTCCTCGTAGCTCATGTTCGCATGACTGTAGGCGACGTCACTCGAGATGGTGTAGGCGGCCAAACAATTAAACGCAAGCGTGACGGTGGCATAGTTGACCTGGGCGATGAATACAAAGGTGCAGTATCTGACGCACTTAAAAAAGCTGCACAATCGTTTGGTGTTGGGCTTTACCTTGCTCGTGGTCATTCATCACCAGCGCCTGCAGGACAACAGACACGCCAGCAAGGTGAGACACGCATTACAGAGCTTTCTAACTTGCCATCAGAAAAGCAGCTTTGGTTTTACAAGAGTGAGCTAAAGAAAAAAGGCCTATTGCCGCCGCTTAACATTGGCACAATGAGCAAATTTGAAGTATCTAAAGCGATTGACGCTCTCAAGAATGGCGAAGGATTTGTACCTGTTTACGACACGCCAGAGGAACCGTTTTAGTGGTTGACTTCGTTACCCTTATCATTATGTGCGTCAGTCTGTTTATGTGTGGGTTCTTGCTAGGCAAAGACCAGTGATACCAATAAGCGAACACGCATTTATGCAGCAAGTAAAAGCGCTTGCTTACATACATGGCTGGGCGTTCCATCACCAGGCACCTATGCGTACACCTAGAGGAAAAATAATGACTGGGGGCTCTGTGGGCTTTCCTGACATTGTGTTAGCTCATAAAGTGCGTGGTGTTATCTTCGCGGAGCTTAAAACAACTAAAGGTAAAACAACAGCTGCACAAGACGATTGGTTAGAGCGCCTGGGGCCTCATGTGGAGTGCTATCTTTGGCGTCCGTGGGACATAGATTTCATAGCGACAAGGCTTTCTTAGTGCTAGTCATAGCTTGGTACACGCTTCTGTTAGCTATAGGTGTTGCCATCATTCAAGGCATACGCAAGTAACAACCTCTTACAACTGAATACGACCATGGCCACATAGGGGATTGCACTCTGTTGGTATTCACACTACGGAAGTAGGGTAGAACTGGCGCGCATGACCACCTGAGATGACTAAACGTGAAGGGCTGTCAAGGTAAGCCGTCAGTGCAGAGTTCCCTAACTTCATAAAAGGCGTATGGCTGACCGTCCTAAACACACCACCTGCCACAGCTACTAGCTGGAAGTGGGGGCTGGCACAAACCACCACACTGACTACACACCAGGAAGCAACCGCAAGCTCAGCTAAGGGCGCTAGTAGCATCACCACTACACCACCGACAAGGACACACACACATGGCAGGCAACAGAAAAATAACCCCCCAATACAGAGCCAACAGAGCAGCACTAATGGAAGGCCACCCAGACTGCCACTGGTGCGGTAAACCCTGGGACAAAACATTCCAAGCCGACCACCTACTTGAGCACGACGCAGGCGGAGACGACTCATCAAGCAACTTAGTAAGCAGCTGCGCAAAGTGCAACGCATCAAGAGGCGCTAGCTATGTCAACCGAAAAACAAGCGCAAGACAACAAGCACGAAACGAAGCAATGAACGCCGCGCCAAAAATAACCGAAAATCAGCTTTTTTTGGGCAAAGAAGTCACCCCGAGCAAGCATTTAGACTCTGTATCCCCGAAGAGCGAACTGGCGAGAACTGGCCAAGACCAGGCGGACTACTCGAGATTTGGCAGGGTTCAGCCCAGATTGGAAACTGTGCGTAAGGGCAATTCTGTGTATGCCCAGTTGGTGGTTGATTTTGCTAAGACGTATATGCAGGTTGATTTGATGGACTGGCAGGTTTACGCGTTGGAAGGTTTGTTTGAGTCTGACCCTGACAGCGGAGACTTAATTAACAGGGCTGGCTTAATTTCCGTGGCTCGTCAGTGCGGCAAGACCGTTTTAGGTCAGGCTGTTTTAGGCACCTGGTTAACTTCTATTGCCAAGTTGCGCGGCAAGCCTCAAACTGTGGTTAATTCGGCCCATGAACTAACGCTGGCTGTGCGTCAGTTTGAAATTGTGGCACCTATTTTGGCTGAGTACTTTGGCGCAACTCTTAAACGTGCCTATGGGCGTAACACTTGTGAGATGCCTGACGGCTCACGCTGGCTAGTTAAAGCTGCAACACCATCGGCTGGAATGGGTCTTAGTGCTGACCTGATTTGGGTGGACGAAATCTACGCAGTAGATGACCAGGTACTAGCTCATTCTTTGCGGCCGACAATGAAGGCACGTAATGTGCGTACCGCTGGCGGTTCTCCCATAATGATGATGACCAGTACTGCAGGCACAGAGGCATCTATAGCCATGCTTCGATACCGCGAACAAGGGCTGCAGCTCATAGACGAAAAACGCCAGGGTAGTTTTTACTTTGCGGAATGGTCGCCACCACCAGGTGTAGATGTTATGGAAACTAAATGGTGGGGCTGGGCTAACCCTGCACTAGGTCAGACTTTAGAGCTGGAATCACTGCTACTGGACGCCGACCACCCCGACCGCTCTAGCTTCCTTCGTGGCTCGCTCAATCAGTTTGTCAATGCTGACGCGTGCTGGCTGCAGCCTGGCCAGTGGGACGCTTGCCTGTCAGATATGGAAGGCCCAGAAGGCGGCTGGATTGCGGTTGACTCATCACTAGATGGCTCACGTTATGTTGCTGTCCGCGCAGCTGTAGATGACGTTGGGGTAGCTCATGTCAATGTTGAGTTTGTGGTTGGCTCTTTGGCTGAAATGCAGCAAGCCCTGGTTGATGCCTGCCGCCACCCGTCAACCATGGTTGCTGTAACACCAACATTGGAAAATCATGTGCCGCTGTCGCTTGAGCGCCGCAAAAAAGTTGTCGGATATGGCGAGCTAATGAAGTACACCAGCTTGGTTAAAGGCATGATAAATGACAGTCGCCTGGTGCACATGGGGCAGTCAAACCTTGCTGAACATATGAACAGGGCCGTAGCAATTTACCAGCAGAACGCATTAGCGCTCAGCAGCAAGCGGAGCCCAGGGCCCATCGAGTTAGCGCGCTGCACTATCTGGGCGGCAGCGTTGGCGTCACGACCAAAGCAAGCTGGAAAGCCCATGCTGGTAGTTGTCAATCGGTAAACTATCGGCGGTTATGTCTTGCTAGTTCTGTCGGGAATCTGGCAAGGCATGACCACCTGCCCACCTGAAATGTGAGATAATCCCAACATGGCACTATTTAATCGAGTCACTAAAGCAGCAATAAGTCCTGTATCAGCAACCGCTAAAGCAGCTGCAGCTGGTGGCTATATGCCTAACTCAGCTGGTGTAAACATGATTGGCCAGTACTACACATATTTTGAAGGTGAAGCACGCAACCGCGCTATGAGCGTTGCTACCATCTCAAGAGCTCGTGATTTGATGGCCAGCGTTATTGGCTCAATGCCATTGAAGATGTACACGGAACGCTGGAACGAAACCGATGCGGAAATGGAATGTGTCTATCTTGCGCCACGTTCATGGCTACGCCAGCCCGACCCGACAGTTACATATAACTTCCTAATGGCTTGGACTTTTGACGATTTATTCTTTTACGGCCGCGCATTTTGGTACATCACCAGCCGCACACAAGACGGTTTTCCAGCAAGTTTTACGCGTCTCCCTGCAGGCTCAGTAACAACCACTGACCAGGCAGGGCCCGTATGGTATGCACCTTCACAGGAAGTTTATTTCCAAGGCAACATGATTGACCCCAAAGACTTGGTGCAATTCCTTAGCCCTATTCAAGGCATTGTTTATATGTCCGAACAGACAGTACTTACAGCACTCAAGCTTGAAGCTGCACGTTACCGAAATGCGGAATCGTCAATACCTGCAGGCGTTTTGAAACAGACAGGTGGCGAACCATTGTCAGCTTCTGAGCTTGCAGACTTGGCATCAGCGTTTAATGCAGCTCGAGCAACTAACCAAACTGCAGCGCTAAACGAGTTTTTGAGCTACACAGAAACTACAGCGACACCAGACAAAATGCTGTTAATAGATGCAGCTAACTACCAGGCGCTTGAGTGCGCGCGCTTAACAAACGTACCGCCATATTTGGTAGGTGTAAGCACTGGCGCATACTCATATCAGAGCTCTGAGCAAGCCAGGGCGGACCTTTACATATTTGGAGTCCAGGCCTACGCAGAATGTTTGGCTTCCACGCTGAGCCAAAACAACGTACTGCCACGCGGTACTTATGTTGAGTTTGACACCGACGACTTCCTAGTCGAAAATGAAATGGCCGACAAAATGGACACATCTAACCAACCACCAGACCAACCACAACAAAATACTCAGGAGTCCCTAGCATGATACGCTTTAACGCAACATCAGTAACCATTGACGCAGCCGCCCCAGACGGTACGCCCAGCCGCACTATCACAGGAATTGCAGCGCCATACAACGTCGTAGCGACAGTCTCAGATGGCACCGAAATTATGTTGTCACCTGGCGCACTGCCAACAGATGGCCCCAACCCAAAGCTATTTGTAGGCCACCAATCTGACAAGGCCATTGGCACAGTCATTGCTCGAGAGGACACGCCCGATGGAATGTTATTTCAAGCTCGAGTAGCTAAGACAGTACTTGGCGAAGAATCTCTACAGCTTGCCTTAGAAAACGTGTATGACCAAGTTAGTGTTGGGATTTCACCATTAGAATTTAGCTATAACGAAGCTGGCGTGATGCTTATTGAAAAAGCAGCCTGGACAGAATTATCACTAGTTTCACACGGCGCGTTCGGCGCTAGTGCTAGCATCACACAGGTGGCCGCAAGTATCCACCAAAACCCCGACGAAACCGACAATAATCCAGATAACCCAGAAGTCGAGGAGACGGAAGAAATGCAACCAGCAGTAACACCAGAAGTAGTAGAAGCAGCAGCTATCCCTACATCACCTATTTTTGCATCAGCTAAGCGCGAATTTGTTTTGCCATCAGCTGGTGAATTTATGGCCGCGTACCACATTGGTGGCGACACATTCAAAAACATGAACGCAGCAGTAGCTGAATATTCAGCTTCAAAGCGCACAGCATTGCAAGCAGCAGCTGGTGACGTACTCACCACTGACACACCAGGATTGCTTCCTGTTCCAGTGCTCGGCCCATTGGTACAAGACCTGAACTTCTTGCGTCCTGTCGCTGAAGCAGTGGGCATGCGCGCTTATCCAGACAGCGGACAGTCAAAGACTTTTATTCGTCCGACCATTACAACCCATACGTCAGTTGCATCACAGACAGAACTTGCAGCAGCATCAGCCACTACAATGGTCATTGCCTCAAACTCAATTAGCAAGACAACTTTGGCTGGGCAGGTCACCCTCTCAATTCAAGATATTGACTTCACCAGCCCTGCTGCAATGCAGTTAATCTTGAATGACCTCATGGGTGAATACATGATTGCATCTGACAATCTTGTTGCTGACAACTTGCTTGCAGCTGCAACATCATCTGGTGTTTGGGACTTGACAGTCGCAGACCTTTTGAAGAGCGTTTACGACTCAGCAGTTGACATTTCAAATGGCCGTAACTGGACACCTACACACATGCTGGTTTCACCAGATGTTTGGGGCCAGCTCGGACAGCTTGCAGATACCACTGGTCGCCCAGTGTTCCCATTCATCGGTGCAGGACTTACAGGCCAGAACGCCCTTGGCAATGCAACAGCAGCTTCATGGAACGGAAACCCACTTGGTTTGCAGCTTGTAGTGGACAGCAACTTTGCTGCCAAGACCATGGTCATTACTCGAATTGGCCAAGGTGCAGGCGATGCATATGAGGCGTATGAGTCCATCAGGGGCCTCATGAGTGTGGAACAGCCTGCAGTTTTAGGTCGTTTGATGAGTTTCCACGGCTACGTTTCTACGTTTGCCGCGATTCCAGGAATGATTCGCAAAATTACTCAGGCCTAGCCCGAAAGGCGGTTAGCCGCCATGGCTATCTACACTGTTATATTTCACCAGCGTTTGGACGACTACGCAGTTGTTCAGACGCTGGAAAATACAGATATTGCTATCGGTGAGTCAATTACCTTGGCTGGTCTTGGGCATAGCTTAAACGGCACTCAAACCGTTTACGCATTGCCTCAGTACCTTTACATCGGTGTAGGCACCGAAGGCGACATACGTCTAGACGCCAATATCCCAATTCCTAACCAGGTTATGTTCTATGACGCTGACGGTGATTTAGAACGCTCAGCAGCTATCCCGACTGGCACCCTGACTTACACCCAAACCTGCACATGGGCAAGCAGCGCACAGGTTCAGCTGTGGCTCGGTTTAACGAGCCCTACAGCCGATGAAACCACCTTCCTGGCACAATGCACCAGCGCAGGTAATCAAGTCGCTTACAGACGCAGACAAGAGGCAGGGTATTTTGATGCGCTCGGTACCAGTCCGTCGGGAGATGTGACGTTGGGAACCATCATGCTATGTGGCGCGTATTTCCGCCAGCGGGGAAGCATTGACCAATTTGCCAGTTTTGATTCAATGGGCCAAGCCATCACGACTAACGCTTTTACCCCAATGGTTAAGCAGCTGCTAGGGATTGACCGCCCAGCGGTGGCCTAATGGCTTACACAGACCTATTCAACGAAGCTATAGATGACTTAGCTACAACGCTGGCCACTATTACAGGCTTGCGCGTTGTCACTGACCCACGCAACCTGAACAGTAATTGCTGTTTTATAGACGCGCCATCGTTCTCAGCTATGAACAATCACATAGTCACCATGACTTTTCCAGTGCGTGTTATTGGCATAGGCCCAGGCAACTTAGACACGCTACGGCCCTTGCTAGCTATCTCTGCTTCCCTGCTCGATAAAAACGTGGCTGTGGTTTCAGGCAACCCAGCTTTAGCTTCTATTGGCGGACAAGAATTTCCAGCCTATGATTTAACTATCCGTATGCAATCGCAGAATGTATGATGCACACGCGACAGCTTAAAATCTGCAATAATCTAAACAACAGCGGTGGCCCGACACACCTACATGACCAGGAGTAATTATGGCCACCAGCACCACCACATACCTAACTAACCCAACTGTGACATTCACCCCTACATCAGGTGGCACCATTTTTGACGCCACAACGGTGACTTCATCAGCGGCAATCACGGTGGGCTACGACCCTCTTGAGAGCACATCGTTTGGAGATTCTGGCCACCTGTTCGTAAAGGGATTACAAGCTGTCGAAGTTACGCTAACGTGCTACGCGTCTTACGGCGCAACGTCTGTTGAAAAGGCACTGTTTGATGCACTTGGCACTGGTACCACAACCGTTGTGATTTCACCTGCTGGACCATCAGAAGGCCCAACTAACCCTGAGTACACAGTCAGCAATACGATGATGTCATCGTTTCAGCCTGTCAATGGTTCTTACGGAGAATTGTCAATGTTTGAAATCACCTTCACTGGTGGCACATTCGCTCGAGACATCACCCCCTAATCGCTAAAAAAGAAAGCAGCCGACAATGCAACTAACACTGCAAATAGACCTGGGCAACGGCCCAGTCATAGTCAAAACCAATTTGATGGTCATCGTCAATTGGGAACGCAAATACAAACGCAAAGCCAGCGAAATATCTAACAGCGGTATCGGTGTTGAGGACTTAGCCTTCATGGCTCACGAAGCAGCAAAGATTGCTGGCATTGGTCAACTTCCTTTAATGCTTGATGATTTCATTAAGCAGCTGGTATCGCTTGAGGTAGTGGACGGTGAAAGCCCAAACCCTACCGAGGCGGCACCTTCCGATATTCTCTAGCTTCACTGCTAGTTGAAACAGGATTTTGGCCGCCCGATATTCCATTTGACATACCCGACTTGGCTACCTGCATTAGTATCATTAACGAGTCGAGGAAAAAACAAAAATGAGCGCCACAGTTAGCACAGAGATTTACGGACTCAAGGCAGCTCTGGCTGAGCTTGGCAAACTTGACAGTAAAAGCAAGTTTAAAGCTACGGCTAAAATTAAAGCTGCTGGTGCAGAAATGGTTGCTGAGGTTGGCCGTCGCTACCCAGATGACAAGCCCCCATTATCAGGCATGACGCCATCTAAAAAAGGTGGAACGCGTTTAGCTTATGACGCCAAAAAGGTACGCAAGGGTGTAACTATCCAGGTGGGTGGCCGCGCTAAGAATGGCAATGTTCCTTTGGTGACGTTGATACAAAAAAACGCTGGCGGTGCTTTTTTTGATATGGCTGGATTGCGTAATGATGGTTCACAGGTAGTTCAGGATTTGGACGGCCGTTTTGGCAAAGCTCAGCGAGGTATGTGGCGCGCTAGCAAATACATTTATGGCCAAGCGACACAGGACATTCTTGCTGCTATTGAAGAAGTTATGAAATCCGTTAATAGAAATTTGGTGCAGTAATGGCTGTATTTATTCCAATTATTAGCGAATTTGACTCAAAAGGAATTGACAAAGCCAAACGTGAATTTCAGAGTCTCGAGGGCGTTGGTGCCAAAAGTGCCTATGCCATTAAGAAAGCAGCCGTACCTGCAGCCGCCGCTATCGCTGGTTTAGGCGTTGCGTTATTTGATGCCACTAAAGACGCCATAGCCGATGACGCTGCACAGGCAAAACTAGCCCTGACAATGCGTAACACTACTGGCGCTACTGATGCCCAAATTACAGCAACAGAAAAATGGATTAGCCAGCAAGGTAAAGCACTGGGTGTCACCGATGATGAGCTACGCCCTGCACTGGGCCGTTTAATGTCCCAGACTCACGACGTCACAAAAGCACAGCAGCTTATGTCTATTGCTATGGACGTGGCCCAGGGAACAGGAAAAAGCCTCAGCACTGTCACAGAGGCCATGGCTAAGGCTGCCGCTGGTTCCACCACTGCACTTGGCAAGCTTTCACCAGAGTTAAAGCAAATGGAAAAAGACGGTGCATCAGCCGATGAAATGATGGCTGCACTTGCTGGAACATTCCAAGACCAGGCAAGCATCGCTGCTGGTACAGCACAGGGACAGTTTCAACGTTTAGGTGTTGCCCTGGCTGAAACTAAGGAAAGTATCGGTGCTGCATTACTTCCTGCTATCGAAGCTGTTTTGCCTTACCTAACAAAAATGGGTGACTGGGCAGCTGAACACCCACAAATTCTGTTAGCTATTGGTATTGCTATTGGCACCATTGCTGCAGCCATTGTTGCAGTCAATATCGCGATGGCCCTAAACCCATTCAGCATGATTGCAATAGCCGTAGTTGCTTTAGGCGCGCTGCTGGTCGTGGCCTACAAAAAGTTTGAGCCATTTAAAACTGTTGTAGATGCAGTATTTGGCGGCATTAAATTTTGGATTAACGAAGTAACTATCCCAGCGTTTAAAGCCATGTACACAGTTGCTAAAACAATTTTTAACGGCATAGCCACAATCTGGAATAACACTTTCGGCAAGCTGTCATTTAGTATTCCTTCCTGGGTGCCAGGCATTGGCGGTAAAGGATTTGAAGTACCTAACATTCCGATGTTGGCTGACGGTGGAATTGTTACTAGCCCTACCCTGGCGTTAATTGGTGAGAGCGGAAGTGAAGCTGTAATCCCATTATCTAAAATGGGCCAAATGGGTGGCACTGGTGACAGTATCACTATTAACGTAAATGGTGCAGACCCTCAAGCAGTAGTAGATGCTTTGCGTCGTTACCAACGCCAAAATGGGTTTGTGCCTATCACGGTTGGTGTCTAATGCCTACATGGGATTGGCGCGTATCGTTTGCAACTAGCACAACTTTTACAACGTTGCCAAGCGTTCAACAAATATCTATATCTAATGGCAGACGCAGGCAAATTGACGACTACGGCGTTGACCAGCTAACAGTTGAAAGTTTGTTCCCATCAGCCTGGACAGTGACACCCAAATTAGGTGACAACATAATTGCGTGGGTTTACACCACTGCATACCCTGCATACCCGACTTACAACTATTGGAAGATGTTTCAAGGTCGCATCACAAATGTTGATATTAAGTACGGCATGGTCACTAATCAGGATTCGGTCACCATCACTGCTGAGGGCTTACAGGCTGACCTAGGGCGAACACAAATTAACGGTTATTCAGTAGCCAGCGGATTAACTGGTTTACAGGTTTTTAGCACAGCCAATTCTGTTGGTGTTTATGTTGGTAACACATCGTCATTATCAACAGGCTCAGCCCAGACTTATACAGGCAACCTAAAAGCGTTTGTAGATACAGAAGTACGAACAGAACAGGGAAGGCTTAGGTCAACGCCTACTGCGCCAACAGCTCTGGACATGGGCACACTAGACTTTGTAGGCCGTGGCTCATTGTTCTATGGCCCTACGCCAACACCCGAATGGTCTGACGGCACCCTGTCAAGCACCACTAACTACAAGTACCAGCAAGTAAAATTTAAAAGCGCGTCAGAGGATTACTACAACTCAGTCACTGTCCAGCCTTTAGGCCTGGCGTCACAAACCAGCACCAGTGGCACCACACCCATTTATTCCTATGTCCCTGATTCTTATGACGTCAGCACGTCACAAGCTTTATCGCTTGCCCAGTATCTACGGTTCAAGTACGACACCACCACAGGAACCCCACGGGAACTGGGTTTCACCATAAGCCAACAATCCGCAGCTGACGCTGTGTGGTTCCTGAACTTAATTAGCAATTTCTTGGGCTTAAAGATTCAGATTGTGTTGCGTGGTGTTCGGTATTACTGCGTGGTTGAGGGTGTCAATATCAGCGCCACGCCTGACGATACGCGGATACTGTTTTCAGTCTCAAGCAACGAGACTAATGACTATCTCATTCTCGATGATTCTGTTTATGGCAGACTTGATTACAACAGATTAGGATATTAACTATGGCAGTTTCACCCAATACCGACTTTTCCACTGGGCAGGTTTTGACCGCGTCCCAGCAGAATAATTTCCCTCGTGGCGTTATGGGCTACGCAAAATCAACTGCAGACGCAAGCATTGGCTCAACTACTGCCGATGTTTCGGGAATGTCAGTTACTTTTACAGCGGTTGCTAACCGTCTGTATCGGGCAACTTTTGAATGTTTTTACTCAGTAAACGCTCCATCACAAAACCAGTTTTTTATTACCGACGGCTCAAACAATATGGTTGACCAGATTTATCAAGATTCAAATTTATTGTTTTGCCCCATGTCCTTAATTTATATTTTTACAACTACTGCTGGTAGCAAAACTTACAAGGTAAGAGCAACGACAAGCACAGGCACAATGACTATTTACGGCGCTACTTCTGCCAACCGTAGTTATTCATTTGTCGTTGAGGACTTAGGCCCAGCGTAATGAAACGCCTACTGCTAATTAGCGCCACCCTCATAACCCTCACAAGCTGCGCAGACCGTTTCCGCTACCCATGCCAAGACCCAGCCAACACCAACAAACAAGAATGCCAATGCAACCAAGAGCCACGCACCAAAAACAAAGCCCTAGGCGCTGTTGAGTCAGCCGTAACGACCACCACCCTTAAAGAGATTTTAGGATTTGACTGCTAATGAAACTACGGCCACGACTCACCAACGAAGAAATAAAAGCACGTCTAATTCTTGTCGTAGGCATCGGACTAACCATTGTCTTTGTCATGTCAATTTGCTTCATGCTTTACGGCACTTTATTCGTAACGCAGCCACGCACAATGAGCGAAGCAGACGCGGAAATCTTTAGTCTCTTAAGCCCACTTTTAATGTCGTTATCAGGCGGTCTGCTCGGAATGCTTGCCGCTAACGGCCTTAAAGACAAACCACCAACACCATGAGCAAATACACAGGAACATCTGATGGTGTAGCAGAAGGTAAGCGACCAGGCACAGAACGATTTGTGCAGCTTTGCAATCGGCGCTGGGAATTTGTAAATCTTGGCACCTGGGTAGTGCGCGACATTAAAGGCAAGCCAGGCACTATGTCTGTGCACTCAACAGCTCGAGCGCTTGACACTTCCTACGGTAAAGATAAAGCATCAGGCCTGCAAGCCATTAACTGGTTTGTCAAATATGCAGCTGAATTGGGCTTAGAAGAGGTACATGACTATTCAGGTATTACCAAAAAGGGCTGTGAGACGTGGGGCCGTGGCTGGCGCATCGGCAGGGGTTGGAAAGACTGGACCAAAGACGACAACGGCGGCTCACAAAAAGCCACGTGGATACACGTTGAGTTGGCACCCAAGTACGCTGACATGTCTGGTGATGACTACGAAAACAAGGTTTGGCGTACTGTTCCTAAGCCATAGGGATTCCTACACTGTTTGAGCGGTGCTAGGGCTAGGTGGTGGGTACTTTGTTTCCATTGGGTATCCACCACCGACTTTCTAAATTGTGTAAAGTAACCCAAGCCACTCAAATGGCAGAAAGTCAGAGGAAACATGACAAAACTAACTAACGGCTA
>Ga0209296_1002152_pt1 | contig 14388 bp, 10 predicted proteins | sample S_130206_EF_Meta_FD_187319 | JGI IMG/M metagenome (GOLD analysis project Ga0209296, IMG submission 187319) | Freshwater microbial communities from Lake Simoncouche, Canada to study carbon cycling - S_130206_EF_MetaG (SPAdes) (version 2) | ecosystem: Environmental > Aquatic > Freshwater > Lake ...
AAGATACGTTTTTAGTTGACTTAATTGCAACTTTTTCTTTACCTTGTTTAGGTTCAACAGGTTTTTCTTTTTTAGGTCTTGCTTGTTTTCCAACACCAATGGCACCAGATGAAATTGAAGAAAGCCCTTGAACAAGTTTTTCAACTGCTTCTTTTTTATCTTCTGGAACCAATGCTTCGCCTGGGGCTAACAATGCTGGTTCTGGTTTGATTTCTTCTACAACATCTTCAACAATTGCGTCTTCAATAACATTTTCTTCAATTGTTTCTGGTGTTTGTAAATCTAAATCGTTGTCTAATTCTGACATATATTCCTCCTTGTATTATTATATCATTTAATTAAATATTAAAGGGAGTAAGAAATTAATCCTACTCCCCTTAAAATTGTTTTACAGATTAGGCATCTGCTGCTGCGTCTGCAAAAGCGACTGCATCTAGTTCTTCCCATGCAATACCAAAACGAACAAAAACTGTATATTCTACAGTATCTTTCTTCGGTTTGTATTCACGGTTAACTGTGATGTCGCGTTGGAAACCCCATACACGGTTTGCTGGAAATGTAAGATCTACATAACCTGCAGGGTAGTAAGGAACTTCTTGCACGTCAATTCCTAGAACACGTGTTGTACGTGCTCCACCGAATGTTTGTGCTTGGCCATCGAGATAACCTTGACGGTTTCTCTCTGTGCTTCCTGGACGGTAAGCAAATGCTTCTGCTACTGCGTCAGCAAGTGTTCCGTTGTTTTTAACAATACCTTGGAATACGTCTGTACCTGCGTAGAACTTAAGATTGCTCTTAAGTGCACGGTACTTACGTGGCAACGCTAGTATTACGTTTTGTAATACATCTGTTGTCCATCGGTTGCTTGCTACTGTAACAACTGACTCATGTGATGCTGCTCCGTTAGCCTTTGCTTGGTTAATGAAACCGTTCATGATGCTAGTGAAAGCACCACCTGTACCTGTTCCGTTAATTGCAAGGTCTTCGATATCGTTACCGAATGCGTTGGTCATCAATCTTACGATATGATCTTCCAATGCTGCACCTTCAATATTGTCTTCTAATGCTTCTGATGATACTTCCCAGTCTAAGCGAATTTTCTTTGTAGTCAATTCAACTTTTGAGAATGTTGCACCAGTGTTTGTGTATTCGCCTAAGCCTTGTGCGGCTGCACGAATTACACGTTCTCCAACGTTAACTTTTTCAAGTTCCATTGTGTTTGCTCTCATGGTCACTCTGCGACCGTCTTGAGCCAATACAGTTGCGTCCCACACATAGTCTATAAAACGACGTGCTTGTTCAGGGCGTAAGATACCGCTTCCAGTATCACCTGAAGGATTTACTGCGTTTGGACCATTTGTAACACCAAATGATGCTTCAGCGATGTTACCTAAAACACCACCATTTGCATAGTTGCCTGCTACGTTTTCACCAGCCTCAGAACCAGATGCAAATGCACCTTGTGCTTGGGCTGTTCCAGGTGCTGTTCCACCTAGATCGCCTGATGTTCCTGGCTGATTTTTAATTATTTCTTCCGACATATATTTCACCTCCACGTGATTTTTATCTGAATAGATCGGCTGTTTTGAGGAAACGTCCGCCCCATAGGGATTTTTCAACCATTACTGGTTGTAACTGTACGACCTCGCCGAGATCGCCAGACTTTCGGAAAGCGGTATCAGATTCTACTGATTCCATTCTCTTTCCAAACTCGTTAACTGCACCGTTTGTTTCAACTAGTGCATCTTGTGTTTTTGCAACTTGTGACTTTGTGTCAGCAATTTGCTTGTTTAAATCTGCAACTTCTGTCTGTAAAGACTTTACTGTTGCAAGTAGATCGCTAAAGGCTGATGTAAGAGTATTCTTAACTTCTGTTACTGCCTCAACAATAACATCGTCTGCTTTAGATACTTCTGTAGCAACTTCTTCAGTAACTTCTGCTACTGCTTCAACTGTGTCTGCTTTTTCTGCATCCACAACTGCTTCTGCGGCTGGTGCATCTTCTGCAACAACTTCTGCAGCAGGAGCATCAACTACGGCATCTGCCTCTGGAGCAACCTCAACATTTTCAACTGCAATATCAGATTTTTCAACAATCTCTGCTACTACTTCTGTTGTTTCTGTCATAGGACTTACCTCCTTGGTAATCTTAGAAGTGGTAATGCCTTTAGCACTATCGACTAAGAACTTTATCATATTGATTTTTTCATTATCCGTTTTTTCAACGAATCCTATATTTTTCATTTCATTACCAGTTGTTGGACTGATTTCTTTTTCATTTTCTGAAACCATAACAATTCCAGTTTCTGAATCCCAAAAAACATTTTCTAAGGTTGTATTATCACCCTTAATTACTGCAACTCCGTCTACTTTTTCAACAGACATAATGTTTGCAAATTCATTTGCTGGAGAGTCTACAAGACTTAATTCAACAAGATCATAATCTTTAATAATTCTAATTTGAGAATCTAACTTCTCATCAAAAGCGTCGTCCCATTTGTTCATTCTTCCACCAATAGAAAAACCTGTTAGTGTGCCATCCAAAACCTTTTCCCATGTGCTTTGGGCACCTTTAGAAACATAGGCGGAAACGAAAACACCGTTATAAAATTTCTTTGACTCTGAATCAAAATACTTGTCTTGTTTAAATGAAACCATTTTGCCTACTGCTAATGGTTGGTGCATTTCTCTTATGTTACCTCGAAAGTTTTCAAATGCTTTCATGCTGGCCTCTGTGGTTACAATATCCATTTGGCGATCTAAGTTATCTAATGAAGCAAAACCTGAAACAACACGACGTTCTTTATCTACCTTACTAAAAGGCATAGATAGGCGAACATTCTCGCCTTCAGTATTCCATTGGGCTTTTAATATAGACATCGTACTATACATTATAGAGCCCTTTTATACACAAGTTATAAACATGTTATAAACAGTGTAACTAGGTTGAAGATCTACCCTCGCCCTTTGGATTTCTACCACTTACAGTTGCAGATCCATCGGACTGATTGTTAAGTCTTTCGCCATCTCTTGCACGGTTGGCATCATTATTCATAGTCTCTGGTTTGGCTACAAATGGTTCGTCTCCACCGTCTCTTTGTGGAAGACCCAGTGCTACTCTTGCCTCATTAGGCATCATAATCTGTGTTTTTACATATCTTTCAAGAATTTGTGATTGTGCTATTTCATCTGTCAAAGTAAGTTCATTAAACTTAAACTCTAGTATGTCTTGTTTCTCGCGTATGATCTTATTAATTTGTTTTTCTAGTTGAGCCTGTGCTGGTCTGGCTACCTGCTCTTTAAATGTTCTATCTTGAGCCAATGCTGCTGCAATTGCCCCTGAGTCTGATCCACCTAGTTTTGAAAGCGGTACTTGATGTGCTACCAAGATGTCATCACGGTTTTGTTTTCTATATTCCTTAAATGATCCCTCTTGTACTCCAGATTCAATAGGTTCCATCTTGAACTCTACCTTGTTATTTTCTGTATCTCCAGGAAGAGGTATATACAGAGTTCTATGGTTTTGACCTTTTAATCCAGTTTGTAAAAATCTAAACATCTTATCTTCTGCATCTGCAGATAGTTTGGCACCCTTCATAGTTACTACGTATCTTGGAACTGCCTTGTTACCAAAGTAGTCAATGTTATATTGTGAAGCCAGTTGATCACCGTGTAGAGATGATATTGCTGAAATAATGTCTGGAACACCATAGAATGTGTTTAATGGTGAGTATTGTTTAAAATGAATAATTTCGTTTGGTCTACGATCTTCAGTTACTGGGTTTGAATTTGTAGCACCAAAGTTTCTAAAGTAAACTACCTTGTTTGCAATAACCTGTACGTATCCATCTCTTAGTCTGCGACAACGCATTGTGGTTGCTGGAATATGACCAACGTATCCAATTTCACCACGAGTGGTTCTACCAATTTCCATGTATCCATTACCAATTGCTTGAACATCTGTGTATATCTTTTCCATTGTTGTGGTAAAAGAGTCATCTCCGTTTAAACTTTCTAGCCAATCACGTAACTCTACCTTTGCTCTTTCAATTCTGTTTCTTGCACGACTTACTGATTCGTCATTTGAGGAATTCTCTAATTTAAGCATTGTTCTTTTTGATATATCAAAATCATATCCCAAACCTACAATATTTTCAACCTTAGCATCAATGGCAGCGTGGTTTGCAAAGGATGTGTCATAGTAGTTGGCAAGTTCATAAACATTCCATGGTGGAGTAATTACGTCAAATAGTCCATAACCATTTCTAAATACGTTACCAGGATTTATCTGATTAGAGCGAGCACCATCAAGACCTTGCGGAACTGCAATTGATCTGTCAATATAAGATTGTTGGGTTGTATCTACTAGAGCCTTGGACATTCTTGCTGCACGACGCTTAAAGTTATTATCTAAACCAGAATAGTTTTTTAATTCTTCCCAGTTTTTACTAAATGGATCTGAACTAGCAAATGCATTTACTGCTTGTTCGTTTTCGTCTATCCTAGCACCAATAACATAGTTAAATTCTTCACTCATTATTCTTCATCGCCATATTTTGCAATTGTTGCTTTGGCTGCTGCTACTGCACCAAGATCGTTAAGGTTAGGGATTAGTCCTGCTTTCATTCTATCTACTTGTTCGGAATACTCTTCGTCTGATACTCTTCCCATACCTGGAAAAAATACAGCCTCGCCATCTGGTTCTCCGTAATATGCTGCTGTCTTCTTTATTTCGGCTAATGCAGCAATATCGTGTTTCATGGCTGGTATATTTAAAATATTACCACTTCCGTCAGTAAACCATTTACCATTGGCTCTTTTCCAAACATAAACACCCCAATCATAGTTTTTATCAAGAAATGTTATTTTAGAGTCGCCAACTTGGCCTTTCATGCGAGGTTTGCTTTTTTTATTTGGATTTTGATTATTCATAACCATTAGTATACCATATTATGTTGGATTGAGGACATACTGTTGCCATGAGGAACCAATATGAATAGGATTATCGTAACTTTGTGTCAACAACTGTCTTTCTCCATCATTTCCAACAATAATTTTGTTAGTTCCCATGTATGTTCTGTAAATATTTGAAGAAGTATCTCCAAAATCTGAAGAAGATGTCTTAATTAATACACCAAACCACAAATATCCTTGATTCCAAAAATCCCAGTCAAAATCAAATGGGTCTTCTGCTCCAAGCACATACTGTTGTTTTACCTCATCCCAAATCCTAGTAATAGACGATTGTTTTTGTTGCAAACCAGTTAACTTATAATACGATATGTGATTATAGATTAATGGACCGTTTAAGTTTATAGATCCAGTAAATGAGTTAAATGTTAAGGCGGTTGCAAAAGATATGCTTAAAAAATACCAGTTCTTATTATCAATTACTGGATTAGCAACTAACAGTCCATTTAAATAGTATGAAATGCCATTTTGTAATTGACCAGTTTTTGAATCTACCGCGTATATTTTTGCTCTTTGTCCAGAATCACCATTTGCCACAATGTAAAAATTAACAGAAGAGTTTGATGTATTTACTTGAAATATTTGAACTGGCGTATATGTAAAGTTACTGGTATCATTTTTAATTGCAAGTTGAAGGGTAGACACAGAAAATAAAGAGTCTTTGTTTTCATTTATTGGCATACTGATGCCTCTGTTTTGATAAGAGTTAAAATCACCTTTTAGTTTGATTCCAGAGTACCTAGTTAAATGTAAATACGGATTAGATTTTTTATAAATACTAATTGGATTTTTGCCTCTATAATCGTTATATATTCCATTTTTAATATATGGGTATAACTTAGTGCCAGATTTGGTATTAATGGGTGTAGAAGCATCTTCGTCTAAAGACCTAGATGATAGTTCTAGATTCTTAATCTTTATCTTTCTATTAATGGTTGATTTTACAGAAAAATCTAAATGAATTGATATTGCTAGATCTTCAAAATTTATTGAAGATGGTGGGTAAATAATGGTGTCGTTTTCTACTAAAAATATTGTGTTTTGCCAATCTGGATAGTTATCAAGATTTAAAATACCACTCTTTAGTGCTGGTGCAATAGTAGTAAAAGACTCAAACTTTTTATTTAATCCAGTAGTTGTAAACTGAAAAGACACATAGGACTTTACTAAAGAATTTATAGAGTCATATTCGTAACTTAAATCTGATCTGTTGTATTGTAAATCATCATAATTATTATATCCTGTAAAAAGAGAATTATCTAAAACTTCATATGTTTGCTGTATAGGAAGTGCAAATTTTTCATCTAACTGACCGTATGTCCATCCACCAGAGTCTTCTACTACTTTAAAAATAGAAGGTGAAGGAAAATTGATGTTATATTGAATATAATCTAAACCATACTCTTTTTTACCAGATGAGTTTGTTATATACTTTGCAAAATACTTTAATGGCACATAGTCTTCCCAGTATCCAGAAACACCTATATCCAAATAATACTTGCCATACTTAACCGATGGCATTAATGTATAACTTGCTAAATCGTGAAACATATGAGCATTAATGTTGCCATTATCTTCAAGTATTCCATTATTCTCAAAATGCATAGAAAATAACTTGTGATTATTTTTTGTTGAAAATCCAAATCTATACATTTTTCCATTAAAACACGAATTATTGTTGTCATTATTTAAAAGTATTAACTTTAAAGCATTCTTATTACCAAAGAAAGTGGCAATATCTTTTCCAAAGTGTGATATTATTTTTTCTAGGTCAACACCAATTTCTAAGTATTGATCTACTACATATTGAGATTGATGTAAAGTTGTTTCCGTTCCAGACACATTAATTTTATAAAATATATCTCCAGTATCTGTTGTATATATTTTAAAAAAATCTGAGTTATTTTTATTCTTAATCATAACAAGTGTTGAGTTTAACAAAGAGTTTGCTTTAAATATTCCATGAAAAGATTTAATGTCATCGTTTAAAATATTAAGATCTTCAAATACAAAGGAAAAGTCTTGAGATGCAAAAGTTACAAATGGATAGTCTTCATCTTGTATAGCATACATTTCGTCATACCAATCATTAATGTTTGTAACATTTATATTAGGCAAACTATAATCTGGATTGCTCAAATAACTACTTGTTACACTTAAATTATCTAATTTGCCCTGTTGCCATTTTCCAATATTTGGATATTCGTAGTTTGTTCCATAATTAGAAAATGAGTAATCTATAAATGCTGACTTGCCGCTGTATGCAGAATCTATTGATTCAAAAGATTTAACTGCCTGTCCATATACCCATCTCTTTTTTGCAACTATTTCTGGAACAACGTATGGATATATTGCAAAACAATCTAGTTCAAATGGATATACGTCAGTATAACAATAAAAACCTAGCCAGTCTTGATCTTTATCAGATTCATCTAATTTAGGCAATAATAAAATTGTTGAATTATCTATGTCAATATCAAGAACTTTTTCTCCATTTAAAAATAAAAACACTTTATTTTCAGAATAAACTATCTGAATTAGCATTGGTCTTGACCATTCACCTACATATGTAGATTTAAAAATATCTCCAATAACCATTGTTAAAAAACAGTCATCAGCGTATAAGCCATCATTAGAGTTAACTGGTCCAAATATTCTTTTGCTTTCTAATGTGTCAACACCAAACCTTAACCACATTTCTACAGTGTATGTGTTGTATCTTCCAGACTCATTTAAAAATCCAAAACCTGGAAATATAATGGACGGTTTTGGTGTTTGATCTTCATTTATATTAGGAAATAACTTAGTAACATTTGATGCACCATACACAAGTGGTACTCCAAAATTTTGTGCACATATTTTGTTATTATTTATTAAATAGTATCCATAATTTATATCAGATCCATATGATTTTGCAATAATTCCCTCTGATGACTCTATTGATATTCCAGCAGGAATAGAAATTTTTTCAGAACCCATAGAATAGTTATTAAATTCCTCAGACCATTGACCTAAAGATAGTCCATTAAGCAAAAACTCATATTCTTCACTTCCAGATAAACTAGGAGAATACCCTATTTTAATAACTATTTGCATTGTTGTGTTTTGATCAATGTGCTTAAATGTTTCTGATAACAAAAACCATTTGCCACTTACTGATATTGGTACATTCTTTAAAACTTCAACTGACTCGCTAGTATTTACATCTGTATATTTAAATCCTATTGCCACAGAACTTAAATGCAAACTGTTTGAATAAAAATAACAAGATAAAGCAAATGTGTCTAAATCTGTATCAAAATCTAAAAAGTTTATTATATTATTGCTAGTTAGTGTGGCAACTTTGCTTACTGTAGTTGATGGTACTCCAACTACCTTATACAGGGATTCATTTATAAATGGCTGAGTGCTTAAACTTGATTCTTCTGAAATTGTTCCATCAGTTATATCCCAAAGACTAATATCTTTATCTGTATCATCTAATAGCATTACATAGTCTGATTTATCGTCTAATGCCCACAGTGCTACTGGATGCTCTGAAAAAATTTTTTCTGCATAAAGATTTGATGGGTTAGACATAGGTTCTCCTAGTCTATTTTATCACACAATACGTGTAAACCAACGAGGTAGTGTAAACCTTATTCCTTTAGTTATTGGCTTAACTCCATGAACAAAGTTTGGATTATCTGGAAAACACAAAAGATCTCCAGGCTCTGGCTTAAAGGACATTTCATATTTTGGAAAATATATGTCCCCTCCATCATAATCATTATTTAGGTAAACCAACGTTGCTATGTCATTTGGCCTTGATGAATCAAAGTGTTCGTGCATACCTTTTCCTTCAATAAATTTTGCAATATGTGTTTTTTCGTCAATAAAGTCTTCAAACTTAAAGGTATAATTTTTTAATACAAATTCATAAACCTTGTGTGCAACATCTTGAATTTTGTTAAGAATTTCAGGATCTAGTCCCTGTATTTCATGGTATGTATGAACAGTAAATTCTTGTTCTCCATTTCCATAATTTGAAAATAGATCAGTGTATTTTTTTGCATACTCTGTCACTAGTGCTGTTTCTTCAAGATTCATAAAACCTCTAACATATTTAATTTGAGATTTAAAGTCTTCCATATCTAACCTATCTTTATTTCACATACATCAGTAGTGCAGTATGCCTCACCTTGTGCTTCTAGATTCTCTACTCCATCATAGATAGCATCCCAGTTAATTTTAGCAATCTGTCCTACATAACTATTATACTCTTTCTCTGTAATTTCTGTATATGGTTGTTGTGGATATACCGTGTTTCCCATGGGCAAAAACGATACAGCCTTCAATTGTCCTTCATACATGTGCAATGCTGGAGCAACGTGTTTAGATTCTGTTTCCTTATCAAATGAAAGTGTTACAGATACGCCATTGTCAGACCAATATTTTTGAGCAGTTGCAGCAAGAGCAATTTTTTCAAAAAGGCTGACATCTTTTTCTGCTCTTTCGTGTTCAGAAGCAATAGGAAAATATACAACCTTTGTATTAGCGGATACAACATCGTCTTCTATTTTATATCCAGCAGCCTTAAACAAATGAATCATTGGATCAGAATCGCCAAACCTAATTGCTCTCATAAAGAATTTTCCACCTGGACCCCAGTGAACTCCTGGTGTTGCACCAGAAAGAATGCTTACGCTACCTGATGGTTTTACGGTTGTAACCCTTATTGATTCACGAACACAAAGCCATTCTGAATATTGATGATCATATTTTTTAATATTTAAATATCCTTCATCCATCCATTCACGTACTATTGGCAAACCATGTTTGTCTGAAAAAGAAGCAATGCCTGTAAGAGATGTTCCAATTCTTCTATTTCTTTGCATAATTCCATTTGTTTGTTGCCAATGTGTTGGAACAAGTGTTACAGTTTTTCCATAAAGGTATGCAAACTTTAGCGTTCTTAAAAAGTCTTCTTTATTCTCATGTCTATTTAAATGAACCTCAACTAAAGTACATAATTCATATGACTCTAATGGTTGTTCTGCACATGGATTGAATCCCATTACACGGTAATCTTTTCCATCTGCTGGATCTTTTAATCTACCGTAATTTCTAGCAACATCTAACCATATAAAACCTGGCTCTCCGTTATTAACAATTAAATCTACATAGTCTTCATACTTAGTTCCAACTGTTGCTGAAATAGAGTTATTAGACATCCATGCCCAACCTGGGTTGTCTGAATCAAAAGAGTTTCTTTCTGGAAAAACCTCTGGATTTTTTAAATTAATAAAATCTTTATCTCCAGCAGAACCTAGTGCCAATGTTGCTGATCTACGAACATTTCCTGCAACCACACATGTTCCAATTAGGTTAACAATGTCCACTATTGCTCTAGCATCAAGTTTTTCACCAATTCTTCCACCAATTACCTTGTTGATTTGATTATGTAATTTAATTAATGGTTCTGGTCCTGACGCTACCCCGCCAAATCCTTTAATTGGAGAACCAAAAGGTCTTATTAATTCATAATTAAACTTTTGTTTTGCTTGACCTGTTCTTAGGTATGAGTTTAATAATAATCTAACAGATTCTACCCAACCTTCTCTAGTATCTGGAATTTCATAAATTGAATCAACTTCTGATGGTGCATATATTGAAAATTCTTTATCTTGTCCAACTGTATCAAATCCAACTCCAATGCCAAGCATGAGAGCGTCCATAACCCACGCAAACAGGGCTCCTGGGTCGTTTCTATCAAGATCCTTAGTGGATACCATGGCACAGTTTTGAAGGGCTGCAGAGTTCCTTTTTTCCATTGTCATGGGTGTTCCAAAAGCCCACATACCACGACCTGGCGGTGTCCATTTAAGATTAAACATACGATCAAATGCTTCTTGAGCAGACTTCTGAGCCTTGTAGTCATTCCAAGGAAGTCTATTTTCTTTTGCATGATTCTTTTGTACTGAGTACATGCCTTCAATTACACGCTTACAAACTTCGTGCCATCTTTCTTTAGTTCCATCTTCTTTGACGCGAGAATAAGTTCTTATAAAAGTAATTTCACCTAATGAGTTGTTTCCAGCATCGTTAAATCCAAATGGACTATCCATGCTTGTGTATTTTGTTACAAAATCCTCTGGAAGTTTAAAACTAAAAAAGTCTGACATTGATTTCTCCTAATTAAATGAAATTGAATAAGTACTAAGTATAGCAGAGTTTATTAAAAGTAAAAACACTACTTATGTTTTATTTGTGCGTTAGTGAAAAGACATTGCTGTATGTTGTTTTGGACTGCAACGTTCACACAATGTGTATGTGTTTTTAGTATAAGGACACGTAGTTGAACTTATTTTATGTCCAATAACAAAACAAATTAACTTACTCATGCTAGTGGAACCCAGTGCTGAAGTTCGTCACCACTCATATACATTAGTGGAGAAACATCATAGGCAAGTGTAATTCTTGGTTTATCAAAAGGCCAAGCACCTATTCCATGCGGATGTCCAGTTTCTGATAATATAACCCTATTGTTTTTATTTATATTTTCAATTGGAGTTGCTTTATGTCCACCAATTTTATAATATGTAACAGATGGCTCTGCATCTATACAGTAATATCCATGAAAATTTGGAATACCTCTTCCGCCTAAATGATCGTGATAATGGTTATCTTCTTCAAGTGGTGGATTAACCATTGCGTCTGTATTAAACCAACCTTGCACCATGTAGTGCTGTTTCTTAAAGTCAATATCGTAGTATTCACATGCTTCAATTGTCAGATCTCTAATTGCAGAAAAAATATTATGTATTGCTGGATTGTAACATTGAAAAACATTAAACTTAGTTCCTAAATGATGAACACCCTTTGTTGAGTCTGCATACTCTTTTGTTACTTTTGGATATATTCCAGCAAACAAGTCTTTTTCAACTTTTAATAAATACCTAGATAGTCCAGTTAAATCATTTTGAATATACTTTTCAAAAAATTTATGTTTTGGTTTTTCATTTATCATACTAACGGAATCCAATGCTGTTCATGTTCTTTGCCTACGTGTTTTAAATCATCCAAAGTCATGACATCATATGCAACGGTAATTCTTGGACCTTCCCAATCCCAGTCTCCTTGAGCGTGTGGATGGCCCATTTCTGAAAATATAGCACGGTTATCTATATTTTTATTTTCTATATCTTTACCAAAAACTCTATAATAAGTTGTAGATGGTTCTGCCTTTACGCAATAATATCCATGAAAGTTATCTGGAGCACCAGTGTGACCATGATCGTGCCAATTTAATTTACCTTTTGTTTTGTGGTTAATATTAAACCATCCTTGCAACATAAATTTCTTTTTTTCAAAATCTATTTCATAATACTCACAAGCCTCTTTTGCCATATCTTGAATATTTTTATATAGATTATATATGCCATCAATATGAAATTGAAATACATTATATTCTCTCCATTTAACGGTAGAGACACTTCCAGATTCTTGCCAAAAGTCTTTAGAGTTAACTGGTGTGATTCCATCTAATTCTACTTTTTCAATCATTTGATATCTGTCAATTAATTCGTTTGCTAAAATATCTAAATCATTATCTAATGTTCTTTCAAAAAATTTATGTGGTTTTAAAGATTCAGCAATACCACGTAATTCTGGTGGTGGACCTTGTTGCATTTTTACCCTATCTGTTATATAGAATATTATATCACACTAGATATTAATCTATTGGATATAGATGATAAACAAGCACTCCGCTTGCATTTATAAGACCAAAAACTTCTCTACCAAACTCGTAGACATTTCTTTTTTCTTTAACAGAATCTACTTTATTTACTATTTCATGAACTTCTTGATTATCAATAAATTTAACTAACTTGTCTCCAAGAGCCACGCTATCTGTCTTTATCATTAGATATTCTGTATCTCTTAAAATTAACACTTCTTCTGTATTACTTACTCTATTATGAATATCTTCATTAAATATTGTAGTATTTTCTACTTCGTGCATTTTTGTGTATGTTACTTTTGAGTTTATATTTTTAATATTTGTAAGTGATTTAGATTTCCACAATCCTATAGTATCTATATTGGCAATAGGCATTTCATCAAATACTGAAAGAACAAGTGTATCTTGATCTGTTACATCTTTTGCTTTTTTATATCCAGCATCTGTTAGTATAAGTGAGTGTTCGTCAAAACAGATTGGTGAAAAACCAAATACTCTAAATGGTGAAAAACCAAATACTCTAAATGGTGAAAAACCAAACACAGAAAATGGAGAAAAACCAAATACTGCAAATGGAGAAAATCCAAATACTTGAAATGGTGAGAAACCAAAAACTCCAAACGGTACAAAAGAAAACGTAGTTGTTATTTCATTTGATAGTGCAGAATATTGTGAGTTTCCGTTAGCATTAGTTGCTAGAACCTTGTACCGTTGTAATGTTCCTGCTTCTTGTACTACGGTTACGCTTGCTGTTGTTGCAGTGTCTCCTTCTTTAATAGGGTCTTCATTTGATTGCCAATGATAATTTGTGATTGCAGAGCCACCGTTTGCTGGTGCACTCCATGAAACTTCGTCTGCATCAGCATTTGGTGATGCTGCAGTTGGTGCTGATGGTGTTGCTGGAACTGTTGTTGCAGTAATTGAGTTAGATGCTGATGATTCACCTGATGTTCCGTAAGTATTTGTTGCAGTTACTTTAAAAGTATACGCTGTATCTGATTGTAATCCTGTTACTGTAATTGGAGATGATGCTCCAGTGCCTGTAAAACTACCTGGGGTTGATGTAACTGTAAAGGAGTCTGCTGCATAGGTAGGGTCTGCTGTAAATGTTACTGTGGCTGCACCATTATTATAGGCCCGACTTATACCAACATCTGTTGCTGTACCAATAGTTGGTGTCTTTGGCATTAAAAAGTCATTAGAACCTTGAGACTTCTTACCTACTTTTTTACCTATTGCCATGTTATCTCCTTAGTCTTATTATATCAAACTGTTATGCAGTTAAATCGCCGTATACAACCCAGGTGTTAGTTGCTCTCTTGAACAGAGTGCAAGATGACCACCGTGTACGTAATTTGAGACCTGGTGTAGCATTTACTGTTACTCCTGCGTCTCCTGCGATTGTTACTTGACCAGTATTTGTTTGAAGAATATCAATAGATGTTCCAACTGGAAACGCTACTGCTGAGTTAAGAGGAATAGTCAGCGTTGTTGCACTAACGCTATCCATTTCTATTAAATCATCTCTTTCACTTAATGCTGACAGAGTATAACTTGCTGTTTTTTGAATAATTGTTGTTAAAGATGGAACACCTTGCATTGATTGGGTTCCGTCAGAAAATGTGATGCTTGTTGCATTTGCTGCACCTAGTGTTGGTGCTATAAGTGTTGCACCGTTAGCAAATACTAAAGAT
>Ga0209296_1002155_pt1 | contig 14376 bp, 22 predicted proteins | sample S_130206_EF_Meta_FD_187319 | JGI IMG/M metagenome (GOLD analysis project Ga0209296, IMG submission 187319) | Freshwater microbial communities from Lake Simoncouche, Canada to study carbon cycling - S_130206_EF_MetaG (SPAdes) (version 2) | ecosystem: Environmental > Aquatic > Freshwater > Lake ...
CAAGGTGTACACACAACAGATTTCCACCATTATGGTGTTCATCACGGGTGTTTTGGGTGGTGTTGCTGGTCGTTCTGGTGTCAAAGCAATAGCTACTGCAACATCAAAAGCTGAAGTTGTTGACAATGATGAGCCGCCTAAGCCATGAGTCTGTTTAATCCTTGGGTGCTACTTGGCATTCTCATAGCCATTGGATCATCCTTTGCTGGTGGTTTTGCCAAAGGTAAGCATGACGAAAATGTGCGCCAGCAAGTTGAGATTGCGGCTTTGAATGCCAAGGCACGGGAAACTGAACAGAATATGGCAAAGGTTGCCAACACTTATGCAGATACTTTAAGGAAGTCCCAAAATGTTGCAAAGTCTAAAGAAACTAAGCTACGGGCTGATATTGCCACTGGCAATTTGCGCCTGTCAATCCCCACCCAAAGTAGCACCGTATGCCCCTCCACAACTGCCGCCTCTGCCTCTGGAAGTGACAGCGGAGAAGCACGAACCGAACTTAGTGGATCGACTGATGTCGCTGCCGATCTTCTCCAGATCGCAGTTGACGGAGATGCCGCCATCCGCAAGCTCAACACCTGTATCCAATCCTACGAAACCTTAAGGAACATGAAATGAATCTCTCAGCCAACTTCACCCTCAAAGAACTGACAAAGTCCGACACTGCCACTCGTTTAGGTATTGACAACACGCCTGATGAGGCCGTCATTGAAAGCCTGAGATTGCTCTGCGAAAACATCTTGCAACCTGTGCGTGACCACTTTGGTAAGCCTGTGAAAATTTCATCTGGTTACCGTAGCCCTGAGTTAAATTCAAGCCCCGCAGTAGGTGGATCAAAGACCTCAGACCATTGCAAGGGTCAAGCAGTTGACTTTGAAATTGATGGTGTACCCAATCCTGAGTTGGCAGAGTGGATAGAAAGCAATCTCAAGTACAGCCAATTGATCTTAGAATTCTATACCCAAGGTCAGCCAAACTCAGGGTGGGTTCATGCCTCGTTTAATCCTGAGAGTCTTAAAGGTCAGTCACTCACAGCCGTCAAGGTTGCGGGGAAGACTACTTATCTGAATGGACTACAGGCTTAATCTGAGTCTTGCAAAAGTGCTTGTGGATGAGGTGTTCATGCAAGATCACCTCTCCACACTTCTGGCATAACCAAGCAACTCCCTCATCTACCTGAGTCTGGCGGTCACCTTTTAGACCCCGTTGCTTACCGTAAAAAGTACGGATTTTTACGATCGCTTTTTCGTATTCTGTCCACTGCTCTTGCGTCCATGTGCTGTTTATGACTTTGGCGGCTACAAGGTTGGCAAAGGTTCTAAGAAAAGGTGTTAATTCATGGTCTTCTTGAACTGATGGGCTGTATGCCTCTCTGTCTTTAACAAAAAATCCAGATTGTTTAGCCATATCAATGATTTCATCTTGGGTCATTTTTTCATGTTCCTTACAAAAACTGCAAAACTGTCTGTTGTATCTGGCGGGAATGCCGCCTTGAACCTCGTCTGAATCTCTGTTGCCACTTCCTCAATCACAATATTGCGATACGGGTTCAATGACTCAGCATCAATTAGTTTGAGTTCCTCAATTTGTCGTTTGCGGTTTAGTGAGTTGGTCACTGGTTTTCCTTTTTGTTGTTTCTTTGAATCTTCCTGCCTTACGGAAAATGGTCAGCATAGACTTGTATGGGACATTGAATCTGTTAGCAATCTCTAACTTGGTGAACCCCTGATCCTGCAAGCTAAACGCTCTACGCTCGTCAATGTTGGGTAGTTTTCTACCAGACCCTACTCTCGCACCGCCTTTCATTTGCGTCCCCTGTATGTGAACACCAATGCTCTTTTGATGTTTGAGTCTGTACATTTGTAAATCTTTTTATCCATTGTCTTAGCCCATTTGCACAATGGACACTTCACTCTTTTTCTGTCTTTTTTAGTAGATACAAAACAAATGCTACGCATACGGCTATCCCCAATGCGAATGCTAATGTCGCTATCAGAACGAAATTTATCATTGTTTCTAACATGAATTGTCTCCCTTGAATCGAAGTAAAAGAGTGAGCCAGCACAAAGCAAAACTAGGATGACTTTGAGCCAGTGCTTCACTTAGCGGCTGCTGCAATCAGTTCTAACTCAGCGTCCTTAAGTTGGCCTTTGAGAATATCGACTTCCTCTTCTAGTCTCAAAATCTTATTCTCTAGCCTTTTGCGGCTCATAGTTTCCGCATGAATCCAACCCAACAAGGATGCCTCATCAGCTACCTTTTCAATCAGTTGGATGATGTCGTTACGGGTCATGAACCCGCCAGCAATGTCCTTGGTGGGGGCAATCTTGGTAACCAGTTCTTTTAGTTCTTTATGCAGACTCATGCTGTTTCTCCTTGTGGGTAGGTATTCCATGCTGATTGCAAGGCTGTGAAGTTCATGGGTGCGATGGTGACGGTGGACAGGAACAAGCCCTTACCATGCGTTCTACGACCCCAATCGTCTGTTGCCTTGGTGTTCTTGAGTTCACCTCTTTTAACAGCGTTGTAGACGCTATGAGGCTTGAATTCAGCCTCTTCCAGTTCTTCCATTGAACGAGGTTCTTGGCAGAAGTCTTGTAGGGGTGTCATGCTTCCCTCGCTTTCATCATTGCGTCTGCCATTTCATAAGCAAAACCCGCCCAATCGGAATACAAACCGACTTCACCTCTTGTTGCACATCCAGTGATTGACGCTTGCATAGCCTGTGCCGCAAAGTAGTCACGTAAAGTCATGCCCTGAAATGCCGCCGCATGACCGCCGCCTGTTTCTGGGAATACTGGAAATGCTGGTGGGTTGTTCATTTCACCAACTCCTTTGCAATCTCAATCAGGAAAGGGATAGACAGGATCAAGCCGATTACTGTGGCCTGAAAGGTTTGTTTAAGCGTCATCATCATTCTCCTCACAGAGTTCACAGGTTGGGTGGTCAGGGTCACGGCAATCGGGGTGGTTGAGCAACTGGTTGTTGTAGCGTCTGAGGTACATGGCTTCAAGCCGTATCTCGTTTGCTTCTGATTCTTCAATTGGGTACATGGTTGTCCTTAAAGTTGGGGGACGATGCCCCCTTGGGTTGGTTAGTTAACGACTCTCAGAACACCAGTGTGACCAGTGCCTTTTAAAAACTCGACCATTTCGGCAAGCAGTTCCTTTTTGGAATTTGCAGAGAACTCAATGGGTGTATCTGCGAGATCGACAATATTGGTGCGGATATTGATACCCTCAATCTCGCCAAGAAAATACTCGCCAGAGTAGCAGTCATCTTTTTCGTACACATATGCTTTGTAAATTTTTGTCATTTCAATTCTCCTTTTAGGTTGAAAGATGGGGCTTGCGCCCCTTGGGTTTACTTAACGCAATCTTTGCAGTTGCAAGGAACTACAAAATCTTTGATGTCATCTTTGATTTCTTTGATGGTGTCGTATGCCCTAACGTGTTCAATAGCACAAGGGTCATGGTCAAACCTAAATCCATTAGGGAGGTTTAGGATGTAAACATCTGGTTCGTCAGTGTCTACATCTCTTGCAAAGTTCAATTTGTATTTCATCTTCAATTCTCCTATTCGGGTTGCTGATGGATGAATCATACCACAGTTAACTACCTTGTCAACTCCCCTTTAACTAATCCCCCACAATTAACTCAACTATTAAATCACAAAGGGCTTGACCAATCAATTAAAAGTCTTTAGACTCCTCCCCACTATGAACACACAAACTATGCAAACCATTGAAAACATTAAGGAAAAGGCTGAAGTGGCTGGCTACACCATCACCGATGTTGCTCGTCATGCTGGCTTTCACCCTGCCCAAGTCTCCAGATATGCCACAGGTAAAACCATACCACTTGTCACCACCATCAGGCGGCTAGATGAGTCGGTAGATTCCCTGATTCAGAGCCGTTTTAAGGCTATCAGAGGGCTGTTAAATGACTAGGCGCACCATTGGTATTGATTGCGGTCTAAACGGTGCTATCGCCCTTGTGGTCGATGGTGAACTGGTAAGGGTTGAGGATATGCCCACAGTGACATTGACCAGAAACGGCAAGAACAAGCGTCAGGTGTCAGTGCCTGAGTTGGTTGACATCATCAAAGACTTTGACCCTACTGAGGCTTATGTAGAAAAGGTCTTTGCTATGAGTGGGCAAGGTGTTACCAGTGTCTTTAGCCTAGCTAGAAGCCTTGGTGTTGTAGAGGGTGTGCTTACAGCCCTACAGATCAAGACCACCATGATGACCCCTCAGACTTGGATTAAATCTATGGCTGTTATCGGTGGTAAGGATGGGTCAAGAGCAAGGGCTATGGAGTTGTTTCCTGAACATCTCGCACTGTTCAAGAGGGTCAAGGATGATGGGCGTAGTGATGCCAGTTTGATTGCACTTTGGGGGTATAGAAATGGAAGATAAAGAACGTCAAGCAATGCGAGATCACATTGTATGGCTTGCTGGTGAACTTGAACAAGAACGTAGGCAGAACCAGCACACTGTTGTGTTTTTGAAGCGTTTGCTTGACCCCGAAGACTTGGGTCATGCAGTATCAAACGAAACCAGAAAACTAGCCTACCAATTACTCATTGAAAATCATCACATTGAAAGATCATCATGGCAATCAAACAATTAAACCTCAGAGCATCTGCATCAGCCCGTTGGATTGCCTGTCCCGCCTCTGCCAGACTCTCAAGTCTCATGCCTTACGTTGAGGGTGGCGATGCGGCGAAGATAGGAACTGCAATTCATGCCTTGGCAGAGCATTGCTTTAAACGTGATTTAGACCCGATGAAGTTTGAGGGCAAAGTTTATGAAAACATCATGATGACTGAGGAGAACTGCGAGTTTGCATTTCAGCACCTTAAAGCTATTTGGGCTATTGAAGATGAGTTGGGTCAGGGTTGCGTTAGCGTTGAAAAGTTCCTACCCTACGCTGAACTCAAGGCATACAAATGCGGTGGTACTGCTGACGTTATAGGTATCAGTAAAGAGAAACGCAAGCTCATTATTGCAGACCTAAAAACTGGAAGAGGTTATGTTGATGCAGAGTCAGATCAACTTAAGCTATACAGTTTGGCAGCTATGGAAGATGGCAACCTGTATCAAGACATTGACAAGGTAGAACTCTGGATCATCCAACCCCACCACGGTGAGAACCGTGTCTTTGAGATGACGACTCAGGAACTCGTAGATTGGGAGCATTACGTCCTAATCCCCGCCATTGAGAATGCCCTGAACCCTGCATTCCAACCTGTACCCTCAGACTCTGCCTGTCAATACTGTCCCGCTAAAACAATCTGTCCTGCACAAGCAAATATTGTTGAGACTGTAGCTACAGCACCAGTTGTCGAGATGCTCACAGAGGAGCAAATCAGCGTCTTGCTGACAAAGTTTGATATGGTTGAGGACTACATCAAGGCAGTACGAGATCATGCCCTCAAACGCATGGAATCAGGTGCTGTGATTGATGGATGGCAGCTTGCACCTAAGAGAGCCTTACGCTCTTGGACTAAAGAATCTGAAGTAGTCCCCGCACTCCTTGGCCTTGGCCTCAATATTGAACAGGTCGTAAAGCAGGAGGTCATCACTCCAGCGGCAGCAGAGAAACTGTTACCGAAAGACCGTAAAGGTTTAATTGATACGTTAACTTCTCGTATATCTTCAGGATTGACCCTTGCCAGAGACAAAGGTTTGAGTCAATAATCCCAACCCCAATCCCCCATCCGTGACATCTGTCACATTTTTAAAACTTTTAAAAGGAAACATCAAATGAACTTAAATCTTTCTGGCGGCGGCGGCTCAGGTAACTACATCCGCTTCAGCCCACAACTCAATGCTTGGTCAAACCAAGACGGTGAATTCACCTTAGAGAAGTTTGTCTTTGACTACGAGAACTTGCAAACAGGCTGGATGCTCATTGCAACTGGTATGTTTGAATTTATTCCTGATGACTCACTTGGTCGTAAAGGCGCACAACCATCGCCAGAGCATAAGCGTGGCTTCAAAGCAATTTTCTATAACAAGTCGATGCTAGTGGCGGAATTTAGTGCTAACGGTGCAGGGGCTAACATGGGCATTGAATCACTGTATAAGCAAGTTTCTGCACAAGCTGCTGCTAATGCGGGTAAGTTACCTGTAGTCGAGTACACAGGTTCACGCCCCGAAAAGGTTGGTAAAGGTAGCACCCGTGTACCTGAGTTCAACGTCACGGGTTGGGTAGCTAGGCCAGCAGCATTGTCAGATGACAACTCAGGCGGCTTTGATCCCGAAATCTCAGCACCTGTTCCCGCTAAACCAGCACCTAGCCCTGTCAAGGCTAAGCCAGCACCTACACCAGTAGATGATGATGAGATGTTTAGCTAAAAACTGAACTAACCAGCACCAGAGTTTTCGGGGGAGAACTCTGGTTTTTTTGTCCCCTGAATAAAGATACCAAATGTCAGCACAAGAAATAGCGTCCATATTGGGTAACGCAAAGAAAGTAGGCAACGGTTACCTAGCATCATGCCCCGTACCCGATCACGGTCAAGGTAAGGGAGATAAGCATCCATCCCTGTCCATCACCGAATCAACTGACGGGAATTACCTCTTTAAATGTCACGGTGGCTGCGATCAGCACACAGTGTTCAGCACCATCAAGGATATGGGAATACTGCCAACCCTACCAGACAGACCTGAATACCTGTCCAGCATAAAGCCGATACCTACCAGTTCACAGGCCACAAACCCTATAGCCATGACACTTGAACATGAATGGCATTATGTTGACGAGGATGGCATCTCACTCTTCCTCAAGCAACGCTACAAGACTAATGACATCAAGGGAAAGACATATAAGACTCTGAGAGTCATGCCTGATGGAAGCAGAGTAGGCAAGCTAGGAGATTGCCGCATCATCCCTTACCGACTCCCCGAACTGCGACAAGCAATTGCCGATGGCAGGGTCATATATATAACTGAGGGTGAGAAAGCGGCAGATAGCTTATGCAGCCTTGGGGTAGTGGCTACCACCTCACACGCTGGTGCTGGTGGTTGGAATCCAGACCTGAACCAGTACTTTGCTGGCGCAAATGTAGTGATAGTCCCCGACAATGATGCCGCTGGATGGGGTTATGCCCACAAGATTGTTGAGTCCTTACTTGGATCAGGCAGCACAAAAAGCATAAGAGTCTTGGATTTACCCCTCACCCACCCCAAAGAAGATGCTTACGAGTGGGTCACACAGTATGAAGGTGACAGGCAGAATCTCGCTCTGATGGCTAGAGCCTGTCCAGTTGTGACCTCATTAGCCGATATTCAGACTCCGCAAAGGTTACAAGAGTTATCTCAAGAACAGATAAACCACAGTAACCTTGATATAAAAGAACAGAAGCCTCGACTACTGGTCGAGTCTTGGGACTCAATCAAGGATGAGCCAGTTGAGTGGCTCGTGCAGTCAATTGTCCCGAAGAAAGCATTTGTAGCTCTCTACGCACCTCCAGCAAGTTACAAGTCATTCATCTCCCTCGACCTAGCTGAAGCAATAGCAACAGGACGGGATTGGATGGGTTACAAAATACCCAAGAAAGGCGCAGTCTTATATATATGTGGTGAGGGTCACGGCGGTATGGGCGCAAGGGTTAAGGCTTGCAAGATACAAAACAGCAGTCCAGATGGCGCAAACCTCTACATAATTAGAGCGCAATTGAACCTCAGATCAAGCCCTGAAGACTTTACAGAGTTACTCAATGCCATTAATGACCTGATAGCTGAGATAGGTGAACCTTTAGAGATCATCATCCTCGACACCTTGATGCGTATGTCTGGCGGTGGATTTAACGAGAACAGTTCTGAAGACATGGGTGCATTCATCACCCAAGCAGGGAAACTCCAAGAACTCTTTGAATGTGCCTTGATGGTAATTCACCATAGCGGTAAAGACGTAACCAAAGGACTCAGAGGTCACTCCTCCCTACTAGGTGCTGTGGATACTGAACTTGAGATACAAAGGCAGGATTCAGTCATCAATTCAGCAGATCCTAGCGTTATAGGTAACGCAATCTTGACCGTTAGCAAACAAAAAGACGGTGCAGACTCCATCCAGATCGGCATTGAAATCGTGCTGGTGGAGATCGGAACATCAGACTTGGGCTTTGAAATTACCACCTCATTAGCCATCAGGCACAACCCCGACATCGCAAATGACAAGCCTAAAGGGTCTAAAAACAACTCAGGTAGCGGCAACAATCAGCGGATTGAGATGGATTCGTTAATGAAAGTGATTAAGTCTAAAGGAACATATAGTGAAGTAGATGGTACTAGTAGGTATGGAGTGAGTTTGGACGATTGGAGAGCCGAATTCTGGTCTATGAAAGGGTGTACTGAGGATGATAGGGTATCTTTTCGCAAGGCTTGGGTTAGGGCAAGGGAACGATTGGTAGCCGTTAATAAGATCACGATTGGGTCAAATTGGGTCTGGTTGAAGACAACCTCAGAATCTTACTAAGGTGGGACAAAGTGGACAAAGTTGTATATATATACAGTGACATATTAGGGTTTACCAGCGGGACAAACCTAAAAATGAACTTTGTCCCATGTGGCAATTTGCTTAATTTTTAGGCAGTTGCTTAAAAATTGTGCATGATTTGATGTAATGTATAGAAAATGGGAGTTTTTATATGTATGTTTATCCAGTGACAAACGAGACAAAGTGGGACAAAGTCCCAAATGTCCCACTTGAGGAGATGGGGACAAACCACCCCTTGTCTATAACAAGGGGTTTGTCTCCTGTCACTTTGTCTCTTTGTCGCTTTGTTTAAGGAAATTGAAAATGGTTAAATCACGGTCAAGAAAAGATGTTCCTAAAGTTGAGATTAAAAGGTATGAGCCAACAACTTGGGATATTCAAGCCAGTGCGGTTTTGGTTGAACTGGAGTCAAGGAAAGAGAAACATCACCAGAAATGGGGTTGCGAGAGATTGATAACTTTAGTTGACAGTGAGTTTAGGGAGAGGTTTTGGGGTCAGATGGCTAGGGTTTGGGATGCCATTGATCACAAAGACATTGAACGGCTGCGTAAAGCAATTACAGGGATGATTAAAGGTTATGACCATCTGGAGAAATGGGGTGAAGATAATGAGATCAACCCAAGCCCAACAAATATCAGATTCGTTGAATGGAAAACTCAATCAGGTCATATCATGGCAGTTACAGAAACGATAAACGATTGCCTTGATTTGCAAAAGCTACGCAAAGACCTAACCATCTGGACTCTGGAAGAGTTTGAGGTAATCATCAACGATCCAGCAATCCAGTTCATCATCAAGGCTAAAGCCTTTGACCCAACCGCACAGGTCAAGAGGTTCAAGGCTGGTGATGACTTTGGCAAAGGCTCAGGCTTTGACGATATGGTCGATGACCTTGAACCCGTCTACGGTGGTGGTGATGCCCCGAAGATGTTTAACCTTCCGCCGAAGAAGAAGTAATGGCTAGACGTAATGGTAGACCGCCAAGCGTTAATTCTCGCTGGTTCTACCGTGAATTGACCATGCCAGACAAGCTAATCCTAGCTTGTGCTGGTGATGGCAATATCTCTGATGGGTTTAGGAATGTCTTGGATACCTATCAAATCCTCTGGAATTGTGGATACCGTCCTGAGATGGATTTGCATGATTTCTTAGGGGTAGATAAGGAAAGCCTAGAAAAGCCTCTTGTAAGCGGTTCTAAGGCGAATTAGAGGCATTACCGTAGCAAAGATTAGCGTGGCTTTACGAGAAACTAGAAGTGCATAAAGAATGCCATTGTCATAACTAAAAGTCCTTATGACTTAAAGTAGTCAAGTCCCCCAATAATGCACCATCCGCCTCTTTCCCTTTCCGCCTCCACCAGCCAGAATCCGCCGATCAGAAAAGTTATCCACAGGTTATCCACAGATCGGCATTGAAGTTATCCACATTTGCACAGTCTGGTTGCAGTTTGCATCTCAGAATGCCCCGATCATTAATACTTTCTATGATTTTGAGTTAACATAATGGACATTGTATTAAATGGATTTTGTCAGCAGATTGTAAGCGTTTAAAAAAACTCTAGCAAAATCAACAACTTACAGAAGTTATCCACACTATCCACAGTTGCCTGTGGATAACTCGCATCTGGCAATTTGCCTGTGGATAACTTTCGATGGGGGGAGGGGGTGGTCGGCTGCTTGTCAAATTTACAGGTACATCCGCCCCACCGAAAAAGCGAAAAGTCGAAAAAGGGGCGAAGCCCCCACTCCCCGCTACGAAAAAAAAGACTATTGACCTCTTATTTGCTATAGTACTAACCTATCACGCCCACAACGCACAAGGATAATCGTGAAGATAGAACAGATTGACGGCATCCAAGATGAGCCACAGGCACAGCTAGAGAAGAAGAAAGCTGGCAGACCTAAAGGTATTTATGGTTTAAAGCGTCAGATACAGGAGTACGCAAGGAATCCTGAACTTGCGTTGCCCAAGACTGACAGCCAGAGGATCAAGGACTTGAAGGATATGCTTATCAGGTCGAGTGGTAAGGATGTCGTGCAAAAGATGATTGACATTGCAATGAACGACAACCACCCCGCACAGATGACGGCTATCAAGATGTGCGTGGACAGGACACTTCCTATATCCATGTTTGACAAGGATAAAGGCCAGAGGAGTGCGGTCACGATCAACATTACGGGGATTGGCGCACCAGCGGCGAGTACTACGGTGATTGAGCCAGAGCCAGATGACATACAGGATGTAGAGGCTAAGAATGGCTGACCTGAACTTTGCGCTATTGCCTTGGCAACAGGAAGTTTATGCCGACAAGACGAGGTTCAAGGTTGTCGTAGCTGGACGGCGGTGCGGTAAGTCTAGGTTAGCGGTAACAACTCTACTGATTGAGGGGTTGAGTTGCCCCGCTGGTAGTGCGGTGCTGTATGTTGCGCCTACTCAGGGTCAGGCTAGGCAGATCATTTGGGATGTATTGCTGGACATTGGCAGGGATATCATTCAGTCTAGCCATGTAAACAACATGGAAGTGACCTTGATTAACGGGGCAAAGATATATGTGAGGGGAAGTGACAGGCCAGATACCTTACGGGGAGTGAGTCTGACCTACGCTGTACTAGACGAGGTAGCTGACATTAAGCCTGAGACTTGGGAACAGGTAATTAGGGCAAGTTTGAGTGATAAAAAGGGTAGGTGCATGATGATCGGCACACCCCGTGGAAGAAATTGGTTCTACGATTTGTACAACTTGGGGCAGGATGGTAGTGATCCTGATTGGAAGTCGTGGCACTTCACTACCAAAGACAACCCGTTGATTGATCCGACAGAGATTGAAAGTGCGAAGAAAACCCTATCTAGCTTTGCTTTCAAGCAAGAGTATATGGCGAGCTTTGACAATGCTGGCTCAGATGTGTTCAAGGAGGAGTGGCTGAAGTATGGGGAGATACCTGAACAGGGTTCATACTTTATAGCGGTGGACTTGGCGGGGTTTGAGGAGGTGGCTAAACAGGCCGCCAACTCCAAGAAGCGTTTAGACCAGAGTGCCATTGCGGTGGTGAAGGTAACTGATGATGGCAAGTGGTATGTTGAGAAGATTGAGTATGGGCGGTGGGACATCCGCACCACTGCTGCTAACATCTTGCTGGCGATAAGGGAGTACAAACCCTTATCCATTGGGATTGAGCGTGGGGCGTTAAAGAATGCGGTACTTCCCTATTTGTCTGATTTAATGCGAAAATCGAACATATATGCTCATATTGTGGACTTGACGCATGGGAATCGCAAGAAGTCAGACCGCATCATTTGGGCATTGCAAGGACGCTTTGAGCATGGCAGAATCGTGCTTAACAAGGAAGAGGATTGGTCTGAGTTCGTTGACCAGTTGCTTATGTACCCAAGTCAGGGGGTGCATGATGATCTTCCTGATGCGTTAAGTTATATAGATCAGTTGTCTATAACCTCATATTTTGAGGCAGATGATGAAGACGAGTGGACACCCGTGGACATTATTTCTGGAGTATAGATGGCTGTTGAAGACGCATTAGACATATTTGGTAGTGACCCTTTTGGGCGTGACTATTTGTATGGCTTAGGCGATATGGGTAATCGTCAGGGATTAGCACCTTATGGTTTTCGGTATGCGGAGAATTTAAGCCAGCCCACAACAACTAAGAAGAGTGGTTACCTTGGCGATGTTGGTGGTTACGTTGGTGATATTGGTGAACCAAGAAGCGTAATGTCGGAATTATCTGCCTCTTCAGAGATTGGTGGCAGGACAGTTCAGTATCCTTTGATTGTGCCGACACTGACGGCTCAAGAGTTAAACCTGTTGCGTTCTGGCGGTGAGCCTACACAAGAGATATACAACAAGGCACAGAGTTGGGCGGTGAGTCGGCTACAGCAAGGTCAAGACCCGTTTGCCACTCCTGTAAGTTTGAGGTATCCGCAGCCACAGGGGTTTAACTCTGCACCTAGTATAGATATGGTTCAGGAGTCACCTCAAAGTTCTGGTCTTTTAGGTGGAGTTCTACCCTATATCTACTCTAGAGCAGATGCGTTGAAGCGCACTCTAGGGGATGTTGTCTCCAATCCTATGGCATCCACTGAGCAAGCTGTTAACAATGCCAATGATCGTGCCAGATACCTTAACCAGTTAAATGCACAGGTTGCGTCCCAAGGCGTAAAAGGCTTAATGAGTCCTCAAGGACAAGAGTTAGCTAGACTATATGCAGATGCTTATAACCCTGTGGGTATATTTATTGGCTCAAAGTCCAAAACTTGGAATAAAGCTAATGCCGACAAGTTCTTAAAGTTAGAAGAATCTGGTGTTGCCCCTGTAGATATTTGGAAGCAGACAGGGACATTTAGAAGTCCTGACGGTAAGTTAAGGCAAGAGATTAACGATGCTTCTGCTGTTGCAAGATATGATCCGCCATCAGATCAAATTGCAAAAGAACTTGATTTGACTGCTCAATTATCTTATGGCAAGCCATATCAAGACTTGGATAGGGCTACAAAGAATAAAATTCAAAAGGAAGTCAATGACTTTCAATCTTCATTGAATCAAAATTTAACTCATCAAGATTTATATTATGCTTATCCAGAGTTAGCGAATATTGAATCAACGGCTAAATTTTCAAATATTCCAAGGGGTAGATTCGAACAGACCAAAGTTTCTAGCATTGGTGCTGGTAATGTGCCAGTTAATGAAAGAATTGTTGGGGAAAGAATGACATCACAAGCCCCAACCGAAGAAGAATTGAAAAGTGTTTTACTACACGAAACCCAACACATAATTCAAAATAGAGAGAATTTTGCTAGGGGTGGTGATTACAACTCAAGAATTGGAAATATTGAAGCAGAACAAATGGCTCAGAAGTACATGGATACATTCTGGCCTATTGAAGAGAAAAAAGGCAGAAATTTCGTAGATGTTTGGGATGATGCAATGCGTTGGGTACATAGTCCTAGCGGTGGTCAATTTGAACGCTATCGAAATATGGCTGGTGAGGCAGAGTCAAGAGCCGTACAAAGTCGCATGAACATGACTCCAGAACAAAGATTAGAAACATACCCAATACAATCCTATGATGTCCCTGTAAATCAACTGATTTACGCAGACCCATTTGGCAATCCATTAAGGTAACACTATGGCAACAAATAAAGAAGTCAAATTAGAACAAAACGAATTTTATGAGCCTACTGAGGCTGATAAAGAATTAACCGCCTTTGTTGTTGACCATTGCACCAAGTGGCGTGACTACAGAGATACCAACTTCCTCCCTGATTGGCTGGAATACGAGCGTATTTTCCGTGGTCAATGGGCATCTGAAGACAAAACCCGTGAGTCAGAACGCAGCCGAATCGTAACTCCTGCTACTCAACAAGCTGTAGAGACTCGTCACGCTGAAATCATGGAAGCTATCTTTGGTCAGGGGGACTTCTTTGATATTGAAGACAATATCCAAGATGTAAATGGTAATCCTATTGATGTTGAGATGATTAAGAATCAACTCACTGAGGATTTCAAGAAGGACAAAATCAGAAAAGCTATCGACCAGATTGAATTGATGGCTGAAATCTATGGCACAGGTATAGGCGAGATTGTTGTCAAGACTGAAAAAGAGTATGTCCCCTCAACTCAGCTTATTCCTAATCAGCAAGGTCAGGCGGCTATTGGCGTGATGGAACGAGACAGAATTTCTGTCAAGATCATGCCAATCAATCCTAAGAACTTCTTGTTTGACCCTAACGGTACAAGTATTGATGACTGTATGGGCGTGGCTATTGAAAAATATGTCTCTATTCACAAGGTTGTACAAGGTATTGAAAGTGGTATCTATCGTAAGGTAGACATTGGTACTTCTGGTGAAGATACTG
>Ga0209296_1002156_pt1 | contig 14370 bp, 12 predicted proteins | sample S_130206_EF_Meta_FD_187319 | JGI IMG/M metagenome (GOLD analysis project Ga0209296, IMG submission 187319) | Freshwater microbial communities from Lake Simoncouche, Canada to study carbon cycling - S_130206_EF_MetaG (SPAdes) (version 2) | ecosystem: Environmental > Aquatic > Freshwater > Lake ...
CAATTATACTACTCAATTCTACACCAGAATAAAAACTCTTTCCTTCAGCCGCAACTGCTTCACCATAAATGTTTGTATTGGTTTCATTTGGTGCAATCTTAAATAAAACAACCAATGTTTCAATAATGTCACGCATCAATTCTGCATTAATTTGATTAACCAAATTAATGTCTCGTTGACTAAAATATCTTCCAAATAATGCCATATTTTATCCAATATAAATTAGTAGTGGAACAGTCTTCATGATTGATGTCATCTTTTCAGTTTCATCTGCCTTAGCTTCCATTTGAGCTTTACGACTAGTAGCTTCAAGATTTTCTCTCAATTGTGTAATTAACGATTCTTTTTCAGATGCCGCTTCACTTCGCAATTCAGAACCATCCAATGTTACTTCTCCACCAGGAATTGGAATTGTACTATACTTCTGTCTTATCATACCAAGATTTTCTTTGCACAATGCCAAGAAATATTTCTTCACCCATTGTTTACCAACAGCATTTAATTTATAGTATGTAACATTTTGATATGGCACATTACTGTAATCACTAACCACATCATAATTGCTTCCACTACTAAATGTATTTGCACTACTAAATTTATCTTTCTCAACTACATATTCAATATAAAGTGTGTAATTATATGTCGGAATAGGAAATATCTTTAGTTTATTATTTACAATTTCAAAACTATAAGCACTCTTACGAACCAAATCATTAAATTCAATTGCTTGACCTCTCAATAAATCTTCAAATATTGGTGTCATCAAAAATTGTGTGGCCGGACTATATCCAGCAAATCCCATTTCACCAAGTACGTTACTGTAACTCATACCAGTCATACTAAATGGATCATAAATACGAGCAAATGCTGGTGGTGGTCCGTGAAATACTCTTCTAATTTCAACTCTGCTTCCACTTTCAAGATTTGTACCAATTATTGTTTGCAAATCATATGTTTGTTGACTTGCACTCAATGAAACAGCGGTTTTTTTAATATCAACATATCCACCTACACCAACTTCACTGCCATATCCTTTTGTTAACTGAATTATATATGGTAATCCTGTTCCTATTACATTTTTACCATTAATATTAGGATTATCATTTGTATTTAATCCTTGTAAACTTAATAAATTGTTTCGTATATTAAATTGATTTACTTGCGCACCATATTCATTGACGGATTCTTCAAACGCAGCATAAAAATTTACATCAATTAATTCAATATCAATGATTGGATACCCCATTCTTTTAGCCGCCCATTCCGCACTCTTTTCACAGTCATATTCAAAATAACCAACGCTACCACTTAAATACGATTCGCTTAAGTAAAATCCAAATGGTATACTGCCTGTATTTACAGCACTGCCACTCCCCGGCCATCGAATACGATCCTGATCAAGATTAGCACTCATATTTTAGTCCATTCTTTAACATTCATTGTTTATAAATATTAAAATAATTAAGTTTAATTTGATTTATAATCCGAATCATCATTTCATTTATTACTAATTTCTGCAACTCCAATATCCAGCAGTGGTTCTATCTTTCTTTTGATCACATTTGTGTCTTGCTCTAAAACTTTTACGACGGGATTTACTGCTTACTCTTATTCTCATGTTAGGATCATCAAATGTAACTTTCTTTATTTTTCCTGCTTTTGATCTAACATATACAGCAAATTTCTTTGGTCCTCCTGGAGTTCTAAATGGTCTACTAAGATGTACAGTTCTACCTCTGTGTTTTGATTCACTAAGACATTCATCCTCTTCCAATTCAATTGGCGCATCTAAAAATACTTCTCGACCATCATAAATAGATTTTATACCAAGATCACTTTCTACAATATCCAAATCATCATCATTTAATTCAATTGCGTCATCATTATACAAACCACGAACTTCATTAACCAATTTAAAATATGATTCACTGTAAATTCTAAAAACATTTTGTTCCAATGTTAATCTATTATCCAAATGATACTTCAATCTATCACTAATACCAACTTCTTTAACCAACTTCATTGGTTCACTCTTTTCAACAATAGCATCCACAATGTCACTCAAATATATCATACTATATAAATAGAATTTAAAAATAAAAAACCCTCACATTTTACTGTGAGGGTTTATCGTTTAATCTATTCTAGATTCTATTATACTTGGTCAAGATCACCGACATATATCTTGCCGTAGAATTCTGGACGGACAACTTTCTTGGCATAACGAGTCAATACTCCACGACGTGGGGTGAAATTGACTGGATCATATACCAATGGAGTTTGTACGAGTGGGATGTATGGAGCATATACTGCGCCTGTTTCGAGGAAGTTATTTCCACGGAAGCCCATCAAGATGGTGTTTTCTTGCATGTATGGGTTCTTGTAGACTTGGAAGCGACTTGCGAAGCTACCAACACGACTTACACCCATTGCGAACTTAGCACTATCACCGTCAGTGTTTACAACATATCCTGGGATTGATTCCAAGATGGTTGCTACGTCTGGTCCTACGACCAAGAAGTTTGCACCACCACGGAGGGTCAATTGATGAATTCTGTTGGATACCTTTTGAATCTTGTTACCAAGAGTTTGGAACCAAGTACTCTTTACATAAGCAGTACGGTTTGTTGTGGTTGCTACTGATGTAAAGGTTGGTAGACCGTTAGCATCATTAGCACCCTTTACGAGTTCAGTACCAATTGCAGCACTCCAAGCTTCAGTTGTCAATGCTGGAGCAGCATTAATCAACATGTCCATAATTTCAAGGTCAATTTCCATTGAAACGTATTCACTCAAGAGCGCAGTCAATTCTGCTTCTGCATCAATGCTGTGGTAAGCATTCAAATCTTGAGCAAGTTCTGGTGTCCAGACTGCTTTCAACTTACGAGTCTTAGCAACGATTGGTTCGCTCTTAAGTTCCAAGTTAACTTCTGGAATGTTGATATCAGTACCTGCATCAATACCTTGACCAGCATTAACACCCTTGAGTGGATCTTTATCTTCGAAGTCACCACGGGTAGTATCAGTAGGTTGTAGATTATAACTCAATTTACCTGTTTGACCACCAGTAAATGCTGCGTTAGAACCAGTATAAATCAATTGAATTCTGTAATATGGACTTGCGAGAGATCCAGTATTATATACTTTGGTTAATTCATTGATAATACCGGTTGGATTAATACCTCCGACAGTTGCAGATCCACTTTCGAATGTGAAACTTCTCACTGCATTCAAGTCGATGTTTGCTGTATTGGTGCCAATATCAACAATAATTTTCTTACCAGCGAATGTACCGGTTGCGGATGATGTATAAGTTGTATCAAAGTCCAAATCAGTTTGATTTACTGATCCAGTGCTATAGGTAAATGAAGAGGTAGTGAAATTACTGGTGTAACCATAACGACCTACACCGTATAGACCGTTTGTTGCAGTATCGGTTGAACCAAGTTTTACACCTGTTCCACCGAACATTGAGGTACCATTGAATGTGTTTTGGCCTGGCAAACTACCACGAGCAGTACCATACTTGAAGTCTAGATAGAAAATTAGACCGGATGGTAGATTCATTGGTTGAACTGAAACGAATTCCTTAGCGGAGATTTCAGCGAATACACGACGAACGAGTGGGAGAGCTACGCCTGCCCATTGTTCACTGTTAGCAGAAGTACCAGTGGCGGTAGCTTCGTTTAACAATTGTTGTGCTTGGTTTTCAAGCAAGATGGACATGTGTGCTTTATCAACACCGTTTAGTCCTTCAAGAAGACCAGTCTTGTCCCATTTGCTTTGTAATCCACGGGTTTCAGTCATTAACTTAGCCTGTGGATTCATATTGTTTGTCAATAATGATTTAATATCACTCATATTTTGAATTTATTTTATAGTTAGTTTTTACTCACCTTACTTTTACTTCTTAATTCCGGCGAGTTTTTGGAATCTTAAAGCCATCACGTTGCTGTTTTCTACAATCAATTCCTTTTTAGGAGCTGTTGATGCAACTGGTTTACTTGCCAAACCTTCGGTGATTGTTTTCGCAGTTGTATTAGTTTTCTTGACAACTGATCCACCTAAACTATATGATTCGGACAAAATTGTATAACTCAACTTGACTTCACGGATGGACTTAGCCAAGTCGAACGTTTCCACAACCTTAAGTTTTTGCTTTTGGTCGAGGTTAAAGGTATTAAATAGTTTATTTGTATATAGTAATTTAGCATTCAACAAATTAACTTCGTTTAGTTGATCACGTAGATATTGAACAGTAGACATAGCTTCGTTCAATTCAGATTGAAGAGATTCGGTAACCTTTTCATCTTCAATCTTTTCGTCAACTACTTCTTCGTCTTCGTCTTCTTCTTCACCTTCAGTGATTTCTTCACCTTCGGATTCATCATCATTCAAGGAATCAAGAAGTTCTTGTAAATCAACCATTTCATCGCCGTCATCTCCTTCAGCAACTGGAGCTTGAGCCATTGGATCAACTGGAGCAGGTGCTACTGCCATTGGATCAACTGGAGCAGGTGCTACTGGAGCAGGTGCGACTGGAGCAGGTGCTACTGACATTGGGTCAACTGGAGCAGGTGCTACAGGAACATTTGGATCAACTTGACCGGCTTCATCCAATTCACCTTCCAATTCAGCGAGAATTTCATTTAATTCATCATCAGATATTTGCATATTACCTTCATCAACATATCGATCAACTGTCAATGGCATACCATCATTGTCACCAGTTGGATCTGAATTTGCAATATCAGAAGAATCTGCGATTTCGTTTTTTAATTTTTCAGCTAACATAGCTTCTAACTTTGGTTGGAATGCTTCTTCCAACGCTGCTTTTGCGTTTGCGAGTGCTGTAGCACGTACAGCTTTAGCGTCAGCAATAGCTTCTTTTAATAGATTTGACATATTTGTTTTTCCTTATTTAGGTGAAGTTATTTAGAATACATGAACTTCAATGAAGATTATTAAATTATATGTTGCGACAAAGGAAATGTCGTATTACTATTAAATAAATATAAATAAAAAAATGAAAGTATTAAAAATTATTGATATTTATACTATTATGCCATATAAAATTGTAGGAAAATGTATCTTTAATACAGATACTGGTAAAAAAATGGGATGTACTAAAGGCAGTGTTAAACGATATTTAGCAGCATTACATGCAAATATACCAGATTCAAAAAAGAATGAAATACGAACAAAATTGAAAGAAATCTTTCGTAAATCATTCGCAAATACCATTAATGAAACCGCAGAACTTAATAAAAAGAATGTTAAGTTTAGAGATGAATTAAATAAAAATCAAGGACTTGATTTTAAACCATTTGAAGTTGCAAAGATTGCAGAAATAACTGGACCTGTAAATAATAAAAATGCAGGATCTGGTATGGAATTAAGTTTTGATAAAGAATTCAACGAAAATACAATTAAATTCGTTATTAAAAAATTGACAAATGAAGAAGATGATACCAAGAATTCTTTTAAATACGGCGTATGGTATACACCATATGAAAATGAAGATGATTTTGATAAACCTTCTGCCGAAGTTCGTTATAAATTATCTGATCCAATTACAAATGATACTGGAGAAGGTGAAATTAAAAATGAATTGTATAGTTTCATAAAAGACGCAATCAATATCAATAATTAATTATGACACATTTAAAATCATTCATTACAAAAGAAAACGAAGAAAAAGAATACAAGATAAATGATATTGATCACCCAAATGGTTGGGATTGGAAAGAAATAGACATGTTATATGGAATGGGATTTGAACCAGAAGGTGATGCTAGAATGATTTTAAAAGTAAAAAATCAAAGGCACATGGACGATTATACTTTCAAAGTATATAAAACAGATGATGATTATGTTTTATTAATCAATGATTTAAAACATTTGTTTAAAACATTCAACGATATGTTAAACAAAATAGATGAACTTGGTTCAGTAGAAACTTAAAAAATAAACCCCACTGTAAAAAGTGGGGTTTTTCGTTTCTATTTAGAATATTTTAATGGTTCTTAATTTCAAAGTACTTTTCAAGAATATTTCCCATATCTTCATACAAACTTACCATTTCAGAATTTTGTTGTTGACATTTAACCGCATTCTTTTTAAATGCTTCAGACATCCTTTTTAAATCTTTGAAATGACGAATTGCGGTATTTTCTTGCATCCAATCACCACATTCATTCACTGCGTATGTTTCTGCATACTGTGATATCTTATCAATGTTTTCAGCAATTTTCATCAATTGATGATATTCATAAAGAACTTTACCATATTCATTATAATTGTTTACCAATTCATAAAGAGCTTTCTTTTCTTCTTTGGACAGTGTCTTTACTGGTATGGGTGTTTCCGCAACACCTTGTGGTTGTTGTGGCGCAGATTGTTGTTGTTTTAAACCCAATGTTTCTGCTATTTCGGATAATTTAATCATATGATATAAATATTATACTAATTTATAAATGTTATGGATTTGTTTTACCAAAAGCACCTGTTACTGGAACTCGTTGGTTTCCCGCTTTTGGTGTAGCTTTTGCTCCTGGTTTACCAGTTGGTTGTTTACCAGTTGGTTGTTTACCAGGTGCTGGTGTACCAGTTGGTTGTTTACCAGTTGGTGCTGATGTACCTTTTTTCTGACTTGGCAAAGTAGTATATGATCCCATTCCTTTATTGTTAATACCAATCCAAATTTGTTTTGGTGGTGGTGTTTTTCTACTCTTTATCATTTTATTTAATACAATATCCAACAATATGATTATATTACCGAATAAATTATCAAAACCACGATTTGTTTTTGCAGCTTGATTTAAATAATTATTTATTACAATTTCAAGTTGATCTTGTTTTAATTGACCTGCTAATTGTGGCAATTTACTATAATGTAATGCTAAAACTTTTGATAATTCAACAATAAAATTATTTTTTAATGTATCAATTGGTTTATATTTAATTTCTAACATAACATATTTAGCATTAACGGTAGCAGCCCTTGCTTTATCTTTATATATGAATTGTGTTTGATTGAAAAACCCTTTGATGACAAAGGCAATATCTCCTGTATCAGACAATCTAAATACATAACTTGCGTTCTTACCTGGAACTGTTGTTGTTGTAATTTTCTTTAATAATTTTTGAATTTTTGGATTTTTAATTGTAAGACCTGATAAAAATGTTTTGAGATTAGTATCAATATCAGCTTTAAGTTGTGGTGTAATTTGCGAAATATTTCCTGGAGCTGCAGGAGTTACTGCTCCTGGTTGAGCACCGCCTGGAGCAGCTGGTTGAACACCACTAATAGAAGGGTTAACTTCTGCATTAAAAAAGTCAAGAACACTTTGGAATCTTGTTCCTTGACTTTGTATAAATTGAATTACTTGATCTTTTGGTTTTTTAAACATTTTACCAAAATCAGTCAAAAATTCATCATAAATTTTTGCTTGTTCTGCACTCAATGCTTCATCAATTGTTTGTTCATAACCTTCATTCCATTTTTCTTCGATATTTTCATTCAAAGATTTCTTAAGAGTATATGTGTTGTTGTATGATTTAACAAACATAGGTTCTTTATTTTCTCTGGACAAAGATCTTGGTCTACCCAAAGTATCCGTTGGACCAGTCAATCCTTTAGACTTATAATAATCTGATTGTCGTGCAGCATCAGATGCAACTCTAGCTGTTCTTGTGCCAGGTTCTACAATTTTTGATTGTGTTGCACCTTGTGGTGTATTTGCAACTTGTTGTTGTGGGTCAATTCTATTACCTTGTGCATCATATTGATTTGTATCTGGTGCTTCAGTATCAGGTAAGCTTTGATCTTCTGGTGATACTGCACTTTGTTGTTGTGTTGCCTGATATTCTGGACTATTTGCATCACTTGTATCAGCAAATCCTGTATCTGGTGATTCAGTATCAGCCGTTCTTAAATCTTCTGGTGATACTGCACTTTGTTGTTGTGTAACTTGTACTTCGGGACTATTACCATCACTGGTATCCGCAAATCCATCCGTCGTCGCATCAACTGCGTTTGTTGCAGCATTAGAAAACAATGAAGAAATACCTGATAAAGCAGATGCACCGGCAGTACCAAGAGCAGTGCCCGCAAGTCCTCCTCCTAAACCTGCCATTAACTGATCGCTGGCTCCACCACCTTGAATTTTAGCAATTGCCACATTACCTAAACCCATAACAAGTCCAGCAGCAACTTTTGCTGCAATAGGATTTCCTGCAGTAGCAGCTGCAGCAGCAACACCAGCACCAAATGATAAAACACCCAATAAAAATTTAGTTTTCTTTGGATTAGCTCTTATTAAATTAGCAATTTTAGTTTTTAATGATATAGGAGCATTACTTTGTTGAATAATTACATTTGCTTGTTGTGGTGTCGGTGGAGGAGTATTTGTTGTTGCCGCTGCTGCAGCAATTTGATTTATATTTTGATTTACACTATTAACTATTGGAGCAATTGCTTGATTATTATTAGCTGGTGTTACTGGTGCTTGCGCTTTTGGAGCTTTTGCCCATTTTGTTTTAAAACTATTTAGTAAAGAATCAACTCCAGCGTCTTTGCTATCTGTCGTTGGTGTGCCTATACCAGTTACATTTTTTAATCCTTGTCCAACACGAGCGGCACCTGCTTTAAAACGATCCCATAATCCTTCATCGACACTTTCAAGCAATGCTTTATCTTGTTGATGTAAATATATGGATTGATTTACACCCATATCATAACATTCTTTTAGAAATGTTTTGTTGTCGGAATCTAAATCATGATATTCTTTTGATTCGAATAAAAAGTCATACTGTAAATCCGATTTTATTTTAATGTTTTCGATTAGAGTGTTATTCATGTGATATGGATATAAATATAAATTGAATCTGTTTTATTAATATAATTATTTAATTTCGCCTAAAATGTCTCTGATTAAATCTTCTACCTTTTCCCACTTATTAGTTAATGGGTTTTTTACAATTCCTTCTTGTAAAGATTGTTCGCCGGATGGAAACATAAATGCACCTTTAGTTGATGGATTACTAACAAAATCAAATGCAATTAATTCAAAATCATCTTGAACTTCATCAGTGCCTTCATGTACATTCTTTTTAACACTTCCCATTCCTCTGGAACTAATACCCAATTTAATACCACAATTAAGTAGTTCTTTTAAAATATTACCACTTGGAGTAGTTAAAATTTCAACTTCACCCATTAAATCATTGCCACTCCAATACATTCTTTTAACATTGTGACTTACATTTTTTAAATTCACAACGCTACTGTCTGGATGATCCAATTCACCAAGTGCTCTTCGTTCTCTTATGAAATTTTCATCATATTTTTGAGCTTCTCTTTCTAAAAGTTCTTTGCCATAAACTCTGCCGTTGAAATTTTTAGCTTCAGCTCTTTGTAAAACACCTTGTACAGTAAATGGTCCGCCTTTAGCCATTGCTTCTGTGAGCACCGATTTATCTACATCAAATGTTATGAAATCTACTAATAATTTTTTATTCATATTTATTATACTCCTTTTGTTGCAGCGTTTGTTGGTACAACAGGCGCAACTGGTGCTGCAGGAGCTTGTTGTTGTTTCTTTTTAACAGAAGGTGTAACAACTGCATTACCTAAAATTTTAATTTGATATGGTGCTTTAATAAAGTATTCACTTTCTTTTTGTTTACCTTGTTCTCTACCTTTTACTATGATGACATATTTTTCATAGTAAAAATCAATGCTTATACCAGAAACATTAACAATATAATCTTTTTCTGGTTGTCCATATCCTTTTGATGCTCTCAATTGTACTTGTTTATTTCCAATTTTGCTCAGTATTTTATTTTGAAAACTGGACTTGTTTTGTAAAGTGGATTGTGATACTCTGCTTTCAAAATCACTCAAATCAGATTTAGCATCATATAAATTTGGATCTTGTTGTCCTTGTTCACCACCTTGTTGTGGAGGTTGTGCATTGGGATCTTGTTGTACGTTTGGATCAGCAGCTTCATTTACTGGTTTTGCAAGAGTATATCCAAGAACAGTACCTAAATCTGCTCTGCCGTTTTTCTTCTTGGAAACCCAAGTTGGAACTCTAGGTACACCAGCAGATCCTTCTCCACTACCCGCAGCAGAAGATGTAGTAATTTCATCTATTACTTGTTTAATTAATTCTTTGATCTTTTGTTTCAAAGATCCATCCGATTTAATAATTTCTTTTGTTTTGTTCATATTAAAGTTGATTCTTAATTTCTTTTATCAATTCATATGACAACAATAAAACCATAACTTGATTATCTTTAACGAGATTAAATTTATTAACATTATCAAGTTGTTTTACGGTTTCATTAATCTTAATCTTGATAACATCATCAGAAATTTTAGATGTTAATTCAGATAATTGTTTCTTGACATTTGTTACTTCAGAATCAATTAATTTCTTCAAAGAATTTGTATTGCTTATACTATTAATATATTCTTTTAATAGATTTTTTTGACTTGAATCCAAATCTTTATACTTTTCATTCAACGACTCAATCAATATTTTATAACTCAAAAGACGAACTTCTTCATTTTGTTGTTTGTAAACACTAATTAATTCATCTTCTGTTTCTTTATTTACTTTTCTAATACCACACAAATTTTCAACTATGCTGGTTCTAGAAGAGACAATTTCTTTTACATCAAACTTTGAATTTTTATCACTGTGATTTTCAAAAATTTTGTATATTGAAGCTAATACTTTATAATTTTTAATACTAGATTTAAATAAATCATTGATTGGATATACATCTTTAATTTCTTTGATTAAATTATATTTTTCAGATGTTAATGTTTTTTGATTTAATTTATCTTTTTGTTTTAATACAATTTCAATATACTTTTCCGCTTGTGTTTCGTCTTTAGCGACTTCATTAACCAAAAAGTTATACAGTTGTAGCTCTTTGCCTAATTCTTTATTTTCGGAAAAATATTTAAATAGAATGTTCTTGGCAAAAGATTCGTCTTTTCCCGATAAAATATCTGAAGTCACTTGTCGAGTGAGCAATTCAAACAATATTCCTGTATTTCTAAACTTTGAATGCTTAGCTTTGTGCATATAATTTAATATTCGTTATTTTATAAATATATTAGATTTATAGTAAAAATCATTTTTAATATACTATTTACAATGATTAATCAATAATGTTTTTTTCGTCTAACAATGATAGACTTTTTGTTTCGTGTAATAATTCCGATTTAATTTGAGAAGTAGGTTTTAAAAAGTCACTTAATCCTTCCAAACTCAATACCGATTTAGACTTAGATCCTTGTCTTAATGGATCTGTTTGTGATTTTGATACATTTTCTTTGCTTCCTAATGGATCATATCCAAATGTATTATCTTTTCTCTTTTTATGTGAACCTTTTTGTGAAGGTCTTTTATATGATCTAAATGATTTTTCTGTAAGCGCAGGAGCTTCTCCACCACCAGCGTCTGGTGCAGCACCACCAGCTTCTCCGCCACCAGCGTCTGGTGCATCGCCACCAGCTTCTCCACCTGCATCGGGTTCACTTCCCATTTCACCACCACCTGATTCTTCGCTATCTTCTTCTGATTTGATTTTATTGAATGGTTTGGCTGGATCAATACCTTCTTCTTCGATTTGTTTAAATCTATAAGATTGTTTTGCATCTTCTACTAAATCGTTCTTTTGTACATCAGAATCTTCCTCGGAAATCTTAAATACATTTTCGTATATCCACTTCTTGCTAAATAATTTGGTTTCCATCATATCTTTAGAAAGATTCACTTTATCTTGCCAAATACCAATCTTTTCTTTTTCAAAAATTACAGATGGATTTGTCAATTCTAATGTAAAATCAACCAACGATGAATCTTTATAACCTTGTGAATATAAATGCACCATTGCAATCTTATTCAATTCACTAATCAAAATTCTTTGTACTCTATTAACTGTCTTAGCAAATCTTATATCTTCACTTGCAAGTGTTGCTTTACCACTTAAATCTTCTTCGTAACCCAAAAATGCCTTGGGAATCTTTAATGCGGCTAACATCTTATTACGAAGATATTCAATGTCGTCAATACCATTGAATTCCATACCGCTCAATGGTTCAATGCTAGTACCACTATCACTACCACGAACTGGTAGATAAAAGTCTTCTACCATGTTTTGTAGATTAAATCTTAAATTATAATCTCCAGTTCTTTCATCAATATATGGAACCTTTTTCATCTTATCCATCAACTTTTGCATATATTGATCTACTTCACCAGGCGGAATATTACCAACATCAACCTTGAAAATTCTTTTTTCTGGAGCACGCATTACACGGTGAATTAACATTGCGTCTTCCATCAATGATAATTGTTTCCATACTCTTCTACCACCCTCAATAATACTCTTACCATATGGAATAAAATTACTGTCACTTAACATTCTGAAATGAGCAATTTGATAATTTTCCAATTCTTCCAATCTTCCACCTTCTGGCAAATTGATTTGGAACTTAACATAGTTTTTGTTTGTTAAATCACTATTTTCTACACGGGTAACATTATATGCACTAATAGGTTCTACCATGTATACGCCATATTCTGGACTAATATACATTTTTAAATAGAAATCACCGTACTTTACAAGATTTCTAGTCCAACTCCACATATTAAATTCAATATTAAGAATGTCATAAAACAAATTATAAAGAATTTGTTTGATGTTATCATTACTTGAATGAATTATAAGAATTTCACCCAATTCATTTTTGGTTACACATTCATCCGCATAAATATCCAACGCAGATGATATAATCGGGTCCATATCCATCGTGTCGTAATCACGGAATAATTCAATACGAGCAGCTTGATAACTTAATGTAAAGTCTCTACTATATTGATTATATGAAGATGTTCTAACTCTGTTAAAACGATCTCTAAGTGTATTGCGGTCAGTAGCATACATCACTTCATCTGTATCTACCACTTTTAACTTCTTGCCACCAACATTACGGATTACCGCATCGGTTGAAAAAAGTCTCTTTAACTTTGAATATAAAGATCTTTGTTTTAAAATTTGAAATTCTTCGTTTGCCATAGTTTTATATATATAAATATGTTACAATAACCAAGTTAGGTCTTCTTTTTTATCTGTAGTTTTTCCTGTTTTCATTTGCCATGCTTCTTGACTACTAACAGTTTGAGATTTATAAACATTTTGAGATCCACCAATTTTTGTAATACCACCCAACATTGATCTATTTAATTCCATACTTTGTTGTCTTAGTTTTAATGCAGTATCTCTTACCCATAAACCAATACTCATTGCCATTACCAAATCATCATTATAACCTTTCATCGCTGCTACTTTATTACCGTCCCAGATAAACACTGCCAATTCATCCATAAATCTAATAGATCTTACTTCTACAGACCTTTCTCTAAAATAAGTTTCTAACTTTGATATCAATAATGGTCTAGTCTTTTGACTATTAGTAAATCCAGGAATCATCTTCTTTTCATCTCTGTTAATTTTATTAGTCAATTGTCGTTCAACATCTACATATTGTAAGTCTGCACTACTATAGAACGTATTTGGATATTGTCTATCTATTATTTGTTGTAATACTGCCCAACCAATATTCGCATTTTCAACTATAAGTAAAGCATTATTATAATCTGTAGCCACCGTAACCAACATATTACCATACTCTTTAGTTCCTATCAACCCTTTATATTCAGCAACTTGTGTTAATGATTCCACATCTATTACTTGAAATGCACTATAATCACCACCGTCACCTCTAGCAACGTCTGCACTAACTATATAATTTCTACTATAATCAGGATATTCCCATATCCAATATCCGTGATCAATTCCTCTCATTTCTATTGGATTTTTTACTTTACTTTGTTTGTAAAAATCAATAGTAACCGCATCAACAATTCCATTGCCGGTAGTTGCAAAGTCACAATCACATTCTTGAGCCGCACCTTTAACACCGGACAATTCTGTTTGTTTATCTCTCCAACTTTGATCTCTTTCTGGATGTAAATTCCACGGAAGTCTAATTGTATTAAATTCATTTTCCTTCGCTTCTGCTTTTATCCATGTTTGATGAAAGAAATTACCAACACCGTTTGGTGTACTTAACATAATAGCTCTACCACCAGTACTTAATGTATATTGAGCAGACAACCATATTTCTGCAATGTTATCAATGAATGCGGCTTCGTCAATAATCAACAATGACAATGCAGAAGAACGACCTGATGTACCAGCAGATGATACGGCTTTAATCTGTGAACCATTTGTTAACCTTAAACTCAATCTATTATCTTCTTGTTCTTTTACTTTCAACCAAGA
>Ga0209296_1002159_pt1 | contig 14366 bp, 15 predicted proteins | sample S_130206_EF_Meta_FD_187319 | JGI IMG/M metagenome (GOLD analysis project Ga0209296, IMG submission 187319) | Freshwater microbial communities from Lake Simoncouche, Canada to study carbon cycling - S_130206_EF_MetaG (SPAdes) (version 2) | ecosystem: Environmental > Aquatic > Freshwater > Lake ...
TTAAGAATAACGCTCACAAAATATAAAGAAAATTGTAAATGTTAATTAAAACAGAGAAAAAATGAGTATAGGATGTAATTGCGCAAGTGGATTAAGCAATACGGGGAGACCGAATTGCGTTTCACTTCAAAGCGTAACAAGTAAATTAATAATGGTTCCGTTGTTCGCAGCGGATGGAACGGCAAACTACATTGATTTGTCAGCTCCACTACCTACATGGTCAAGTTTAATCAATGAGGCGGACGCAACAAAAAGATGGTTCCCATTACCAAACTTTGAGAATGTAGAGTTACCGAAAGCGGATAGCCAATTTGAAGAGGCTAACTCAGGTCGTATGGTATTCCTTAGACAAGGGAAAAGAAGTTTTGCTGGAGAGTTATGGGCGGAAGATTCAACACCAACATTATTGGGTAAATTACAAAACAACAGATGTGTTGATTTTGGAGTTTATATCGTTGATGTAAATGGAAATTTAGTTGGATCAAAGCATGACGGAGGTTTATATCCGATTCCTGTTGACAATCCAAGTTTTAACCCAACATTCACATTTGCGACAGATTCAACAACGCAGAAAATAATGTTAGGATTTGACTTTGACAGATTATTTGACGAGTCTACAATGTACATGATTACGCCAACAGAGGCTGGAGTTAATTTCAATGACCTTAATGGGTTGGTTGACGTTAACCTAATCAATGAGGTTATTGCAGCAACAACTATTACATTTGATGCGGTATTGGACTACGGAACAGCATTGAATCCGATTAAGTTCTCAGGAGCTGTTTCTGCTGATTTCTTATTGTACAACAATGACACAATTGCGTCAGTAACTGTTTCGGCTGTTGAGAATTTACCTTTAGCGGGTAATTATACGTTAACTTATATTGCTCAAACGGGTGATTCTTTGACGTTGTCAATTGCTAAGGCTGGATTTGATGGCGAGTTAAGTTATACTGGAGCGTAATGTTTGTTCAGGTTGGAAATATACAATTTGCAGTCATTCATTTGACTGACAAATCGTTGAAAGACGCACAGTTATTGTTTAAGCACGTCAACCCAATGGTTGTAAAGAAAGCATTTGACTTAGCAAATAAAGGTCTTAAGAAGCGTTCCAAGGCGGAATAATATTAACGCAAAAATCTGAAAGGGAGTGATTAATTTCATTCCCTTTTTTGTTGTAACTTTGTAATCATGGGACTAATGGACACCGTTTTAGGGGATTTAATGGAGCGAACTATACATATTTCACAAAAAGAGATATGGTTTTACGTCTTTTATGATACTAAATTCAAGACCGAAGTTTTAGATTTCATTCGTATTGACCAGCTATTTGAACAAGGAGTAAACGAAGATGACGAGGTTATCGGTACTTATTCTTTGCGTACACAAATGGAGTTTAACCCCGAAAAGGTGGCAAATACACCTTACACTTTAAAAGATACTGGAGATTTTTATCGTAGTTTTATGCTCGAAGTTGTGCCTGATGGTATAATTATAAACGCGGATGGATTAAAAGACGATGGAACGGACTTATTGGAAAAATTTACGGACAAAATTTTGGGACTTACTGACGAGAGCAAAATCAAGCTTATTAAGAAAGTCAAAGACAAATATTACGAAACAACGTTGCGATTATTACGAGGGGATTGAGGAGTTACCGTTGTTTAATTGGATAAAATGTACGTCAAACGATTTAACGTACGTTAGAAAGGATAAAAAAGGCACAGAACAAGAAGATATAAAAGCGTGGGAGAGGATTTATGACAGTTATATTGCTGAATACGGACTAAACGAAGTCTACAAAAAGCTGTTAAACGCAATGAGAAAAAAAGCGTTATTGGAAGTTGATTACATTTTGACAAGGGAACGTTTTAAACTGACAGAAATTGAAATGCAGATAGCAAATTTAGACGCAATGATGATGAACGGAGGGAACGGGATGACTATTGAACAGTCTTTAATCCATTTAAGTAAGTGGATGGGGAGTTGGATCAATGCAAAAGATATAAGTACAAAGGAATATTTTAATTTAATGAACGAGTATGGCAAAGAAAATAAGCGCAAGTGATATATTTAGCGAAGAAGATATATTCTTAGGAATAAGAAATTCAGCCGAAAAAACGATATTAACGTTTCAGGAAATTGATGCGGAGGTTAAAAAGCTAGGTGCAAATCTAAAAAAGGATTTGTCAGGAGCTGACTTTGGAAATACGAAAGGAATAAATGCTTTTGTTGATGCAACTCAAAAGGCAAATGACGCTAAAAATAAATCTATTCAGATTGACAAAGTATTGGTTCAAGCGACTAAAGATGTTGCGGCTGCGGATAAAGCGTTAATCGATATTGAAATAAAGAAACAAAAACTTATCCAAGAGGAAATAAGAACAGCACAGCAAAAGGCAAAAATAGAACAAGCGAACGCAAACGCAATAAAGAAAACAGCTGAAGCGTCAAAAGTTCAAACAGATACTTACAAAAAACTTGTAACGTCTACGAGGGATTTAAAAAATGAATCCAAAGAATTAGGAGCTAGAATGCTTGAAATGGAGCGCAATGGTTTGGGTGCTGGGGTTGCCTATGATAAACTTTCTAAACAATACATGGAGGTTACCAATGAGGCCCGTAAAAGTGATGAACAATTAAAGCATATTGACAAAACAATAGGAGACAATTTCCGAAATGTAGGTAATTACGAAGGCGCAACAAAAGGTTTAAAACAGCAATTGCGTGAAATGACTGTTGCTCTTCAAAATATGGAGTCAACAGATCCACGTTTTAAGCAAATGACGATTGACGCTGGAGAGCTGAAAGACAAAATAATGGACACAAATGCCGTTATTAAGTCAACCGCTGGTTCCGCTGTTGAGAATTTAGGAACGGGAATCGCAAAAGCTGGAAAAGTTGGTATTGATGCTTTTGCTGGAATGACGGGAGCAATGGGATTGTTTGGAATTGAATCTGAGGGTGCAATGCAAGCCATGTTAAAGCTCCAGCAATTGGCTGCAATGAGTGAGGCCCTGACAAGTTTGGGTGCATTAGGGGACACAATGACAGAAATTAAAGCGTCATTTATTGCAGCGGCGTCAAAGTTAGGATTGTTTACAACTGCAAAGGTAGCAGATACAACGGTTACGGAAGTTCAAACGGCTGCGACTGTTGGAGCGACTGTTGCTACAAATGGATTAGGTAAGGCAATGAAAGCACTCCCAATTATTGCAATTATTGCGGGTATTGCGGCTATTGCATACGCAATTTATGACTATGTTTCGGCAAGTGCTGAATCTGAAAAGGCAACAAAAGCAAGAGTTGAGGCAGAAAAAAAGGCAAATGAAGAGGCGAAAGCAAGTAGAGAATTTATTGCTCAAGAAAGCGCTGAATTTGTTGGACTTATATATCAATTAAAAGCATCCAATAAAGGAAGTCAAGAAAGAAGTAATTTAATTAAACAGATTAATTCGCAATATGGAACAAGTTTAAAGAATTTAAGTGATGAAACAGCATTTCAAGCCGCATTAAATTTGGCTGTAAAAGATTACATTAAATACCAAAGACAAAAATATCAATTAACACAAAATAAAAAGAAAATTGAAGATATTTTAAAACAAGAGGAAATTTATACAAATAAATTAACAGCGGCACAAATAGCATTAAATACGGCACAATTTGAAGGCGGTCAAGGTGGTGGTGGTTATCAAACGGCTGATAAGCTAAGGAAAAAAGCGAACGAAGATATTAAAAAATATTCAGGAACATTGAAAATGTTGGATAATCAATTAATGGATTTGGGTTATTCAAATGTAAAATTAACTCAAGAAACAGCTGATAAATATATTCCAGTAGTTAATGGAGCAACAAAAGCAACAGCTGATAATAGTAAGGCATTAGAAACAAATATCCAATTATTAGAGCGTGAAAATAAAGTAAGAGAATCATTATTTGACACAGCCGAATTAGAAAGAACACTTTTATTAGATGAGGAAAGAGCTGTTTTATCTTCTGAAATTGCAGTTACTGAGGGCGAAATTGCACTAGCAAAAGCAAATCAGTCAGGAAACACAAAGGATATTGTAAAAGCAGAACAAGATTTAAGAAAACTAAAAGAGGCGCAAATTAAAGCACAATTACAACTTGACCTTGCTAAAACTGACGATATAAACAAGCGAACTCAATTAGAAAAACAAGCTGAATTAGATATTATTAATTTAGGAAATGGTAAAATTGAGGGAGCAGAAAAAGCAAGTTTAGAAAAACGTTTAAAAACACAAGAGGAATTTATAAAAGCCACAACAGATTTTTTCATTAAAAACTCTGAAAAGAAAATTGCTCAAATGGATATTGAAATCGCTAAGGCACAAAGCCAATATACACTATTGCAACAATTAGCCGCCAATGGAAATATTAACGCTCAGGAATCACTTGCAGAACAGCAACGAATAATTAATGACGCAAACGCCCGAAAGGAAAAGGAGTTGAAACGTCAACAACGGATCAAATTAGCTGAATCCGTTTATTCAACTTACAATTCAAAGGTTGCTGGAGGTAGCGAACACCCATTAATGGACACTATTAAGGACACAATGCTATTGCAACAGTTTATAGCGAGTTTACCTACATTCTTTGACGGTACCGAGAACACAGGAAAGAACGGTAACGGAATAGACGGAAAAGGCGGATTTCATGCTGTATTACATCCGAATGAGCGTGTTATCCCTAAGAGTTTAAACGAACAAATCGGAGGGTTATCAAATGAAGCATTGGCAAAAATGGCTAGTGAATACCAAAACGGTAAAATAATACGTTCAAACAGTCAAATAGGTAGCGCATTTGACACAGCAATATTGGTAAATGAGTTGAAAACTTTGAATGAAACGATTAAGGCAAAGCCTGAAACAAACATAAATATTGGCGAAATTACTCAGTCAGTTATGGAGATAGTTAAGAGTACAAAGCAAGGAAATACAACTACTTACAACCGTTATAAAGTTAGACGATGAGACATTTTTTAAATGAGATTGAAATAACGCCTAGAAATAGGGAGGTCATTGGAGTGGTTTCAGATTTCACAGATAACCCCGAAGTTTTAAAGGTTAACGTTGACACTATAATTTTGCCTAGAGAGGCTTATGATATTGTAAAGGACCACATAAACACAATAGGTTTATTCGAGGGAATTCCGTACCGAGTACAAATGGCGAACGGGATCAGTTTAGATTATTACGTTGACCTGACAAGTGCGCCCGTATTTCGTTCCTATGAATGTGAATTGAAGATAAAAAGACGACGAGCAAACGATAACTTTTTTGACAATGCAAACGGTACATCCTTTGAATTATTACTAGCAAAAGGAGTTGTTTTCCCAACGTTCAAGGTTCCTTATTTAATCATAAAGGATAACCAAGCGGAATTGGCTATAATGTTGTCTATTGCGCTTTATAACATGGTCCAAGCGAGTATTTCAGCAATAAGCAATTTATCAACAACAATTTCCGAAGGGGTGGGAGCTTTCACTCCGAGCGTTGGGACAACGGGACCAGTCGTAAATGTAGGTCCAATTATTCAGTATTTTCTAAACATTGCGATTCAGGTTATTTATGTTGCCAGTCTTTTAATTGCAGTTACTGAAATGGCTGTAAGATTGTTTAGTCTTATATTCCCGAAAGTTCGTAATTTATTAGGGTGCAAAGTCAAAGATTTGATTGAGCAAGGCTGTAATTATTTAGGTTTTAGTTTAGATTCAACGCTTTTAAGCACAGAAAATTGGACTATTTTACCCGTTCCATTGGTTAGAGGTCGAAAAGGTATTTTTAAATTCATTCCTGACGATTTAATTTCGCCTTTTAACAAGGGAGTTCCTAGTTCAAGCGACACAGTTACAACGTTGGGGAGCTTAATTAAAGCGGTTGAGGACACTTTTAACGCAAGAACAAAGGTGGTAAATGGAGTTGTTCAAATTGAAAGGCGAGATTATTGGGAGGATGTTGCGATTAACAATATTGTTCCTGCAATGGTCATTCAGGCGGACCGTCAAGACGAATTCAGTTACAACCCTGAAGATGTTTGGAAACGTTATTACATTCATTATAATTTAGATCAAATGGATCTGAACACAATGGATGAATTATACGATTATCACGATGCTGAATATTCAACCGAACCAATAAACGTTTTAAATGCTGATTTGGTAACGATTAAAGGACTTAATGACGTTGCGCCACCGTTTGCCTTAGGACAACGAAAAGACGGTCTTAATTGGCTTGAATTATTGGCTAAAGGATTGTTTGAGGTTATTGACGCCATTACGGGGTTGTTTGGAGGGGGGACAAATCTTGTCGCTAAAATTGAGGGGCGAATTGGAGTTTTAGTTATTAGTCAAAATTTCTTTGCTGTTACTAAATTGCTTTATACAATAAACGGAAAACAACCTGCAAATTTCAAAGATATTGTAAGCGCAAAAGGATTGTGGGACAATTATCACTACATAAATCAGATTGCTTTAAACAGCTGGAAAATTAAAAGTGATGTTCGTTTGAGAATAATGGAGGAAGATTTTGTAACTTTGTTAAATAATAATTGGATTGAAGTGGACGGGGTTAATTGTGAGATTCTGAGATTAGAGTGGATTGATGAGAAAAGTTTAGCGACTTTGACGTACAGAATTCCTGACAATTTTGCAAATGGTAAGGTATCAACGCTAATAATAAACGAATAATGACTGAAAATATTACAGAAATTACGAAAACTTTGGAGCAATCATTCAATAAATTGTTGAATATGAACAAAGAATTGTTGAAAAGTTTAAATGATGAGCAATTAAAACAAGTTTTGCCTATCCAAACAGACATAAATAATATTTTAAGAGCGGTAAAAGGCGGGGATATTTTAGCAATAAACGAAATTCAGAAAAAATATGCCAGTTCAGATATTTAATAAAAATTATACGGATATTTTTAGTAATTCTTTAGGGTATTATAAGACAAATGTAGGCGATCCAATTAGTCTTGATTTGACGTTACATGCGTCAATTAGGATGAGTTCACAAACAAATCCTTTATTCCTAGACTTATCAACAACGCCTTATTATATTACGTCAAGTTCACAAAGTTGGATTGATGAGGGGTTTCGAGTTGGCGACACCGTTACAATTGATTCGTTTGACGCTTTGTCTAGCACCCCAGCAACAACATTTACAGCAACTGTTGTTTATGTGGATAATGCTACTTTGGGAGTGAATACAATTTTAAGTTGGTACGATATTGCTTTAAATCAATACGTTGTCATTACGGTAACAAATAGAGCTAGAGCAACCCTAGAAATTCTTTTAAATCACTGTTTAAATTCAACCGCTGGGTTGCCTTTTTCGTTAATTGATGGCGAAAGTACACGCGCGAGATTTGAAGATACTGACGCAATGATTGTCGGGGATATTATTTCGGGAATTATTATAGTCAATCAGTCAGGACAATTCTTAAAAGAATGCTCGATTGAAAGATTAACCGATTACGCAACGGGTATTTATTCGTACACCTTAAACGTTCAATACATAAACTCAGGGATTTACGACAGCTCAAGTTTTGCGACTTCAAACTGTTTAAAAACGTATCTTAAATTGGAGTGGGCGAGTTTAGACGGGGAACCATTTGCAAAGACAGTAAGTGTTTTAAATGAGTCAGGTGATACGGGTTATTTCGACCAGCCTTATAATACGGGAGTTGTTGATGCTGCATTAGTTCAGGGAGTTAATGAATTAGATTACGCTTTACCTACAACATTTGATGTGATAATTGATTCGTCTAGTGTTGACTATGCAATAGGTTCGGCTTATCAGTCAATAGATACAGCTTATTATAAAAATCGGACTTATTCACAGTCGAATTTATCAATGATTATCGAGTCGACAATTCCGACAATTGCCGTTCCTATTAATTCGTATATCAATGAATTTTTAGCCAAATATCAACTCACTTTAAACTCGATTACAACGGTTGGAACGTTGAACACTTTGAATTTGACTTTTACACCTAGCATTTTGTTTACCGCTTTCATGGATTCGGTTGAGGATGGCGACAGATTAATGAAATTGTGGGTAAAATTCGGAAATCTTAATTTATTAGTATTTGATAATCAGTTAACGAAATCCCCTCCAGTAGGTGGTCCATTAATTCCAGTACAAAATATATTTATCGACCATTCAGATAATACAACTGATTCGGTTTTGTCGGCAATGACTTATGAGGCAAACTCCGAAGATGATTTGGCTTTTTGCGGTAAATTTTTACTCGAAAAGGGTGCTAGTTATGATTCAATAACGTACAAAATTGAAGCCTTTAATACATCTACTTTAGAAAGTTTTGATTTAAACAACGTATTTTTTAATATTTCAACAGTTCCTCAGGTCGGAGGGATTTATATTCTTAATCAAACGCAAACAGTACAGAACACTTTGCCGACAACTAGCGAAAAAAGGGTTGCAAGTTTGATTTTAGAGCCTTCAATTGACACATTAACCGAGTATGGAATAAAGGTTTATTTCCCGTTCTTATTGCGTTGGGAATATTGGTTACAACAATTGAATGCGGACGCTGATTTCTACCCAAATGAGCAAACTAAAAATTGGTTTGAGTATAATAATTTGGGAGACTGGCAATTACGATTGAACATTGAGCTAGTAAAAGACGGATTGGCCTATATTTTTACGGATGTTGTAACGGATAAAGGCTACGATTCAAGCGTTGACATTTACCAAACTATTGAATTGTATATTGATTTGTCAAATACGAACGTTGGAATAGTTACCGAGGGACAATTAATGCGTGTAATTGGAACGCATACGCTTGTAAATGGTTTTGTTTGGGATGACGCTACTGTATGGGGACAAATAACTGTTGAGCCTACGGAAAGCAATCCGAGATTTATTTCGAGTACTGTAATTGATTACGATAATAACCCCTCAAATCCATTAATTCCATTAGTTGGTGAGGTTGGATGTAAATTAACTTTTCCGACAACTACACAAGCGAAATTGGAATGTTATTTTAATCCTGATTTAATTAACTTAAGTAACGGAGTGAAATTCACAACTAAAATAAAAGGTTGTCAAATTGATGAGCCAGTGTTTAAAGTTATGACAACGGACTTGCAGAAATTGACAACACCTGACGAAAATAAAATTATTTCTTAATTATGGCAAATCAAAAAATACATGAATATCCAATTGAACGTTTTGTTTACGGAGACGATGACTATTATGATGTTGATTTTTGGGACGGCTCAATTTACCAAACAGCAAAGATTAAAGGATCAGTCATAAAGAATGCAATGTTAACGGGAATTGCGATTAGTTTAACCGCTCCGAGTGCGTTTATTGTCGGAGGTAGCCCAACGGATGGAACGGGAACTTTAACTTTAACGGGTGCGGGACTTGCAAATCAATACATTCGAGGGGATGGAACACTTGCAACATTTCCAACAAGTGGAGGGGGTGGAAATAGTGTTAATTACTATTTAAATGGCGGAACGGCTGCGAGTGTTGCCCTTTATTATCAGATGAGTAAAACTGCTGTTATTGGAACGGGAGTTGATTTCTCACTTGCTGGAAATGGTTTAATCTCGCAATGGTTAACGGATGTAAACGACCCAAATGTAACTGAAATTCCTGCAGGAAGTTGGAACTTTGAAATGTATTTTAGTGCGAGTTCAAGTGGCGGCACACCAAAATTTTATATTGAATTATTAAAATATGACGGGGCAATATTTACAACGATAGCAAATAATTCAGCAAATCCTGAGTCAATAACAAGCGGAACGGCTATTGATTTATATTTAACGAGTGTTGCGGTCCCGTTGACACCTTTAACTGTAACAGATAGACTTGCTTTAAGGGTTTATATTGTCAATTCAGTTATCGGTAGAACGATTATTAATCACACTCAGGATTCGCACCTTTGTCAAGTTATAACGACTTTTTCAAGTGGGGTTTCTTCAATAAATGGCCTGACAAAACAAACGCAATACCTTGCAGTTGGAACGTCAGGAACAGACTTTGCGATTAATTCAGTAACAGATACACATACGTTCAATTTACCGACAGCAAGTGCAACGAATCGAGGTGCTTTAAGTAGTGCAAATTGGTCAACATTCAACGGAAAACAAAACGCAATAACCTTAACAACAACTGGAACGGGTGCGGCTACATTTATAGCAGATACTTTAAATATTCCAACAGCAAGTGGCGGAACACCAGCAGGAATTACGGGACAAATTCAGTTCAATAATGCGGGTGCATTTGGAGCAGATTCAAACTTATTTTGGGATAACACAAATAAACGTTTAGGAATTGGTGCAACCCCAGCAACAACTGTAAGACTTGACGTGAGAGCGCAAGGTGCGTTATCAACTGATATAGCATTTAGAGTTAGGAATTCAGCCGATACGAAAAATCTTATAACCGTTAGAGGCGATAAAACGATTGAATTAATAGCTGACACTCCTGCAACAAATGGAGGTATTTCTATCACGTCAAGTGCTTATAACGAGCCGATTTTAAATTTTTATAATTCTTTTGGTAGTAAAAATTTGATCATAGATACTTCGAACGCCTTAATAAATTTAGGCGGAAATGGATCTATTAAAATTGGTTCATTAAGCACAACAAATAATTATTTAGGATTAGTAACACCTACAACTAGCAACAGATTTCTTAAGCTTGTGGATAATTTTGCTAATGAGTATTTGTCTTTGGGCGGAAACACCTACGATGGAACGGGTGGTGTTTCATTAACTTTAAAAACGACTACAAATACGGGAGCTACTTTTGTAACATTCTCAAAATCAGACAACACAAATAAAGTTGTAATAACCGACCAAGCCAATGTTGGAATAGGACAGGCTACTTTCGGTACATCCTCAAAGTTTGTTTTAGCAATTGCAGATGGAACAGCTCCAACAACATCACCTACTGGTTGTGGTCAAATATACGTTGAGGGCGGTGCTTTGAAATATAGAGGAAGTTCGGGGACAATTACCGTTTTAGGCGCAGCATAATTTTACTAATTTTACAAATAAAAAATATGGCAATTTTAATAAAATCAAACAAAGAAAAAAGTATCACAATTTTAGGTACTGAGTTAACATTAACTAGTATCTATGCACGACTTGAATTCGCTGCTAGAGCAGACGGTAAAACGTTAGAAATTGCAGTAGCTACTTACGCAAGTCAAGCAACGTTTGAAAGCAATCAACCTATCTTCACAGACGTTCAACAAGGAAGTTTCACAGTTGAAATTTTGCCTACTGAAATGCAAGACTTGAAATCGGCTGATAAATATACTAGTTTAGCATACGAACAAATGGGTTATACAACTGAAATTATTATAAATGTGTGATTGCATAAAAATAACTTATCTTATTCCCGAGGGAGTTGAAACGACAATTGAAATAAACGTTTCAGGAACGTTCGGCGGTGCTAATTATTACTATTGGACTGACGGAGTGAACGACTTTTATTTATTTTGGAACACTAATCAATGGGAGGTATCTTCAACTTTGGGAGGTTTTACGATTGCGTTTATAAAAGACGGGTTTATTGATTGTCCCGATTTTGCTAGTATTCCAGCATGGCAAACAGAATTCTTTAGCGTGTTTACAACGGAGGCGTGTGATCCTGACAATTGTGGACTTGAAGACCGTATTTACAGAAATTATGAATCAATAAAACTACCGCAATCATTTGTTGAACAAGACAGAGGGTTAATTGAGTGCTGTTGTGTTGCCCTTGTTTTAGGTAGTCATGGCGAAAGCTGGGAAAATGATGTAACGTCTTTTTGGATGAAATTATCGGATGGCACAGATTCGGTAAGTTTTGACATTTTAGATTGTTTAGGCAATATAATTGATTCTTTTACGACAACAGCTTTTCCAAATGAGCCTAATGCGTATTACGCAACGTGCGACTGGGGACAAATTCTAACTACATACGGGCAAGGCGAATACACTTTAGCAATTACTTACAGTATTTCAGGCGTTTCAGGGACACTTTTATGGGGTGATTATAAACTATTGCCGTACACTATACAAAACGCTCTTAAAACAGCTAGAGTTCGCGCTATTTTTAACGGTAAACAAACGATTGACGGGATAGATTTTACCAATAGTAACGTAGAAAGTACTCACAGATTTTACGGTTACATTGGAAATCGTCAACCGAACATGGAAATTGATAATATCATTTATGATAATCGAGAAATGAAACGAGTAATTCGGGAAAATCTAAATGATTACGAAATAATTACTGATCCTGAGGATGAGTGTATTTTGCGCCCTTTATTGGAGTTGTTTTTAATAAGTGAAAACGAATTATTTATTTCCGATTATAACGCTCACAATCATTCGTATCGTTATTTGGATTTACCTACAATAGTGAGTGAAAGTCCAGCTGTTGAATACAAAGATTTTAGCCGTAAAGCTGTATTAAAATGTAAGGTTGCGGATAAATTTAAAAACTCAAGAACTTTTTACTAACTTTGTAAACAAAATAAAAAATGGAATATTTAAACTACATTTTATTTTCCTTAATTGGAGTAATTGCTTACTTTGTCAGGGACATTTTAGGACAATTTAAGGAACACAGAAAGTCAAGCGACCAGCAACATTTGCATTTTAGCGAAGAGGTCGGAAAATTAAAGGGTAAAATTGAAATGGTCCAGCAACAATCAACAAACGACATTACAAGAATAGAACAACTTACTCAGCTGAAATTGGAGCAAATTTCAAAGGATGTTTCCGATTTAACAAAGGCAGTACATCAACTAATAACACAAAGAGGATGAAATTAATCGAAAGAATTAAGAAAAGAACACCACGCAAGGACCGAATAAAGGGACAAATAGCAACAACTATTGGAGCAATATGTGGGGCAATTTTAGCAACTGGATTGATTATTAGCCCCGTTGGAATTGTTTGTTTAACAGTTGGGACAATAGTGTTCGGAGGCAAAGCATTATATCACTCGCAAAAAGTAGTGAAATGAACAATGAAACACAGTTAATTTTAGGGACAATTTGCCTAATTATAGCGGTTATTGGTTATTATTTAGGAATAAAATATATCAAATGGTAAGGAATTATACAGATAGTCAGTTATTAAACAAGGTCAAATCGTTACCGAGTTTTAATGGATTTCCGCAAGACTATTGGATTTTAGGAGTTCAATCCGATGAAGACGCATTCAATTTATTTGATGACAAATTTTATTTATTTCAAGGCGAAAAATTCATTTTAGTAACTTCGGGAACAACTAATGCTGGAAAAAATGGACTTGAAAAATACGATAGTTATAACAAAGATGGCGTTGCTGTAATCAAAACGAATGAGTTTTATTATAAGGTTTGGAAATACGGATTGCACAAAGGAAAAATGAGAGCTTTAAAACAAGTTCGGAATTTCCTAATTTCTAGGGATGGGGACAAGGACCATTCAATTGAAGAGGGGTTATCTATACCGGTTATTTGTGGGATCAATTTCCATGCAAACAATTACAATTTAGACAACAAAGAAATCAAAGAAATAATCGGAGGTTGGAGTTTAGGTTGTCAAGTTATCAATAACACGCCAAATTATCTAAAAATTATCAATTTTGTTGAGCCTCAAAAGGTCGTTTCTTACTGTTTATTAAAAGAATTCTAAAATAAATCAAAATATTTTCAATCTTAAAGCCCTTATAAACAAAGGGTTTTATTTTTTATTCACATTTTTTTGTACTTTTTTTGTGAATAATAGTTCTATATTAAAATAAAGTTTATATATTTGCATATATCAATTAACTAAAAACAAAAATTATGAAAGCATTAAATCCATTTACCATTTTTCACGCTATTAGATATGTGAAATCTACAAACAGCATTAATTTGTCAAAATCTTTTTGCGCTGGTTCCGAAGATATTTTAGCAAAAAAAATAGAAAAAGCAAAAGGAAAATATATTATTATTACTGATAAACAATTTGGATTAATTCAAAACAACTTTGGAACAACAGAATTAGTTCCAAACACAAAATTACCAATTCATTTAGTTGTAAATACGTCTTTTGGAACAGCAATGATTCCAATGACTACTAAACAATTTGACAACAAGTGGTAAACAGAAACGAATTTAAAACTAAAAATTATGAAAACTGCATACGATTATAATAAGGCTTTTGAAACTTCATTAAGTATTGAAGGCAATAACATTATTTTCAATATAAAGGGAAGTGTATTTGTTTATCCATATACGCAAATTGCTTGGTATTATAAAGGAGAGAAGTCTTGGGATAATAAAATGGTTAAAATAGCAAAAGCAAACGGAACTGTTAGTTTAGTTCGTGATCATTTTG